>WNFY01002258.1_pt1 | contig 30280 bp, 29 predicted proteins | sample 5400091 | NCBI WGS metagenome assembly WNFY01 (sample SAMN13153364, study PRJNA577476) | soil metagenome | isolation source: 60 cm soil or saprolite under grassland replicate 1 | place: USA:California | collected 2016-06-15 | reverse complement strand
GCTCAACCCGAGCACCGCGGATTTGAAATTACATTTGCGCAGGTAATCGCACACGCCCAGCGAGAGCGCAGCGAAAAGGTCCACCGGCGTTTTGCTCTCATGAAATTCGGTCGCACGCGCTTTGTCTGTATCGACTACTAATTCATTTTCACAAAAACCGGGCAACTGAGCGATTAACTCGCCCGCCGCATTCACGGCGATCGAATTCCCATCGAAGACGAGCTGGTCATTGCCACCGACCGCGTTACAATAGCAGATGGGGCGCTGATAAGCGCGGGCCAGGGCCCCGACCATTTCATGTCGAACCGCCGGCTTGCGCAAACTAAACGGCGACGCGCTCAGGTTGACGATGATATCGGCACCCTGATCGATCAAACCACGGACCGGTTCGATGTCGTAAAGTGGCCGCGGCAGATAATGTTCGGTCCAGATATCTTCACAGATAGTGACGCCGATTTTTTGGCCATGGACGTCAAAGGGCTCGACACGGCTGGCCGGTTCAAAATAACGATCTTCATCGAAAACATCATAAGTAGGTAAGAGCGACTTGTGGGCCTTGCGCATCGGTTTACCGGCTTCAAGCAATGCGGCGGCATTGTGGAATGGTTTGCCGCGTCCCTCATTCCGATCGACAAAACCGACGAGCAGGGCGGCTGCGCCCAAGCGACGATGAAGCCGTTCCAGCGCCTCGAGATTCTCCGGCACGAAACGCGATTTGAAAATAAGATCCTGCGGGGGGTATCCGGTGATCGCGAGTTCCGGGGTCAGAACCAATTCCGCACCGGCCGCGGCAAGGCGTTCATAGGCGCGCGCGATCTTCTCAAAATTGCCGCTCAAATCCCCGACGGTTAGGTTGAGCTGAGCAAAGCCAATCTTCATGCTGCGCTACGCAGATTATGCGCAAGCCAGCAACCAGCAATCCTCTTTTCCTCGGATTAATGACTCAGGTCAATAACCGCGCGATGCTTATAGCCTTTGTTCAGGGCATCGTCGGCCCCTTCCACGAAGACCTTCGCCCACTGCAACACCGAGGCGGCGAGGAATCCCGCAATCGCGCAGAGAATGACCTTTTGAAAAAAAGTGGCATGCATCTTGACCACTTTTGAGAGCACGCAGGATGCCAGTTTGGAGTGGGATCACCAGAATCTCCACTGCTTCGTTTTCATGATGCAGAGCCCGAGGAGCAGATTCGTGACGGCATGGGTCAATATGCAGGAAGGCTCCTCGTTCGATAAGCGACGCCGTTATAAAGTAGGCCGATCAGCAGGGCGGCCGGCCAATCCGTATTCGGCTGAGCTGAGCCAAAAGAGATTGTCGATCTTCTTTAGCGCACCGTTTCAGTGCCAGCAAAGCAAGAAAGACCGCAAACGGCAGCGTGTAGGCCGCTAATTCCGCCTCTCATGCATAGGATTTGCAGAATAATCCCAGTTCTCGTTTAAAAAAGCTCCTTTCAACCATGCCGGCACGCCCAGCACGACCGATTCAAACGAGGATGATGCAGAGAAACTTGCGCACCGGGTCGAACTGGAGCTGATCCAGAAACGCACGGCCTGGAAACAAGCTGTCACGCATTATCGAACTATCCGATTGTTCGGCTTTCTATTCCTTTTCATTCTTATCGCTGCGTGCGCAGTCGGTTTTTTCTTTCTCTTTTCGCGCGCGTGAACGAAGAGCGGACAAACCAACGCGCCGCCACGACCCCGGCCGTGTCTGGGCCGTAGCTGCAATTTAATTTATTTTGTGTAGCTCACTCGCGAGATGGTGCGTTACCGTCTTCGCTGAAAAGCAACGCGCCATCTTTTGCCACGGCGATTCCGACAGGCCGGCCCCAAACATCGCCGCGATTCGTGACAAAACCGGTCACAAAATCTTCATACTCGCCCAGCGCTTTACCGGTCAAAATGACGAGTTACCGTGCCACCGGATTGAATGCGCCGCCTTTAGCTTTTGCTACAGCGCCTCCCGCCTGGCGATCGTTAATCACAAACGTGTTGTTTTCTCCCACCTTCGACCAGGGACCGCGCGGCACTTCGCTAAAATCGACAAACTTCCAATCGGTCACATCCGTTTCCTCTAATCGGAGGTAATCGCGCACGGCCGGAGAAACATCGAGTCCAGCGCCTTTGTTGAGATTGGGTTTCGGACGTTCATCGCCAAAAACGTATTGCCAGTGGTCGGTGCGGAACGGTCCGGCGTCTTCCCATTGCGCATAAACCGTTCGATTGCCTTTGCGAATCGCAATCCAGCGGCCTTTGCACGTGGAGATGCCAGGGCCTTGGTATGCTTCCTTGAACCACGGAACGACCCGCGGCGCTTCCGGCCGATGCCCGGTGGATGCCTTGTCATTATAGGGAAGGGCGCAGTAAAACGGATTCTGCCGCGGTGTGAATTTTACCGGCAGGTACTCGCTCCGGTGCGCAGGACTTGGATCGTCGAAGCCGCCGTAACTCCTGGCCCAATCCTTGTCCCACGAGCTCGAGCGATTCGGGACTGGATTATTTCCGCTCGGTGCTTCCCCAATCCAGAAAACTGTCGTCACAATTTGTCGTTTCCACGGATAACGTTCTCCGGCTTTGGGCGGAGGCGACGACAAATGACGCGGCGTAAACGCGATCGAATCAAGATTCATCATCAGATCCTCCGACAATTTGTCCGATTTTTTGCTCAGTTTGACCTTCGCAGGTTCGGCCTTGTCCGGAGTCGAGTGCGCGAAAAGAGAAGAAACCGAAGACAGCAAGGCCGCGATCGTGTGAGTAATGGTTCCGGGTTTCATTTCGTAATGGCCTCCGCGCAATGCGGCAACGAAGACATAATGTCTTCCTTAATTAATTCGGTCGCGACGACGCAGATGCGCGTAAATCGCGGCGCATTTTCAGATGCGCCGTAGCAAAGCCAGGGAACTTCGACACCAATTCGGCCTAGTCAAGAAATTTTCATCGATTTGAAGCTGCCTCAAGATCGACAATCATATTCAACTCGTGATGCGGTCTTCGTACCGCTGCGTAGACTTCAGGTTATGAAGCGGGAAATATTTGCCTGTTCTTATTTTGTCGTCGGCGCAGCGGTTCTTGTCGCAGCGCTTCACGCGCAAACAAGTCCATGGCCATTTCCTCCTCGGCCCGGCGCGGCGCCGCAAACATTCATCGCCCGCAGCATCACCGTCGCGTTTTGGAACATCCAGTGGTTCCCGGGCCGTCGACCGAACGCCACGCGCCGCGAGGAAAATCGTCAAATCAATTCCGTGCATAGGGACATGGTGCAATTGAACGCCGACATTATCGGCATGGAGGAAGTGCGCGATTTTGCGCGCGCCGGTGTTGCCGTTGCGCCTCTCACCGGATTCAAGGTGGATGTTTGCGCGAATTTTCCACCGCGCGAAAGCCAGGCCGAAGCACAACAGGTGGCCATCGCCAGCCGCTTGCAGCCGTTGAGCGCGTGGGCGGAAGAATGGAAACCCGCCGGAGCGATGACGCCGCCGCGCGGTTTCGCTTTCGCCGCTTACGAATTGGCGCCGCGCCAGGTGGTCCTCATCTACGATGTGCACTTAAAAAGTAATCGCGGCGATATTCAAGAGAACATTCCACTGCGCCAGGAATCGATTCGCCAATTGCGTGCGCACATGAGTGCGATGGAGTCTGCCTATGGCAAACTTGGCGCCATCACATGGATCGTGGGCGGGGATTTTAACACCTCGCTCGATGACAAACGCTTCGCCGCGGAAACAACTCTCCGCACCTTGATGAGCAACGGCTTTGCCTGGATTTGGCAGAACGTCCCGGCAATGTCGCGAATGACATTGCCGCCGGATAAAGATTTCCCAGCCGCATGCTTCGACCACGTTTTTTACCGCGGTGCCAGGCTGCGCCGGGCTTGGGTCGCAAACACCAGTTCGCAATCAAGCGATCACCGCGCAATCGTCGCAACGTTCGATCGTGCGGCCGTGCGATAGACGCAATTAGTCGAGAAATTTTCCGGGATTCAGGATTCCATCCGGATCGACAATCTCCTTGAGCTTGCGATGGAAATCGCGTGCGACTTCGCTCGTCGCGTCCGGCCACCAGCGTTTTTTCGCCAGCCCGATTCCGTGTTCGCCCGTGATCACGCCGTCCCAAGCCAGCACCTGTGCAAAAAGTTCGTCGAGAGCGCGATCGACCTTTTCGCGTACGGCTGCCTCACGATTGTACCGATCCGCCATGATGTTGACGTGAATATTGCCGTCGCCGGCATGACCGAAACAAGCGATCGAAAATCCATACCTCACCTGCAACTTCTCTGCGAACTCGACAAGATCGACAATACGACTTCGCGGAACGACCACGTCCTGATTCAACTTGGTTAGGCCGGTCGCACGCAACGAATTGCTAAACTCGCGCCGCAACGCCCAAAGCTTTTCACAATCAATTTCGCCATTCGCCATTTCCAGTGCGTTTGGTTTTTTCTGCGCCAACAATTCGCGAACCGCCGCCGCTTCGCTGCGCACGCTCTCCTCTTGCCCGTCAAGATCGACAAGCAGATGTGCGCTGCCGGCGGGCACAATTGATTTTCCGAGATCGCGACGCGCCGCTTCGAGTGTGAAGCTATCGGCGATCTCCAATGACGAGGGCAAAAATCCCTGTGCAAAAATTTCCTGCACCGCTGCCGCCGCCTGGGACATGGTTGCAAAACCCGCGGACAAAGTCGCGCGCGCCGGCGGCAACGGAAGGAGCCGCAAGGTGATTTCCGTCACGACGCCCAGCATTCCTTCCGAACCGACAAACAAGCCGATTAAATTGAACCCCGTTTTGTTTTTGTGGACGCGGCCGCCAGTTCTTAGTACTTCGCCGTTCGCGAGCACAATTTCGAGACCGATAACATAATTGCGCGTCACGCCGTATTTTAAACAGCGCGGGCCACCGGCGTTGGTCGCGATATTTCCGCCGATGCTACATTCTTTCATGCTCGCCGGATCGGGCGGATAAAATAATTTTCTCACGCGCGCGGCCGCTTTGAGATCGCCCGTGATCACGCCGGGCTCCACGATCGCAATCGCGTCTGCGAAATGAATTTCCTTGATGTGATTCATGCGCATCAAAGAAAGCGCAATTCCTTTTCGAACCGGGATACAACCGCCGACGTAGCCAAAACCGGCGCCACGCGCCGTCACCGGAATTTTTTTTTGAGACGCAAACTTCAACAGATTGGAAACATCGGTTGTCGATCTTGCAAATACGACGACCTCCGGCTCTTCTGCCGCGAACCATTTATCACCACTGTGCGTGGCCAGCGTTTCGGCATCGTCGGCAACAGCGTCGTTGCCTAGAAATCGCCGCAGCTCGTCCGCCAGCGACATGTTTACAGCGCGATGCGGTAATGCTGCGAGCGTTCGCCCATCCGCGTGAGCAGCCGCACGGCTTTCGGATAAATCACCGGCCGACTCTCGTCCTCGCCGGCAAATATTTTCACCGCGTCCATCGAATCGAATCGCAGCAATGTAACGAACTGCGCCTCGTCGCAGTCTTCGCGGATAAACAATTCGGCCCCGCGATATCCCGGAATCTTGCGAGTGGCGATGCTCGGGAAAATTTCGTCACGCAACATCGTCTCGTAGGTTTTTGCATCTGCTGGCCTTGTCCAGCCGTGCCAGATTCGAGCAATCATCACATGCCCATGATTTGATAGCCCCCGTCGACGTAAATCACCTGACCGGTGATCGCAGCTGCTCCATCGCTGGCGAGAAACACTCCCGTCGCACCGAGCTCGGCTGGATCACAGCTGCGGTTTAACGGCGCACGTTCCTGATAATGTTTCAACATTTGCGTAAAGCCGCTGATGCCGCGCGCCGCCAGCGTTTGCACTGGCCCGGCGGAAATGCAATTCACGCGGATTTTTTTGGGACCGAGGTCGTAAGCAAGATAGCGCGTGCTTGCTTCGAGACTCGCCTTCGCCACGCCCATTACGTTGTAATGCGGCACCACTTTTTCCGAGCCGTAATAAGTCATGGCGAGAACGAGCTCTTCCAGATTTTCTCTCAGTCGCTCGCCTTGATAATTAAAAATCAATCGCGCGCCGGCCGCGGCCCATGCCTTTGCAATCGCCCAGGCGATGCTGCGCTTATTCGCCACGCCGAAGACGACGCCGCTTTTTCCTGCCAAAACTTGCTGAGTCATAAACTCCGTCATGATACCCGCATTTCAGACATCGCAAACATGCGCCTCTTAGCTACAGTCTGTCGCCTATGACTGGCCGACTTTCAGTTCTCTCTGTTTCACTGCTTTCAATTTGTCTTACTTCGCATCTGCCGGCCCAGGAAGAAACGCCGCCGGGCGCTGCACCAGTCAGCGGCGCCTCGCCGAGCGCCTCACCAGTCAGCACCACGCCACCGTTGTCGGCTTCCGTAACGCCGGTTCCCTCGCCCGCGCCGACGCAGCTCAATGATGTCCTCTTCAAAAACTTGAAAGCGCGTGCCATCGGCCCAGCGGTAATGGGCGGCCGTGTCTCCGACATCGCGCTCGATCCGCGAAATCCTTTTGTCTTCTACGTCGGCCTCGGGCATGGCGGCGTTTTTAAAACCGCCGACAATGGCGTGTCGTTCGACCCGATTTTCGACAAGCAACCGATGCTTTCAATCGGCGCTATCGGGATCGCACCATCCGATTCCGATGTCATTTGGGTGGGCACGGGCGAAGCGAACGATCGTAATTCTTCCGGTTGGGGTGATGGCGTCTATCGCTCGACCGATGGCGGCGAAAATTGGCAGAATATCGGGCTTAAAAACAGCCGCACCATTGCGCGCATCGTTGTCGATCCAAAGAAACCTGAAGTCGCTTATGTGGCCGCGGTGGGCCATTTGTGGGCCGACGGCGGCGAGCGCGGTCTCTTCAAGACGACCGACGCGGGCAAAACCTGGAAACTCATTTTGCAGGCGCCAGCGCCCCACAATGCCCGCACCGGCTGCGGAGACGTGATTGTCGATCCAACCAATCCGGAAATTCTTTACGCGGCGCTCTACGCGCGACAACGTACGCCGTGGAGTTTTTCGTCCGGTCCCGCGGCGACGGGCGGCGAAGATGTCGGCGGAATTTTCAAGAGCACGAACGGTGGCGCGAGTTGGAAAAAGCTAAGTGGAGGTTTGCCCTCGCAAACCGGCCGCATTGGTCTCGCGCTTAGCGCGGCCAATCCGAAAATTGTCATGGCAGTCGTGCAGAGCTATGAAGGCGGTTCCGGCCAGCTGACCGATCTGCGCAGCAAGAGCGGCGGCGTCTTTCGGTCCGAAGACGGCGGCGAAAAGTGGACGCGCCCGAGTGCGATGGATCCGCGTCCGTTCTATTTCAGCCAGATCCGTATCGACCCAGCGAACGATCAACGTGTTTATTTGCTCGGTTTCGCATTGTTCGTATCGGACGATGGCGGAAAAAATTTTCGGGAAGATCTTTCCGAAAAAATTCACCCGGACTGCCACGCGTTTGTCATTCAACCGGGCACTGCCCCGCCGCCCAAACCGCCAAAACCGGAGGACAAAAGCAAGCCGCCAAAGCCTCCGGTTTGTCAGCGGCTGTTACTCGGAACCGACGGGGGCGTTTATCAAAGTTTTGCGGCCGGGAAAGGCTGGGATCATCTCAACCGGATTCCTGCCGGAGAATTTTACCGGATCACACTGGACGATTCCAAACCGTACTACCGCATCGCCGGCGGACTCCAGGACAACGAGAACTGGGTCGGACCGAGCGGCGTGTCGAGCAAGGAGGGTATCCGCAATTCCGATTGGACCGCGCTCGCGGGCGGCGACGGCTTTTACGTTCTATTCGATCCGGTCGATCACGATATGTTTTACGCCGAAAGCCAGGGCGGCGAAGTGCACCGGATCAATTTGCGGAACGGCGAACTGCGCCGATTGCGTCCGGAGCCGCCAGAAGGCGCGCCGAGGTACCGGTTTCATTGGAATTCGCCGCTGATCATGAGCCGTCACAAGCCGGGCGTAATTTATCTGGGCGGCAACTGCGTCTTCAGGCTGACCGATCGCGCCGAAAAATATGCGCTCATCAGCCCGGACTTAACGCGCAACGAACCCACTCGCACAAACGCAACCGGCAGCGGCGCGGAAAATTACGGCGTCGTATTTTCACTGGCCGAATCGCCAAAGCGCGCTGGCTTGTTGTGGGCCGGGACTGATGACGGCCGGCTCTGGGTCACTGAAAACGACGGTGGTAAATGGACCGAGCTCACGAACAATTTGCCAGAACCGGCCCGTGGCGTGTGGGTTGTCCGGATCGAGCCAAGTTCGCACGATGCCAACGCTGCGTACGTTGTGACGAATTCTTATCGCGCCGGTGACGATCGCCCGATGATTTCGCACACTGTCGATCTTGGCAAGACATGGCAATCGGTGGTGGGCGATCTCCCGGCGAACGATCCGGTCGAAGTTGTGCGCGAAGATCCGGTGAATCCGAAATTGCTTTATGCCGGCACGCACTTCGGATTGTTCGCGTCGTTTGATCAAGGCGCACACTGGGTTCGCATTGGCGATGTTCCTTCGGTACGCGTCGATGATATTCAAATACATCCGCGCACATCCGATCTTGTCATTGGAACGCACGGGCGAAGCATCGCGATTCTCGACGATTCAGTCCCATTGCGCGAACTGATGCCCGAGATCGCGGCGAAACCGGCGCATTTATTTACCGTGCGTTCCGTGATTGGCGCTTACTTGCAGCCGGGATTCGCCGATGCAAATGGCAAAGGAATTTATCGCGGCACAAATCCGTCCGAAGGCGCCCTCTTCACCGTGTGGGTGAAAGAATTTACCGGCGACGAAATCAAAATCGCTGTGACAAAATCGAGCGGGCAACCAGTGGCAAATTTAAAAGCGCCGGGCGCACCCGGTCTCACGCGGATGAATTGGGACCTGCGGTCCACCAAAGATGTCAGCATCGAATACGGCGGCGACGATCCGAAACGCCTTTTGCCCGCCGGTGACTACAACGCGGAACTAACCTTCGGCACATTGAAAGTGAAACAAACGTTCCATGTCGATCTTGCCGAAGGAATCACGCCGCGGTGACCGGGTAACACGCACCGACATCTCTTTTCGTTAATAGACGTGAGCCAATTATGCTATACGTGATTCACGTATAGGAACGAGTAGAAAAATTAATGCATCAGGCCGCCATGGCGAGTTACCTGGAGCGGCGATCTATGACCGTCGGGCGAATTAATGCGGCGCTCATCGAGCGCCGCTACAGAAGAAAAAGATTCAGCACGCGATGGCGTGACGGCGACAAACTCCGGAGAGCATTTCCCAAAGCGCGTCGAGAACGCGCTGCGTCGCGGCGCGTACCTTGTCGATGTTGTGATTGTCGATGTACGCACTGAGCATTGTGCGCTCGGCGGCGGAATGTTCGCGGTCGGCTCCGATGTGGACGCTGAAGTATTCGTAATGCTTCGGATCGGTGAAGCCGTAATGTCTTTTCAACCCGTCGACCTTCGATTCACAAATCGCGGGAATTTGGCTCTCGTAGGCGTAAAGCGCGGCCAGACCTTCGGCGGTCGATCTTTCGCCGCAGATTGATCGGAACGCTTCGATCAAATTTCTTGTCTCAGGTTGCTTTTCGGTCTTCGCAAGATCGACATCTTCAACGCCAAGCCCTTCGGCGAATTTCTTCCAAAGCTCCGGATGATTCGGCGAGCCGGCTTCTTCATCGATCAAATTGGACAAGAGTTGCTTGCGCGTCGCTTGATCGTCGCAATGCGCGTGCATGGCCGAGAGGTAGGTCGGAAACGCCGCGACGTGGTGATAATACTGGCGCGCATAATCCGCGAGCGCGTCCTTGCTCAGTTCACCCCGCGTCCACGCGAGATAAAACGGATGCCTCAATAAATGTTTAGCCGCGATGGCGTTGTCGATCTTATCAAGATATCGATTCATAAAAATCCTTCCGCAATCTGATCTGTTATAAACTCTCACTCGGACCTCGTAATATTTAACGCGTCACGTCGAGAAGGATTTGGAGGTCGTCGGCGTTTTGCGGGACGAAGATGGCGCCGGCGGTGGTCTGCAAATAACTTTGGAGAAAGACGCTGCTCATCTGGCGATACCAGAGATCGGCCCAGCGCTCGAGGAACGGGACGTCTTCGGTGCGCATGGCTGGCTGCCAGAGCGCGCTGTAAGCGGCGTACTGAAAAGAGCGCATCATCCCGGCGACGTCGCGCAGCGAGGAGCGCTTGAGCTTGCGCTCGCTCAATGGCCGCGCCGGCTCGCCTTCAAAATCGAGAATGACGAAATCCTTCCCCGTGTAGAGGATCTGGCCGAGATGATAATCGCCGTGGATGCGGATTTTCGCCGCATTTGTTTTTCGATCGAGCAGGCGTTTTTCGCGCGCGAGAATTTCCTCTTCCTGGGCAAGGACTTCTTTGGCTTCCTCGCGAAATGTTTCGCGCACTTCGTGCAACTTTTTTTGGACCAAAGCGAAATTGCGCCGCAATAATGCGCGCATGTTTTGATAAACAGAGCGTTGCGCCATGGCGTTAAACGGCTCGGGCGCAAACGCGCGGTCGTCGTTGGTAGAAGCGAGCGCGCGATGCAATTCAGCCGTCCGCTGTCCGAGCAATTTTGCTTTCTCGGGATAAATGCCGCCGATTAATTCATCGAGAAGGGCGCCGGTCGGCGCACTTTGCTTTTGCAGATCGGCTTTACGACCGAGAACGCGCTCGTAATAACGGCCGACGGAATCGAGGGTCAGGGTCCAGGCGTCGCGCTCGCTCGTAACTGCGCTTTGCAAAAGGCAAACGACAGTCGGTTCAGATTTTCCGCGCCGATATTCAATCGCGCCGCCAAAGGAGGGAACGTTTGGAAAATTGGTGCGCTCCGTGAGGAATCGCACTACTTCGACGTCGGGATTTACGCCGTCTTCGAGCTTGCGATAGAGTTTAAGGAAAAATTTGTTTTCGAAAAGCATCGACGAATTACTCTGCTCGCCGCTAATCACATTCGAACCGGGAACGTGTTCGGCATTCTGTGCGAATGCCGCACTGACGCTGCCGATAAGCTGTCCGTTTTTCCCGCTGGCACGTTGTCGATCTAACATAAGTCGAAAAAGCTTTTCGCGGAATTCCGCGTCCCAGACGGCGTCGAATAGAATCGCTTCTTCGGCGCCATTGAAGCGAGCGATCACAGCGTGAGGTGCGGATTGAGAAATAGAATGGGCCGCGTCACCGACTGCAATCTTAACCGGCAGAGCATATGTTTCATTGGGACCATCGAGATAGCTGACCTCAACAAACCAAAATTCCGCGGCATCGGGTTCGGCGGAGATGGGTGATTGCTCGCGCACGCGCATCTCGCGCAAAGTGCGCGCTTTTGCGCCAAACCATCGGCAATTTCGAATGTATTCCGGCAGGATCTTACCCTCGATCCCGGCACGCTGAGCGTTGTTGAGCAGTGTCCGTAGTTCTGCCGGCGCGCTGAGAGTCGGTACCACGCGCTTCTTGCTCAAACGCCGGCTCTCGCTCTGCGGTTGCAGAACAAACCAGTAATGGGAATGCGGCCCGAGGGTAAGAACATAAAGGGACTTCTTGACCGATGGAAATGGGTTGCGACTGAACATTTCGATTGGGATGCAACCGCTAAAGCGCGACAGGTCGAGCTCGACCGACTGCGCGAAGCGCGAAAGATTCACGACGACGACAATGGTTTCGTTCTCATAGCGCCGAAGAAACGCGAGCACTTTAGCGTTGTCCGGGTAAAGAAATTCGAGCGCGCCGCGCGAGAAGGCCTTGAAGTTTTTGCGCATGGCAATCACGCGGCGCATCCACCAAAGCAACGACGATAAGTTCTTTTGCTGGTTCTCGACGTTGACCGCTTCGTAGTGATACTCCGGATCGATGATGATCGGGAGATGAAGCTGCTGCGGGTTCGCCTTGGAAAAGCCGGCATTGCGATCAGGGCTCCACTGCATCGGCGTGCGGCAACCATTGCGATCGCCCAAATAAATGTTGTCGCCCATTCCGATTTCATCGCCGTAGTAAATGATCGGCGTGCCGGGCATGGAAAAGAGCATGGTGTTGAGCAGCTCCATTTTGCGCCGGCTGTTGGCGAGCAGCGGCGCGAGACGGCGGCGAATACCGAGATTGATGCGCGCATGCGGATCGTTCGCGTAAACGCGCCACATGTAATCGCGCTCCTCGTCCGTCACCATCTCAAGGGTGAGCTCGTCATGGTTGCGCAGAAACATGGCCCACTGGCAGTTCTCGGGAGCGGGCGGCGTTTGATCGAGAATGTCGATGATCGGAAACCGGTCCTCCATTTGCAGCGCCATGAACATCCGCGGCATGAGCGGGAAATGGAAACTCATGTGCGATTCGTCGCCTTCGCCGAAATAAGTGACTGCATCTTCCGGCCACTGGTTTGCTTCCGCCAAAAGCATGCGGCCTTGAAATTTTGCATCGACATGTGCGCGCAGTTTTCTCAGGAAATCGTGAGTCTCGGGGAGGTTTTCGCAGATCGTGCCCTCGCGCTCATAGAGGTATGGGACCGCGTCGAGGCGAAGTCCATCAACGCCTATGTTCAGCCAGAAATCACAGACCTTTTCAACGGCTTCATGCACGGCCGGGTTATCGAAATTCAAGTCTGGCTGATGCGAATAGAAGCGATGCCAATAATATGCTTTCGCAACCGGATCCCACGCCCAGTTCGATGTCTCGAAATCTTTAAAAATAATTCGCGCGTCTTTGTATTTTTCCGGTGTGTCACTCCAAACGTAAAATTCGCGTTCGGGCGAACCGGCCGATGCGCGCCTCGATTTTTGGAACCACGGATTTTGATCGGACGTGTGATTGATGACGAGTTCCGTGATCACGCGCAGATCGCGCTCGTGCGCTGCATTTAGAAACGCGCGAAAGTCGTCGAGCGTCCCATAGTTCGGATTAACGTCGTAATAATCGGCGATGTCGTAACCGTCGTCGCGCAAAGGCGATGGATAAAAGGGCAGCAGCCAGATCGCGGTGATGCCGAGCTCCTGGAGATAATCGAGCTTCCCGATCAAACCGCGAAAATCGCCCATGCCGTCGCCGTCGCTGTCGTGGAAGGTCTTGACGTGCAGCTCGTAGATGACCGCGTCTTTGTACCAAAGCGGGTCGATAATCATTTCACCCGGCGATTGCGCCATGATGCTAACTCTTGGCGCACAAACGCCGGCACGGCAAGTTGTCGATATACGACCGTGTGTTCAACGAAAAAGAAACGATACGGCCTCGCATTCCGTTAATTTTGCGGAATGCGAGGCCGGTTTAAAATTGCGAAATTAGTTGGCGGACGCTCGTTCGCTCAGAATTATTTTTGCGGGACCAACATGTTCTCACTGGCAACGCATTGCCACTTGCCGTTGCGGTCCAGCCAGGTGTCGGTAAAGCGAAACGTGCGGTCGAATGCCTTTCCATCTTTATCGGTACCCTTTTCCCGCGCTGTCCCGACAACGACTGCAACGCCTCCGCCGTACATATGCACATCGAGTTTTTCATTCTTGGTCGATGCGTAGGTGTCTTTGTCCTTCTTTATTTCAGATAGCAGCGCGCGCCGATTCGAAACTTTGCCTTTGGAACTAACGCCAACGAAATCATCGGCCACCATCGATCCGACGGTTGCCATATCATGCTTGCCAACTGCGGCTTCCCAGCTGTTCTCGTTGTCTTTCAATGCCGCTTCCATGCTCATTTTCTTCGCTGGCTTTTCGGCAGCGGGCGAGGCGGCTGGTGAAGGCGAGGTCGCCGCCGCTGTTTCTTTTTTCTTGGCTGCGGGCGACTCTTCCGAGGTAGCGGTCGCCGACGGTGTGGGCGTCGCCGTGTCTTGCACAGTGGTGGAGGCTTTTTCTTCCGGCGCGGCAGAGGGTGATTCTTCTTGCGCAAGCGCCGAGGTGGCAAAGCTCAGTGCAGCAATGCCGAGAAGCGATGTAATTAATTTCATATGGATTTCCTTTTCTGAAGTTACTTTTCGAACGCAGGATCGCGCAGCACCCGTTCCCCCACTCTGGCAGTTACCAAGCGCAACTTGCGCTCGATCCGCGTTATTGTTGTTGGAAGGTATTAAGGGAGCCGCTCGGCGGTCAAGGCTTATCGCAGCATTCCGCATCGAAACCGTTGGACGAAGCCGCCGGCAGAGTCTAAACACCCAGAGGCTCCGCCATCGACCGGTCGAATCCCCAATTCAAAGATTAGTTGGCCAATTGGGCAAAGTGCCTAAAAATCATTCCAACCCGCATGGATCACGAAGTCACCAATGCCGCGAAGGTTGAAAGCGAAACAGTCCGGCCATTCACCACCACGCCTCCGCTTGAGCCCGGTGCGCCAAGCGATTTCGATTTGATGAGCCGCATTCAGGCCGAGGACCCGGAGGCGCTCTCCCAACTTTACGATCGTTACAACGGAATTTTAAAAGCGCTCATTTTGCGCGTGATTCATAACGAAGCCGAGGCCGACGACCTTTTGCAGGAGATCTTCATGGAAATCTGGAACCAGGCGAAGAATTTTTCCGCGCAGAAAGGTAAGCCGCTTGGCTGGATGGTAACCTTGGCACGTCGCCGCGCGATCGATGGTTTGCGGAAAAAACAGGCCTACGCCCGGGCCGAAGAACGCTTGCAAAGCCAGACCGAGCAACAACCTGATGCCTGGGTGCACAATGCCACTGAAGAAGAAATCGCCTTCAGCGACACCCGGATCCTGGTGCGCAACGTCATCGACCGGTTGCCGCCGGCCCAGCAAGAGGCAATCGATCTCGCATTTTTTCGGGGGATGAGCCAGCGCGAAATCGCGGCAAAAACGAATACACCCTTAGGAACGGTTAAAACCCGGCTTGAATTAGGGCTGAAGAAAATCTATGACGGGCTGAAGGAGCTAAAAGATGAGCTTTGAAGAATTCCAGAACACCGCCCGCCTCTATGTTATTGGCGCCCTGGAGCTTAACGAGATGGAAGCGTTTGAAAAAGCGCGCGAACAATTCGGAGAAAAAGCCGAGGATTGCGTCGCTGAATGTTATGCCCTCCACGAAGCATTTGCACTGAGTTTGCGCCCGGCGAAATCTTCCGCCGCCATTAAGGAACGGCTCATGTCGATGGTGCGCGAACGCAAGCAAGGTTAATCCGAAGTCTTTTCCGGACAATCGTCGATTTCCCGCAGAATAAACTCCTGAAGAAACCCGTAGAAGTTCAGTTGAAATAAACCCAGGTCGCGGCGCGACCCAATCGGCGAACGATAGTGATCGCAAAGCTCGCCGTCGGTGAAATTGTATTTTGCAGCGATGACCAACCGCGCCTGATTGAGCGCGTTCAGCCAGGCATCAGCGTGCTGCGTGGGAATACGAAGCTTGCGGTTTGCGAAAGGTTTCTCGTTTCCATTCAGTTGCTCCAGATCGGCAGCCACCGTTTCCGCAGCGGTGCGAAAAAGTCGGCGCAACTCGGGTTCCACATAAAGTTTCCATTCCGAGCACTGCTCGGTTTTGCTTCGATCCGCCGGTGGACTGAAAAGGCGTTTCTCCGCCGCCGGTGTCCCCTCCGGATTCGTGCTGGCCGGGATCTGCCGAAGAAGCTCCGCTAAAAATGGATCGAGCTCCGAAATCTCAAGCTTGTCCTCTCGCCGGCAAATTTCCATATCAACTGACTTTTTCGAGCGTTGCGAGCAGGAGATAACCATGCAGCTGCTGCACATACAGCTCGGCTCGCTCGCGCATCCCACTCCACAAAATCGAGCGCCCTTTCTGATGCACCTCGAGCATGTGCCTTTCCGCTTTCTCGCGTGGATAGCCGAACACGCGTTGAAAGACCATCGTCACGTAGGTCATGAGATTGACCGGATCGTTATGCACCACCACTTGCCACGGAAGATCGACATCGTCCTGCGAGCGGGTTTCTTTTTCGAGGACAGGATCTTTCACTGTCGAGCGTGTAGCGCCTTTCGCAGCGGAAAGCGTCACCGCCGATTCGCTTTCTGCCACTCCTGCCCCGCGCCATTGTGGCGGCCAGCTCATATGAAAACGCTAACACACCGCGCCTTCAGTTCAACGACCAGCGCGTCGAAGAATGCGTCTCTGCGTCGCTTCCATTTTTTGCGCTTCGCTTTCGTTTCGATCGTCGAAACCATGCAAATGCAACAAGCCATGGACGACGTACAAGCGAAGCTCCCGCGCCAGCGAGTTCCCAAACCGGCGAGCATGACGACGCGCGGTTTGCGCGCTGATGAAAATTTCTCCGTGCTGAAACGTCATCACGTCCGTCGGCCCAACTCCGCGAAGAAATTGTCGATGCAGCGATGCCATGCGTCTATCGGAGATGAACAAAAAGAACACCTCGCGCAGCTTTGTTAAATCCGTCGATTTTTTTTTGTGAATTTGAAGACAAAGCCGCGCTGCTTTCGCGGCGAATTTTTCAAGATCGACAACGTTGACCGCGACAGTCCACTGCAAATTGCGAACGGCGACCTTTGGCATCGCCATGCGAATCCGACCGCGCCTCATGACTGTGGAAGCGAACCGTCGAGCGCTTTGAGAAGCGCATAAACAATTTCGAGCCGCGGCGCCGGCGCGCCGGCCGCAGTTGCCCGACGCAGCGGTTCGCCCCAGATCGCTTCGATTTCAAGAGGCCGGCCCGCTCCCCAGTCCAGCAGGGTGGATGGTTTATAAGCACCCATTGTTTCCGTTCGTTTTATTTGTTCGAGAGCGGCTGCACTCGGCAACGGATATCCGCATTTGTTTGCCGCGAGGATCACCTCGTCCATGAGCGCAAGCGTCGCGCGACGTAAAGCTACGTCAGCCAGGATCGCGGAGGTATCGATCCCGCCACCTAAGATCGACAATCCGTTGAACGGAATGTTCCAGACAAGCTTGCGCCAGCGTTCGAGCAACAGGTCTTCGGTCACGCTGCACGTCACGCCGGCGTGTTTGAATTCAGCCGCGACCTTATGGGTACGCGGCTGCGACGCGCGCTCGTACTCCCCCAAAACAATGTGGCCGTAATCATAACGCTCGATTTCAGTGCGCGAGATTCGACTCAGGCAAATGAAACAAAGTCCGCCGAGAACACGTTCCCCACCGAAATGTTCGGCGAGAAATTCTTCGTTACCCAAACCATTTTGTAAGGTCAGCAGCATGGTGTGCTCGTGCATAAGCGGCGGGACAAGATCGACAAGGTTGCCATTTGAAGTTGCCTTGACCGCGATCAAAACCAAATCGCAAGGACCGATTTCCTTTACCGAGTTGTAGCAATTGACTTTCGCGAGGCGAAAATTTTCACCTTTGCCACGAACGTAGAGACCGACGCGGCGAACTTCATTCAAATCACCGCGCATCAAAAAATGCACGTCGCTTCCGCCGTAAGTGAGCTTCGCGCCGTAATAACTTCCGATCGCGCCAGAACCAACAACCGCGATGCGCAGACTCTTTGACTTACTGGACAAATTCATTGAACCGCAGATTACGCAGATTTTCGCAGATTAAATGCAGAAGCGTTCCCAGTTAAAATCTGCGGCAATCTGTGAAATCTGTGGAAAAACAAAAGCTATGCCGGTGGCCTTGTTTCCGCTTGGAAGTTTCGCGTGATCAAGCGCGCGCCTTTGTTAAAACTGAAATAGGCCCAGGCCCATTGAAAAAGCACGGCAACACGATTCCGAAATCCGACCAGGAAAATGATATGAACGAACAGCCAGGCGAGCCACGCGGGAAGTCCGCTGAAGTGCACGAAGTTCAGATCGGCGACGGCTTTGTTTCGTCCAATCGTGGCCATGCTGCCCCTGTCCCAATACCAGAAGCGTTGCGGCTTGCGACCTTCAATCATCGCCAGAATGCTGCGCGCGGCGTGGCGGCCCTGCTGCATCGCGACCGCCGATACACCCGGCAACGGCTGACCTGTTTGTTAGAGAAAGTTCGCGAGATCACCGAGCACCTGCACCTCCGGATGGCCAGGAATGGTGAGATCGTTGTTGACTAAAACGCGACCAACCCGGTCTGCCGGCACACCGAGTGTTTTGCCGACAAAGGATGCATTATTGCCCGCCGCCCAAATTTTCACACGGCAGGGAATGAATTCGTCGCCGATATTAAGTCCGGCTTCAGTCAGGTTCGTTGCATGCACGCCCAGGCGCACTTCCACGCCAAGATCGACAAGTTGTTTCAATGCACTCGCCGATAAGTCCTCCGGAAACGCGGCCAGGACGCGCGGCTCGCCTTCCACCAAAATAATACACGCCTGCGACGGGTCGATATGACGAAAATCTTTCGCCAGGGTGTAGCGTGCGATCTCCGCGATTGCGCCCGCCATCTCCACGCCGGTCGGACCGCCGCCGATGATCACAAACGTCATGGCAGCTTTGCGCGCCGCTTCGTCGCTGATTTTCTCAGCGTACTCAAACGCCATCAAGATTCGCCGCCGAATTTCAACCGCGTCTTCCAGACTTTTGAGACCAGGCGCCAACTTCTCCCATTCCGGATGACCAAAATAAGAATGCCGCGCGCCGGTTGCGAGAATGAGGTAATCGTAACCGAGCTCGCTGTCGGCCATTTTTATTTTTTTTGCATCGACATCCACCGATTGCACTTCAGCAAGTATCACCTCCATGTTTCTGCATTTGCTCAAGATGGCGCGCACCGGGGCGGCAATGTCGGCCGGCGAAAGCGCCGCCGTCGCGACCTGATAGAGCAGCGGTTGGAAGAGGTGATAATTGGTGCGGTCGATCACGGTCACGCGCATTGCCTCACAGGCGAGCTTCTTGGCCGCTTCCAATCCTCCAAAGCCGGCGCCGACGATGACAACATGCGGCTTTTTTGCAAGCGCGTTTTCCATTTCCACCACAATGTTCCGAGAAAGAAAAAGGATGCGAGAATTTTTATCGTGCCGGTGGAGCGACGCTCTACGGAGCCGTCGAATCTCACGAATATTTCGCCGGCTCGACTAAGTCTCGCCCCACCGGCAAATTCCAGGAAAGCAGTTGTCACTGACGCAATCGCCGCTATCTTCCGCGTCTAATGCCAAAGCCAATCGCTCGGAGCAAAACACGCAAATCGGTCGCGAAACGTTTTAAGATCACCGCACGCGGCAAGGTTTTAAGAGCGCAATCTTCGCGTCGGCATTTGCTGTCGTCGAAAAACGCGAAGCGCAAACGCCAGCTCAGTAAGGCAGCGCTTGTGCACCACACAGACGCGGCTCGAATCAAGGCGAATCTGCCGTTCGGTTGATTGTCGATCCAGGCTGGTAGGGTCAATGCGCTGCTCCGACCGGAGATCGCAGCGCAATGTCCCTACCCAGAAGATGTCGATCTAATAATGGAATGAGGGCGGTGGAAGCGGCGTTTCTTCGCGCTCCGTGCGCGTAGTTGTTGTCGCGATAGTTGTGGTCTGCGGCGGTCCTCCTTGCCACACCACGTCCGGTCCAGGTTCCGGACTATAAAGGTCGCGCCGATTTGAGAGTGTCGTGCATGAGCACTGCAGCACGACGAACAAAAATAGTCCCAACCATTTCACGGCGCCGATGCAAACAGAAGCATCACCTTCTGTCAACGGGCCGAACTTCTCTCCGATTACGAAACGTGATTGCACGATGTCGATCTTACGCGAATTGTTCCTCTCCGTCAGGGGCTATGGATCGAGGACTTACGAACCCCGCCAGGGCAGGAATGCAGCAACGGTAGTCTGATCTTCCTTGCCGTAGTTTCCTGGCGGACTTTTTTCCGACCCCCCACGAATGTGAAACTGCTCAACGTCAAAACTGTCCGTTTTGCGCAACTGGTGGAAAAATGCGGTCAACCGCAAGTTTACACGCTTTGGCAGAAGCCGGCGCAAGATCGACATTTTCAATCGCAAATCAAAAACAATCGCGTGATGACGATTCAGAAAAGTGAAGCCGGCGCAGAATTCGGGATCGTTGGCTTTAAAGAGCGCAAAGGCGCAAATTATCTTGTGTTCCCGAAATCGTTGAAGCGATTTGAGAACAAGCGCATTGTTGGAATCAATTGGGACCTTGTGAATCAAAATGACTGACGAAGAGCATCTGCGTTATTCGCGGCATCTCATCATGCCGGAAGTAGGCTTGACGGGACAACAGCGTTTAAAGGCGGCGCGTGTTTTATGCATCGGCGCGGGCGGCCTCGGTTCGCCGGCGGCGCTTTATCTCGCCGCCGCCGGCGTCGGCACGATTGGACTTGTCGATCTTGACGATGTCGATCTTAGTAATCTGCAGCGGCAAATCCTGCACGGCACAAAGGACGTTGGCCGCAAAAAATTGGAATCGGCCCGCGACCGCCTGCGCGAAACTAATCCAAACATCGAGCTCAAATTGCATGAGTGCCGATTCACAAGCGAAAACGCGGCCGATCTTGTCGCGGGTTATGACGTCGTCATCGACGGCTCGGATAACTTCCCGACGCGCTATTTGTCGAACGACGTTTGCGTTTGGGCGCAAAAGCCGAATGTCTACGGCTCGGTTTTCCGGTTCGACGGACAAACCACAGTGTTTGCGCCGCATTTGGGCGGGCCGTGTTATCGTTGTCTGTTCCCAGAACCGCCGCCTGCGGGGAGCGTTCCGAATTGCGCGGAGGCAGGCGTGCTTGGGGTGCTGCCCGGAATCATCGGGACGATCCAAGCGACAGAGGCGATCAAATTGATCCTGGGCGTAGGCGAATCGCTGGTCGGACGCCTGCTGCATTTTGACGCGCTTAAAATGATGCTCCGTGAATTCAAAGTGCGGCGCGATCCCAGCTGCCCGGTCTGCGGCGATTCGCCGACAATCACCGAGCCGATCGATTATGATCAATTTTGTTCCGGCGGCGCCGGCATGGATGAACCGATCTCGACAATCTCCGTTCGCGATTTGAAACAAAAGCTGGCCAGTAACGGCTCGCTTGTGATTGTCGATGTCCGAGAGCCGTTCGAGTACGAAATCGCGCATATTGAAAATTCAAAGCTGATACCGCTGGCCCAACTTGCCGCGCGTCTGGGCGAACTCGACCGCACGAAAGAGATTGTGGCGATTTGCCACACCGGCACACGCAGCGCACACGCGGTGCAGCTGCTGCAAAGCGCCGGATTTTCTCGAGCGTCCAATCTCAAAGGCGGAATCGGCGCGTGGGCGAACGAGATCGATCCGACGATGCAAAAGTATTAAACGACTGCGGAATTATTTGACCACCGTTGCCAACTCCGCCGCGCTCGGCACATCATTCCATTGTCGCAAGAGCTTGCCGTCTCGGCCAAAGACGAACACACGAAAATCCGATGATCCGGTCTGCTCACCGAGTTGGGACGTCGTCCTTCCATCAAAATCGGCCACGGCGAAGATGTCGTGTCGCGCATCACCCGCCAGCTTCTTCGCATCATATCGGCGCTGAAGCAGTTTTGCTTCTGCATCGAGGCGACGGCGCACTAATATCGTCGCAATGACGCGCCCAGCGCGGGTGCGCTTCTGGTTGAAATTGAGGACCGTGATCATCCGGTAGGTGGGATTGCCGAGGCAATAATCGGGAACACGATCGCCGACCGCGTGTGCCCTGGCCGTATCGGCGAGACTTGCCAAAACAACAACGGTGACGTGACCGTCGGCGGTGGAAAGCGTGTGCTGATCAACATCGACAAAATTAAGGGCGTAAATTTGGCCATCAAAAAGAGTTGCGCGCAGTTGCGGGGCACAACTAAAGGAGACGACGCTCATGAAGAAAAAGAATTGAAGTGCGCGTCGCCTCACGAGTAAGCACGTTGGCCAGATGACAGCTCCTGACAAGTTCCCGAACCTTGCCGCCGGGCCACGCCGGACATTGTCAAGACAAGCGCATACCGTAGCCTGCATTTGTTTGTCGATTTTTCTCGCCGGCATTTCAGCCGGCTGCGCTCGAATGATGACAACGCGTTATGCGCAACTGGTCAAAGATGCGGAGGCGAAAGCGGCCCAGGGCGATTTTCTGCGCGCGATCAATCTTTACGAAGCCGCGCTCGATGACAGCCCGCGATGCGCAGAAATTCATTACAAGCTCGCGGTTCTTTACGACGACAAGATGAACGACCCACTCAACGCGGTCCATCATTTCAAGCGCTATCTCACGCTTAGCCCGAACGGAGCGCATTCGAACGATGTGAAGAATTTCATGAAGCGCGACGAAATCGTACTGGCCACGAGCTTGTCGGGCGACTCGGTTGTAACTCGAACGGAAGCAGCCCGGTTGAGAAATGAAAACCTTAATTTACGGAAACAATTGGAGGAGCGTTCGTCGAGACCGCGGAGCGCTTCGGAAAAAATGCAATCGCAGGAACCACATCCGGAAAAAACTGCCGGCGGCAAATCAAGCCGACGAACTTATGTCGTCCAATCCGGGGACACGCTCGTGTCGATTTCGCGAAAGTTCTACAAATCTCCGGCGCGCTGGAAAGAGATTCTCGACGCGAATAGAAAAAAGATCGATGATCCTGAGAAGTTGCGAGCTGGCCAGGACCTGGTTATTCCGTAACGACCGCCTAGGCGGCGCCAACTCGCGTTAGATCGACAATCAAAAACGAAAAGACATCCAAATAAGATGGCAAGGCTGATCACGCGCGTCGCGCCCGATGTGGGCTGGCTACCGGTAAGTTTTGCGAATGTTTATTTTATCGGAAGGCCCGGTGGAAAATGGGTGCTGGTCGATGCAGGTATGCCGGGCCGCGCGAACGAGATTATGGATGCAGCCGAAGCGCGTTTCGGGGCCGGTTCGCGCCCGGAGGCGATTCTTTTGACGCACGGCCATATGGATCACGCCGGTTCGGCGCTCGCATTGGCGGAGCGATGGGACGTGGCTATTTATGCACATCGTCTCGAGACGCCTTATTTGACGGGCAAATCAGTCTACCCTCCAGCCGATCCGACGGTTGGCGGCGCGATTGCGTTTCTCTCCCGCTTTTGGCCGTCGCGTTCACGTGATCTGGGAAAATGCGTGCGCGAGTTGCACCCCGGTAAAGTTCCCGGTGCGAGAGGTTGGCAATGGCTGGCGACGCCGGGACATTCGCCCGGACATGTTTCATTCTTCCGGCCATCGGATCGCGTGCTCATCGGCGGTGATGCGTTTGCTACGATGAATATGGATAGATGGAGCGGGCTGATCACTGGAAAGCAAATGCTTGCGCGGGCCGGTTCGCCTTTCACGAGCGATTGGCAGGCCGCGCGATCATCGCTGCAAAAGTTAACAAATCTGCGACCAAACGTGATTGGATGCGGACACGGCATTCCGATGTGCGATGCTAAGCTTCCGGCGCGAATGCAGGGTTTCTCCGAGCGATTCCGCGCTCCTAGAAATGGCCGTTATGTTCGACGCGCCGCCCGGACGGACGAGAACGGGATTGTCGATCTTCCACCGGCGCCGTTCGACGCCGTGCCTTTAATGACAGCGGCTTCGCTGCTATTGGTCGGGATTGCTCTTGGCTCCGGATATCTCGATAAAACAGAAAGATAATTTGTGCCGGTGACATCGACCACGAGGCTGCTCCCGGCGGTGAGATTCGTGCCGCGCTCAGCGAGATATTCAGCGCAGGCGGCGATGTGAACTTGAAGGGCGGGACATTCTCTGCCGCCTCCGCCAATCAAGTCTCTCGACGCGAACAAGAAAGAGATCCGCGATCCTAGAAAACTCGCGGTCGGCCAGAGCTTGATTATCCCCTAGCGCTTTGGTTGTGTAAACGGTGGACCGGAAAAACATCGCGCCACCGCGAGGAATTCGTGACCCGGTTCTGTCAGCCAGAATACCAGTAACTTTAACGACCTGGCACCGGCGTCTGACCGTCGCGAAGGTGCGATGCGCGATCATTAAGAAAACGGGCGAATTCGAGGCCGGCAACTACTTCACTCTGCGCTTGGGCATCGGCCGAAGCGGGCAATAATCTCCGCGCCGTTTCGTCGCCCGAACTGTACGCGCAGAAATAACCCGCGGGAATTAGCTCTGCCGAATTGCGGTGCGCGCTCTTCCAGCTCACCTCCCCTTGAACACAGGTGATGCGCGCGGTTACGCCATCCATTTGCAGCGTAAAAAGAGACGCTCGTCCGGCCGTAACCATCCCGACTTCTGTTTTGATTTTCAGATCGTACTGGCCCGACCCCAAATTAGAAAGTGATGCGCGGACGATTCCTTTATTCAAATGGAGGACAGCCAGACGCGATCTCATCGCATGAACCATCGCGTTGCCCCGTTTCGCGAAGCGTAATTCGTCGATTCGAAGATCTGTTTGCTCCGCAACCTCAACAAAAATTCCTGGAATAAGACAGAGTGAGACCTTCCCATGCGGCGCGGTCCTCAACTCGTCTCCAACGGCCAAGCGCGATGCGGCCGATAACGGGCGCGGATTCTGGTCGATCTCGTTTTTGTTTCCGAAGGTTGTTTTACCTTCAGCGTTTAGAACCGTGACGAGCACGCGTGCACCGTACCGGTCGAGCCAGAATGAAAAACCAGCGAAGAAAACCATGATGCAAAGAAGCCAAATCGCAAACGGACGCTCTGACTTTTGACATCCGGCGCACATGTAAATCACGCTTGCCGCGCGCATTCGCGCTAGTCGACGAATAGCGGAGCGATAAGGGCGCGCTCTTCCGGCAAGAGTTGAGCTGCTCCCAGATTGCGCGCATCGCCTTTCGCGCCGTCTTCGTAGCCATTTACCGCCAATATGGCAGCGCGAACCGCAAGCGCGCCGGGAGGCTCAGAGCCTGTCGCGCGCACGCCGCGGAATGCCGTTAGGGCGTCCTCCTTCCGCCCTAAACGAAGTCGCGCCAGTCCGAGCGTTGCCCGAGCTACCCAGTTCGATGGTTCCTGAGCGACAAGGGTCTGAGCTTGTCGCTCCGCCGCTTCAGCCGCGCCATCCGATGCACCAAGCAATAATCGCAGATAAGCATCCTGATTCCGCGTCACCGCGTCATCCGGCCATAGCTGGACAATCTCCGCCGCCACAGTTTGCGCCTCAGGAGTACGCCCGGACGTCAACGCCGCGCGAAGCCGACCAGCATAGGCTGCACGATTTTTGGGCGCGAGCTTGATCGCTTCGGAGTAGGCGGTACCGGCGATATCGTTGGCATGGTTTTGCTCGGCATAACCTGCCAAGGCGAGCAGCTTCTCCAGAGTGTTGGCGGCTTCCAGCGCGCGGTGCCATTCATTCGTTGCAGCCGTTGCTTCCCCGAGGTGTGTCCGCGCAGTGGCGAGATACATATGTTGAAAAACCGGTTCGAGCGGAAACCGTTCGCTCGTCAATACGTCTTTCACCTCATTCCAACGCTCGAGCGCTGCGAGAGCATTGATGTGCTGCAGAAAGAGATCCTGGTGCTGCGACGCGCGATCCAGAGGCAACACTTCCAAAGCTTTGCCGGCGCGGCCGAGGCTGTTGAGCCATGCGGCCAGCGCAGCGAGAGTTTCGTTATCTCCGCTGCCGAAACGCTCCACGGCTTGTGCGACATATTCATCTGCGAGCGCCGGATCGTGCTGAAGACGAACTTCGAGTGCCAGCAGCTTGTGGTAAGGGCGTGCATCCGGATGATTTTCAAGAGCGTTCGCCACTTCGATGGGTCCCATCGTGACGGCGGGTTGCGGAGTAGCACTGAGGCTAAGAGACAAAGCATCGGCTGATCCCATCGCAGGTGTCGGTTGCGCGGCAGAAGCGCCGCCAAGCGAAAAAGGAGTTTTGTCGCCGGTTGAAGGCGAGGGCGCGCCCGGCTGCTCACGCGCGAGAAAAACCAGCGCTTCAAGCGACGCTGCATTCTTTGGACCGCGCGCCAGATTTTCAATCCGTTTCCAAGCGCTGATGTAATGCTGCGAATCACGCGTTGTGACAGAAAGAACAAGAATTGCGGCGGAGAGAATGTTGTAAGGCTTTGCGCGATTGTCCGCCAGCGCGCGCTCGGCGTAATCGACCGCGAGAACTGGATCGCCCCGGCGAACAGCGAGTTGACCGGCGAGCAAGATATCGACTGGTTCTAGGCTGGCCCGCTGTTCAAGCAGCGCATCAATCTGTGTCGCGGCCGTCGTTAATTCGCCGGCGCTGAGAGCAGCTCCGGCAAAGTCGCGGCGATCTTCCACAGTTAGGCGATGTTCGTCATCGAGTTTTTTCCACCATCCCAGTGCTGTGGTTCCTTGGCCCGCGCGCGAGAGCAATCGCGCGATCGCGCGCCAAGCTTCCGGTTCGGTGGGACGCAGGAGGTACGCATCGCGCGCTTTGGCGTTGGCCTCGCTCCATTGTTTTCGCTCGATCAGCGCGAACGCCTGACGGGCCAGGCGACGAGACTGCCAGGCTTTAATTGCTCCGCCGACTGGCGCGACCGCAAAATAGAGCGTGATGGCGAGTCCCACGATCGCCACAATCGCTAGGAAGAAGAATAGCCTCAGCCGTCGCGCTCGAAGCTCTTCTGGCGGCGTCAGGTCGAGATCCTGCTTTGTGGCGAGAGGATGTGATGGCCGGCTAGCCACGAGAGAGTCTGTGTGTAGCGAGGCTTAACTACGTCGGGCCAAGTTCGCGCTCGCCCTAAGTGCGACGCAAACGCAGAAAGCGAATCAGCCAGCGGCGCCGGAACCAGCAGAGCCCGAAAACGCCAAGCACACCGCCGCCAGTGGTCGCAGGTTCGGGAACTGCGGTCAGCTGGATGTTGTCCACAACGCTCTGGAGATTTGTGCCTTGCGACTGTCCCCCCGTGAGGGAGACACGGAAGTAGACTGATGCCTGGTTATCAACCGCGATAGGGTAGTTGAAAGCGACTATCTGAGTTGCCCCTGGTGGGGGGGGAAGTGTCGCCATCCCCACAGTCGTGAAAGATCCTGGCGTTCCGGTAAAGCTGTATAAAAAAGTTGCAGTGGTGAAGCCGTTGCCGGTGTTATCCATCGCGAAACTCAAAGAAAGATTCGTAAGACCAAGCGTGTTCACATTAAACGTAATATCTACGGCAGGGGCGACGTCCTTGGTGAACTGGAAACCCATCGCTAGAAGGTTGGGGTCCGTGTCACCAGGATCCATATTTGAATTCGTTCCGGTTAGCCCGCCAACGCTTACAGGTGGGGGTATTGTTCCCCCGAAATCGATCGTGAGCGTCGAAGACTGTGCTCCTGGTGGCTGATCGGAAGTAAGATCCGGGGCGGCGCCTAAGATCGAATCTTCAAAGTTAAAATAAGTCACTAAATTCCCATTCGCCCTCGGGACGATGCCGCCGGTGAGTATCAACGCGCCCGCTACTGCACCGAAGAGCGAACGAAATGGACGGCTATGCACTGCTCTCTTGCACTCTCTAATCAGGGTCGCGTAATCGCCCCGCAACTTTTTCTTAAATGCTCGCGTATTTCCTCCTGGGCTCAAAGATTGCGCTCTCTTCTAGCAATTCTCTCTCGCAGGGCAAGATATTTTTCAGATTTTTTTGCGGGAATCGGCGTCTGACACAGACGCCCTCCAATCTGTCATTCTTTGTCGGGCTGGACTAAAACGAGGTCGCGGACCAAATCGTGCAAACGGGATTCAGCGTCCGCCGCCGAAATTTGTCCGTTGCTGACAAACACGACTTCCATCACCTGCTGGCCCAAATGTCGCCGCCCGTCGAGGACCTGACGAATGCGTTCACCGCGCGTCCAGGTTAAAGAAGCAGCCGCCATTTGCGGCAGTTTCGAGCCGCCGGCAGACGGGCTGGGCGCACGATCTTCCCACAAGCAATAGAACGCGTGCGCCGTCTGCTGCGCGGAGTTATCAGGCGTGCCGTGACGAAATTCGAAATGACGAAATGGCAACGCAAACGAACTGGCGATAGGATAATTGCGCACTCCGGTGTCCGCGACCTGGTTCCAGCCGACTGCGGGCAAACAGACGTCTGGCCGGTGCAAGTTGGCCAGGAGCGTGCTGTTTCGGCCCGGTTTCCAGCGGAAAAGATATAGAAAACAAGTAATCGTTTTGGAATTCGAGGGATGGGATGGGCCCCGCGAACTCGCGGCGGGCAGCGTCCAGGCAGCTGCTTGTCCTTCATCGAATCGGAGCACGCGACGCACTTCCTTGTCGATCTTCAGTTTGTGAAAGCTTGGCGCGCCTCCTGGCCATCGCACGTCCCAGCGAGTGGTGGCGACAAGATTGCTCTCATGCACACGATACCAAAAATGAGCGCCGAGCTCGACCGCTACGATCCAGCAAAGCGCAGAAAGAAGGTATGAAGGATGTAGGACGAAGGATGAAGAAGAGTGAGGAGTTGACGGTCGTTGAAAGCCGCCCGCTGCCCGCTCCTTTCTGACCTCTCCCTTTCCTCGGCCAAGCTGCAATCGCGATTGCGCCGACGACAAGCACAATTCGGCGCAAGACCGAGAATCGTTTTAGTTCGCCGAAAAGCAGACCGATCATTAGCGCGGTCTGCAACGAACGCACGCCGCTGCATGCTTCATTGACGCCGATCAATCCACTGCTCACCCGGATCAGGTTTCCTTCCAGTTGCGCAGGAATTCCAAACAGCGTGACCGTTTCCGCGGACACAGCCGCAACCACGCGCATTAAACCCTGAATGATGGGAACTTCGATTGGCGTCACCCACGGCACTGAGACGAAAAAAAATGCGATCGGAAAGGTGAAATGGCGGAGCCACGGCCTACCGCCCGCCGACCATATATAGAGGAGGGTCAGCGCCGCGACCGAGGCGGCGTGGATCCAGCCGAGCGGTCGCCACTCCGGCGTTCCGATTTCAAAAATACGAACCGGTAAACGCAGAAGGAGCGCGGGAACGCCGATAAAAATCCAGGCGAGAAGCGTTTTGCACGGTGGAGACGGCTCGGGCCGGTCTTCCCAGCGGAGCCAACAAAGATAAAGGGCGAAAAAGGGAACGAACCACCCATAGTTGTATTGTTCGTTGACTGACCATTCGCCGCTCAAGTACCAGCAAAGCAGCAGCCAAAGAAACACAAGAAGAACGGGAGCGCCGATCTCCCGGAGAATATTAGAAAGGCGCGCGAGCGCCGGGGACCCAGAAGTTGTGAGAATGGATCTCAACTAGCGAGATCATATTCGCATTCCCGCGTCATGGAAACGCGATTACGTTGGGAACTTGTGGAAAAGATAGGAGCGGAACGCCAATCAGCTGAAGGTTATTCCTCTCAACAAATTCTCGGCATCAGTTTTTTTGATGGAGAGGTCGATGAAGCAATTGAGTGGATGGTTGAACAGGGCGGTTTTCTGATTGCGCCTTCCGGGACCTGTTTCGCGCGGCTGCGCGAAGACGAGCCATATCGCCGCGCAATCCTGGCGGCTGACCTGGCGATCGCTGACAGTGGTTTGGTGGTTCTCATATGGCGATTGCTGCGGCGGCAGAAGATTCGGCGCATTTCCGGTCTTAGATATCTGCGGCAATTGCTCGCAAAGTTGAAAGGCGAAGCGGCCACAGAAGTTTTTTGGGTCCTGCCAGGCGAGCGCGCCCGACAAAAATTGCTGGATTGGTCGCGCCGGGAACCTTTTGCAGTTAAAACCGGCAATGCCTATGTCGCGCCGCAATACGGGAAGGAAATCGAGGATCGGCCTCTTCTTGCGGTCGTCGAGGAGCGCCGCCCGACGCATGTGGTAATCGCGATCGGGAGTGGGCCGCAGGAAAAACTGGGATATTATCTTCGTGAAAATTTATCTTATCGGCCGGCGATTCATTGCATTGGTGACGCGCTCGGGTTTATCAGCGGCGACCAAATTGCAATTCCAGATTGGGCCGACCGCTTTTATCTGGGCTGGCTCTTCCGGTTGCTGGCCCAGCCGCGCATTTTTATTCCGCGACTATGGCGCGCGCGAGAATTGCCATGGCTCATTGCGCGTTATGGAAGTGAACTTCCTCCGTTGCGCACCAGAGATCAGAGGTCAGAAGTCAGAAGTCAGTAATTGGGGCACAGAACCGCGCACATTGATCAAGAAATCCGAATCGTTTCTGGCTTCGGAATAAAATCGGCTTCACTTCTGCTCTCCGACGTCCGATGTCCGATCCGCCAAAGGACGGATTCGCGGTGGCAAAACCCCATTGTTTGGCGTAAGATTGCGTCAGCTATGGACGCCTCTCTCGTTGAAGAGTTGATGGCGAAAAACAAACCGTTCCGGATCGAAACGGCCTCGGGGCGAATTTTCGATATTCCGCACCGGGATTTCATCAGTTTTTCAACTCGAAAAACCTCACTATTCATCTCATACGAAGAAAATGGCACCGAACACTTCGCTATCGTGCCGCTTCTCATAATCACGGCCGCAATGGCGCGCGCCTGAAAATTCTCTCAGCAAGCTGAGCGATTGTGATGGTGAGAACAACGAAACAGACTCAGCGCTAGATTTTGCTAAAGATTGCCGCTACATCTCGCC
>WNFY01000716.1_pt1 | contig 30287 bp, 33 predicted proteins | sample 5400091 | NCBI WGS metagenome assembly WNFY01 (sample SAMN13153364, study PRJNA577476) | soil metagenome | isolation source: 60 cm soil or saprolite under grassland replicate 1 | place: USA:California | collected 2016-06-15 | reverse complement strand
CGAGCGCGCCATGGGCCCCGCCACGCTCTGGTCGTGCCAGGGCATCGCCGCGGGATGCTTGGGAACGAGGCCCGCGGTGGTGCGCAGGCCCACCACGCCGCAGAAGGCCGCGGGCGTGCGCAAGGAGCCGCCGAAATCCGTCCCCTCGGCGAGCGGCGCCATGCGCGCCGCGAGCGCCGCCGCCCCGCCTCCGGTCGAACCCGAGGCCGAGAGCGCCGTGTTCCAGGGATTGCGCGTCGCGCCGAAGACTTTGTTCACGGTGTTCGCGCCCGCGCCGAACTCAGAGGTGTTGGTCTTGCCGAGGACGATGGCGCCGGCCGCCTTCAGCCTTCGGACCACTTCCGCGTCTTCGGTGGGCACATGATCCCGGAACAGCGTCGAGCCGAAGGTCGTGCGTATGTCCGCGGTGAGCGTGAGGTCCTTGATCGCGACCGGAACCCCGTGCAGGGGCGAGAGCTTCGCGCGCTTCTTCACCGCGCGCTCCGCCTCGCGCGCCCAGGCGAGCGTCTTCTCGGCGGCGACGGTGCAAAAGGCGTTGACCGCGGGATTGATTCTCCCGATCGCCGCGAGATGCGCCTCGGCCAGTTCGACCGGGCTCGCCTTTCTCGTGCGGACGAGCCGCGCGAGCTCGACGGCGGAGAGATGAGTCAGCTTGTACGCCATTTGCAGAGCCCCGTTTCCGCCGGAATGATATCTCCCCTACTCCACCTTCGCTCCCGAGCGGCGGATGATGTCCGCCCACTTTCCGCTCTCGGCGCGCACGAATTCGGCGAACTGCTCGGGGGTCATCGGGCGCGCCTCGATGCCGAGGTTCGCCATGCGGCGCGCCACCTCCGCGTGCGCGAGCGCGCGCGAAGCGCGGTCGTTCAGCCGGTGGATGAGCTCGCGCGAGGTGCCCGAGCGCGCTCCCAGGCCCAGCCACGGAGTCGCCTCGAACCCCGGCAGGCCCGACTCCGCGAGCGTGGGAATTTCGGGCGCGGCGTCGATCCGCTTCAGTTCCGCCACGGCGATCGCGCGCAAGCGGCCGTCGCGGACGTGCTGGAGAGTGGTGCTGGTGTTGACGAAGCTCATCGCCACGCGGCCGGCGAGGAGGTCGGTCGTCGCCTGCGCGGCCGAGCCCGTGTAGGGCACGTGCATGGCATCGACGCCCGCGAGCGACTTCAGCAACTCCATCGCGAGATGTCCGCTCGAGGCGACCGCCTGCGAGGCATAGTGCGCCTGGGCGCCCTCGCCGCGCAGCCAGGCGAGCAGCTCGCGGAGATCTTTCGCGGGCACCGTGGGGTGCACGACGAGAAGCAGGGGCGCGACGCCCAGCATCGCCACCGGCGCGACGTCGGCCGCCGGATTGAACGGCATGAAGCTCATCAGGTGGGCGTTGATCGAAAACGGCCCGGGCGGCGCGACGAACAGCATGTGGCCGTCGGGCGGCGCCCTTACCACCAAGTCCACGCCGATGTTGCCGTTCGCCCCCGGCCGGGTCTCCACCACGAACGGCGCGCCGAAGGTCTTGCTGAAGTCCTCGGCGAGCGCGCGCGAGAGGAAATCCACCGACCCTCCCGGGGGGCTCGTCGCGATGATGCGCACCGTATGGCTCGGCCAGGGGGATTGCGCCGCCGAAGGAAGCGGCACGACGGCGGCCGCGAGCGCGAGCAGCGAGGCGGAGGTGCGGGCGATGACATTCATGATGTGCGAAAGCGTAACGCTTTGACGCTGCTGCCGCCTTGTCGCGTGAATTGCTCGGACGGCCCGTTACCCGCGCTTGAGCAGCTCGAGCGCACGCCTGATCGCCTCGGCGTCGGCCTGGTCCTTGGGACGCGGGACTTCCTTGGTTTTCAGAAGACCCTCCAGATCGAGGACCCTGACTCCGACGCCGTCGATCTCGACCTGCGTGACGTGCGCTTTCAGTTCCTCCCAGGTATGGCCCGCGGCGCTGGGCAGGAGGTCCACGGTGATCTCGTCGTTCACCCGGATCGCGTAGCGCTTTTGCGCGGCGAACACGTCGGGATCCGCTTCGAGCTCGCGGGCCGCCCCGTCGGGTAGCCGGGAGAGCGCGACGATCCAGCGCCGGCTGTTTGCCGCCGAAGGATCGACCAGGACGTCGATGTCCTGGGTGAAACGCGAAAGACCATGCGCGGCGAGCGCGTAGCCGCCGATGATGGCGTACTCGACTCCGGCCTCCTCGAAGTAGCGCGCGAGAAGCTTGACGTCTTCCCAGGTCGCTGGGCGCGTGAATCCCGGCACGCTACCGCGCCCGGCGCGCAACCGCTTCAGCCTCCCAGCGCTCGCGGTCGCGCGTCATTTTGTCGTGAGAGGCGTATGTGAAAACGCCTTTGGGAACGCAGGTCCGAAAAGCGGCCATGCCGCTCCAAGCGGCACGCGCTTCGGCGGTGGGCGGCGCGCCCACGGGAGGCGGCACGCGCTGTCCGACCGTCTTTGCGACGGGTTGTTGGTCGCGCAGCGTCGAGTCCATGGCGTGATTCTAGCAGCTCGATCCTAGAAAACCGATCGCGCCTCGATCAGCTCGCGCAAGGGCGCCGGGAGAAAACCGCGCAGCCGCGCCGACCAGCGCGCCTCGCGGCGCTGCCACAGCACCCCCAGCCCGATGATCGCGAAGCCGACCAGCGAGAGCGCGAGCGGAAAGATCATGCTGTCCTTGAACACCTGGTAGGAAAGGTAGCCGAGGTAGCCCGCGACGCCGAGGCCCCCGAACACGGCGAACACGCGCCGGCCGATCACGGCGCCGAGAAGGATCATCGCGACGTTGATGCCGCAGTAGCCGAGCTTGCCGAGCTCGCTCCCCGATTTCATCAGCGACAGCCCGCCCCAGAAGGTGAGCACGCCGAAGAGGTACAGCCAGAACGCGTAGTCGCGCGAGAAGCGCGAGCGCAGGTCCACCCAAAAGGCGACCAGCACCATCGCGAGGCCGAACCAGAGCGAGATGAACTTGCGGATCTCGAAGTCGTACCAATCGCCGAACAGGAACGGCACGAGGTCCATGCTCATGTACCACAGCGTCACCGCGACCGGCATCAGCATGAAGGGGAAACGGTAGCGCCACAGCAGGATCGCGCCGGCCGCGAGCGTGCCGAATTCCATCATGAGCCAACGCCAGTCGATATAAACGTGGTAGTCGCGGAAGGGCTTGCTCTCGCCCCAGTAGCCGAGCGCCATCTGCGCGAAGAAAATCGCGAGCGGCACCATCACCACCGCGAGCGTCGCGGTGACCCCGGCGGGGATCTCCAGGTGCTTCGCCTCGAGGAACCAGTGTGTGAGCGAAAGCGCGAGCACCGCGTAGAGGACCGCCGTGACGAACCCGCCCCAGCCGCCGAGCGCGTTCCAGCCGAGCGTCATGAAAATCGACATCGCGCCGATCGCGATCATGCCGCCGAGGTAGTAGAGAACGTGCACGAAAGTGAAACGCGACGCGGTCCCGCCCGAGGGCTGCGTCGTGTCGGTTTCGAGAAACGCAACCAGCCGGTCGGCCTGCGCCGCGCTCAGAATCCCCCCGCGCACCGCCCCGTCGAGCTCCGACCTGCGGATCGTCCCCATGTGGTTGGCTCCTCTATGCCGAGGGCATAAGCCTACTCGAAAAGAGCCGGCAGAGCCTCCTTTCGACCCTCTGCGCGCGAGCTGAAGCGAGGTGTACCATACCCGGACGCACGGCGGGCCGATAGTTGCAAATGCAACTACCTCTTGCGACAATGCGGCCTTCTCCCTGGAGCCCCGGTCTTACGCTTGACCAAAGACCACGACCCCAAGAGCCACGCCTGGGCCGTGCTGCTGACGGCGCACGCGACGCTGATCGGGAAAATCGAAATCGCCCTCGCCGAGGCGAAGCTGCCGCCGCTCGACTGGTACGACGTGCTCTGGGAGCTGGAGAAGGCCGAGGGCGGGAGGCTGCGCATGCACGAGCTCGCGCGCCGCGTCGTCCTCTCGCGGAGCAACCTCACGCGCCTCGCCGACCGGCTGGAGGACGCCAGGCTCATCGAGCGCGCGGACACGCCTCACGACCGCCGCGGCTACCACTGCGTCATCACCCGCTCGGGGCTCGCCATGCGGAAAAAGATGTGGCCGGTATACAAAGCGGAGATCGAGCGCCTCTTCTCGCGGCACGTCACCGTCGAAGAAGCGCGCACGGTCGGGGACGCGCTCGCGCGCGCGGTGAAGGCGGCGCGGGGGAACTAGCTAGACGCGAGCCGGAGTCCGGTCTACCGGAAATTTACTGCCAGTTCGTCTGATTCCAGTTGCCCTGGTCCCAGTTGAGCTGTGCCGACGCGGTGGTACCGTTGTTGCCGCTGGAACTGGTGTTGCTCTTGCCGCAGGCAGAAAGGCTGAGGGCGACCACTAAAGTGAGCAGCGCGAGCAGATTGTTTCTTCGCATAACTACTCCCTAATCCTTGTGCAGCACGATTCGCTGGAACGAGGTGTCAAAGATGCCCTCAGTCGTTCCGCAGCGCCACCCGGAACTCAGGGTAGTGGCGGTCGTGTGCCAGCACAAGCGTTGATCCGGGTCCGTCGTCACACCTGTGTCGCAAGAGTTCTTGTTTACCGCATCACCGGCTTTGGCGAATCCCCATGACTTACTCGTACTGAAATACCAGGCGGTCCCGTTCGCGACATGAGTCGTCGTGGAGTCGGTTGTAGTATTGAACGTAACGTCAGTCCGGGGAGCTTGTGCCAATACTCTGTACTGGTCTGTTCCAGTCGGGAGGCAAGCCAGCATTAGGTTGGCCTTGTTACAAGCCGCGAGAATGGTGCTGATCGTTCCGGAGGCGTTGTACGGCTCCGTGTAGCACGTCGTCCATCCGCCCAAGTTGACCCGCGCCTGCGGAACGTTTGTTTGCGGACCGACTGGCATATAGGTTAGCAAGGCTTCCACAGCTGCGAGCCGGGAGTCGAGCGTCACCTCGCACACGACCGTACCGTCCGCATTGACCGTTCGAATCGCCTGACCCGAAGGGCAGGTACCCGTTACCCGATTCTGTTTGCTGTTGACCGCAGTACTCGTCGCGCTGAAATTAGTGTTCACGTCTGCGGCAGTCGCAGGAGTGCCCGGCACGAATGTCTTGGGGATCGTCAGATCCGCGGCCCGCGCGGTCGGCGATCCGAAAAGCAGCAGAGCCAGACTGAAACAACCAGCGGCCGTGCCCATAGTGGTCTCTCGAAGTCGCTTCATGATCGCTCCCAATCTCAGTAAGGATTTCTGTTCAAACCGATCAGTTGCCCGGGGGTGCGCCATCCTGAATCCAGTGGAGGAAGCGCACGTAGTTCGTATCCGATGTGGTTGTGAAACCTGTCTGACCGCCGCCCATTGAGAAGCAACCCGCGTTCGGGCACGTGAGAATATGGCTCGCTGCCGGGTTCGCAAGGATAACGCGCTGCATTACCCGCTGATATAGCGTCTCGCCGTCCGCTGTAGTGGCATTGTCCCACTCGGGCGGGAAGCCCGATCCCGAGGCTGGATTGAAGGAGGTCGACGCCGATCCACCATAAGCATGGCAGCTGCTGCACGGAGAAGCGCCAAGGACACCTGCTACCGTGCCAAAGGTGACACCTTGGAGCGGACTTACAGTCACGGGCTTGGAAACCGAACTCTGGCTCGACCCGTTGTCCACGGTCAGCTGGACACCGTAGGTGCCGGTCACCCTGACAGTCATGCTGAGCGTGGCAGTCGCGCCGCTCGAAGTCTGTGCGGGGCACACGGCGACCGAAGCCGGGAAATTAGTTGAATCCGGCTGACTGGTGAGACACCAGCTGTACGTCAGCGATCCTATCGGCGTGGTGCTGGCGCTGCCGTTCAGGGCGGCAGTTCCCGAAACAACGGATATCGTTGCACTTCCAACGGTGCCGCCGGTGGTGGTCGAATGCGTGGTTATTGACGTGGTCGACGTTTGCGCGAACTGAGTACCCTGCGATCCCGAAGTGTTTGCAAGACTCGCGGTCGGCGCGGAGTTCGATACCGTAAGAAGCTGGGTAATGCTGCTCGAACCCAGCCCGGAAGCAGTGAGCTGGACGCTGTACTGCTTTCCCGCCGCCGCCAGAGGGACATTTAGCCTGGCCGTCGTGCCGCAAGCTTTGGCCACGTCGAGCGTTGCGGAGCCATCAAGCGTGGTCCCAGCAACCCCCGCTGGGGGCGTAACCTGCCACCGGCATGTGACCGCGTTTGTTACCGGTGTTCCCCCTCCGCCGTATGTGCTGGTGCTGGACAAGAAGATATTTCCGAAGCTGGGGGTGAACGTCACGAAGGTATTGCCGCTTGGGCTAAAATTCGCGCTGATCGGCGCCTCGCTCACTACTAGTGTTCGCTGCACTGCGTCGCTCGTGATCCCATCGTCCGCATGGAGCTGGATCGCGTATGTTCCCGTGTTGGGCACGTTCAGCGAGGTCGTTGCAGATGCGGCGTCTAAAAAGACCGGTAGGTCCCCGTTAGGTCCGGCCGGGCCGGAGACAGTCCAAAGGAAGTTGGTCGTGTCGACGCTCGAAATGCCGTCAACAGCGATGCTATTGGAATAAAGCGGCGATCCGCTGAATTTGACTGTTGCCGTGTTTAAGCCGCCGTTCACGATCGGATTTGCGGCCACACCCCCTGGCTGCATTCCCGCCAGAATCCAGTTGTAAAGAATCGAGTAATTGCGCAAACCGCCGCTGGTAGAGGTGTCCGTGACGTCGATAATCTGATTTCCGCCGTGATGGTTCCCCGTTGGTTTGCGCAACAACGCGCTGGCCCCAATCTCTGTCAAGTTGACGCGTCCAGACACTGCCTTCAAGTACCAAGCTTCGTCGGTAGCATCAACGGCTCCGTTGCCGTCACGATCAAAAGATGAGTACCAGAGCGGCGGAACGAGAGTGTTGGTGAACTGCGCCGGTACAGCCACGTTCACATGACAGTCTGTGCAGCGCTTCAGTGCCACACCGTGTTGGATGTTCTGCAGTACGTTCCTCACCTGCGCGAACTTGATGTTCAGCGGATCGGGAAAATTGTCGTCCACCGTGATGGTCACGTTCTTGAAAGCCGCACCGTTGTTGACGGTCAGCCGCACGACGTACGTCCCGGCGACGCTCGCGTTGAAGATGGCGACCATTCCATTGGAATTGGTGATCGTCGCGGAGCCGGAGACCATCGTCCAGCTGAACGCGCTCGCGAAGAGGCTGTTCTCTCCGGTGAGCACCGCGTTCGCTCCCGTTCTCACCATGCGGTCCGGCCCCGGATCGGCGATCGGCCGCCCCGGCATGAGCGGCACTCCGCCCGCCGTGGCGGTACCGACTCCAAGCTGGGAGTCGACGAAGCTCGCCAGCATCTGCGGCGCCGTTGAATTCCAGAAGTCCGAGTGCGGGATCAACGCAAGCGGCATGTTGCCGCGGTCGAACACGTGCACCTTGGTGCGGTCCGCGTAGCCTTGGAACTTGGCGAGCGTCATGTAATCGAGGTCGTCCTGATTCTTGGTGCCGCGCAGGATGTGGCACGTGCGACAGTACGGCGCGACGACACCTGTATAGAGGCTTGCATTCGCGGTCCAGCCGCTCGGGATGTACGTATCCTGGAAGGTGGCCTGGGGCATGCCCGGGCCGCCGTACCAAGCTTCGATCATCGGCCCCGCCGTGCCCTGCCACTCGTTCTGACCCGCAGTCGTCCGGGTGCACATTCCCCACGTGCCCGTCACCGTCGCCGGAGTGGGGCTCGGATAGGTGCACAGGATCCACTGGTTGAAATCTTTCAAGAAAGGCTGCAGATCCGACTTGGCAAAATTTGCCTGGGTCGTGGAATACGAGAAGCTGTCAACGTTCATGCCGTGCAGCCGCGCCTCGACGTCGCCGCGCTTTCTCGACAGGCTGTTCTCGACGAGCGGGAAGCGCGGGTTGCCGCTTATATCGGCCGGAGTCAAGGGATCGCCGCGTCCGCCGTGGCAGGTAATGCAGGGCCCGGGCATGGCTTCGAGTCCCTTGCCGTCGAGGTCGACGGCAAGCTGGCGCGTGCCGTCCGCCGCGGAGAAGTTGTAGTACTTCGCGAACTTCACGGTGGGGTCGCAGTCCAGCGGGTCGATGCCCGCGATGCAGGTCGCGGCGCTCCATTCGATCGCGTTGGTGCCGACGTGCCACTGGGTATCGCGCCGGATCGCCGCGTCGACGTTGAGATCGCTGGAGTATTGGGTGCTTCCGCCGGGGGCGACGTTGTAGTTCTCGACGTAGAACGCGACGCTCCCGTCATCGCTGTTCCTGCGGCCGGTCATGCGCCGGCCGTAACCGAGGTCCTTGACGTCGCGGAATACCGCCAGGTGCTCGGTGCCGGGGCGGGCGGGTGTGGCGTAGCCGGTGAAGCCGTTCTGCGCCCGCCATTTGTCTATCGTGTCCTTGGCGTTGCCAGGATCGATAGCGCGGTAATAGGCGGCCGCGTACGCGTTGGTGTTGGTCTCGAACGTCCCGCCGTCCTGCGCGAAGGGATCCTGTCCGATCGGATTCGGAAAGAGAAGAAAGCGGTCGACTCCGAAGGCGACGCCGGCGGCGCCTCCCTGATTTCCCTGGTCCGCGGTGTTTTTCTGCGTGCACGCGCCGAGCAACACCAAGAACGCCAGCGGCACGAGGAGCCGAAGGAGAGGTTTGCCGATCATGGTCATCTCTCTAGAAGCGCCCCAAGTAGGCCACCGAAATCTGGTTGACCGTGTAGTTGAGATCCGAACCCGACGCCGGCGCCACCGCATTCTGCACCGACGACTGCGCACGGCGCCACGAGACGTCCAGTGCATGCCTCTCGCCGAACGCGCGGTTGTAGCCGAGCGTCGCGATCAGGGTGTGGGCCTTGAGGCGATAGGCATCGCGCGTGGTGTCGTTGAACGCGTCGTCCTGAATGATTTTCGAGGCGGTGTTCACGAACCCCAGCGTGCGAATCGGATCGTTTCGCGATACGGTGGACACCGAGTCGCCCGTCCGGTACTCCGCGCCCAGATACGCGGTCTCCCAGCGGCCGAGCGACCAGTCGGCGTTTCCCCGCAGGGAAGTGCTGCGCGTGTCGAAGACGGCGCTCTTTCCGTCGCTGATGTTCCGGGTGAGCGCGCCGAAGAGCTGGACCCGGTCGGTCAGCGGCTTCTGCACGGTCACGCCGAACGCGTGGCGGTAGCCGTCGCGCAGGGTCGATTCGTACTCTTCTTTCGCAGTGCGCACGAACGCGCCGTAGGTGGCGGCGCCGAATTCGCCCGAAGAGCGGAAGAAAAAATCCCCCTGAGTCCCGATGAAATTGTTCGACAGCCCGGTGTAGGTGCCGAATTTCTGAATGCCTGCAAATCCCTGGACCGCCGCGCGCGTGCGCGTGGAGAGCGGAATCACGCCGCCCGCGCTGACGCGCACTCCCAGGATCCGGTCCCGCAGCGCGTCGCCGGCGGGAGCGCGGGTCACGTTGCTGTCCGTGGTGTAGCTCGCCTCGGCGCGAAACCCGCGAAACTCGAGAGAGTCGAGAAATTCGGAATACCCGGCGGCACGCGGCGATGCGGGCGCCCCGGCCAGCAGGGCGAGCCCCGCGGCGACGCTAGGGATAATCTCGCCGCGGCGCATTGTAGGTGTCGATGGGGAACACGAACGGAGGCGTGCGGCCGACCAGCGCTTCGATCAGCGCGAGCTCCTGGTCGGTGTGGTTGATGAAAGGCGCGAGGCGGATGGCGCCGCCCGTCTTGCCTTTCGCGAGAATGTAGAGCGGCTTGTCGTGGTGGGTCGCCGAAACCGTCTCCCTGCTCGAGGGGTCGCTGTTCGCCACGATGTCGGCGACCCCGTAGCAGGTGCAGAAATAGGTCTGTTCCGGATCGGTCTCCGCATACGCTCCGGTGCCGCGGATCCCGATGGTGGAGGTCGCGGTGATGATGCGGGTCGGCCTTCCCTTGCCGAACACCGACAGGACCTTGCCCGTCACGAGCCGCAGCGCGGTCGTGAGCCCCGACGGCGGCTTCTCGATCACCATGCGGCTTCCGCCGCGCAGCAGAAACGCCTCTTCGGCGACGGCGAAAATGACTTCCCCGTTGGACGCCGTCTCCACGGTGTCCCCCGGAACGATCCGCGTTTGGAGCGTCGCCTGCTGGGTGTTGACGGTCACGCTTCCAGAGACGCGGTAGATCGATTGCCCTGCGGGAAGTTTCCCGGGTGCCCTGCCGAAGAGCTGGGCCGCTGCGTTTCCGGCCGAAGAAAAGAAGCCCGCCGCCAGCGCCTGAATCAGGATGCGGCGACGCGGATCGTCCAGTTCCCCCCACGGTCTCACAGCGGCAGATTTCCCCCAATGCGCCCCTGAAACCCGAACCATCACCAGCAAAACTACTCGGCAGTGCCGACCGGCAGGGGTTACGCTCCCCGCTTCTTCGTGTCGCGCCGCCGATGCTAACACATAATGTCGGGAACCCGGCCAGGCTTGATTCCGGGAGACAGAGACTTTTCCCACATCGCGAGGTTCAAATGAAACCGTCTGTCCTGCTGCGCGTGGCTTCGGTGCTCACCCTGATTTTCTGCGCCGGACACACTTATGCAGCGCTCCACGTTTCATCCAGCGACCCGGAACAGGCGGCGGTGTTCATGGCCATGCAGGCCTTCCCGTTCGAGATCATGGGGGCCCGGCGCACGCACTGGGACTTCTACCGCGGGTACAGCCTCCTTTTCAGCGTGACCCTGCTGCTGCTCGCCGTGCTGCTGTGGCAACTGGCCGGACTGGCGAAAAGCAACCCGGTCGGGGCCCGGCCGTTTATCGGTTCCCTGTTTCTCGCCTACCTGGGATTCACGATCCTGAGCGGGGTGTATTTCTTCATGGCACCCGCGGTGTTTTCCGCGGCGGTGGCGGTCTGCGTCGCCCTCGCGTTCACCTCGGCGAGAACCGGCTGATCCCGCTATCCGGGGCGAGGCGAAGCGCTGGGGTAGAATCGCGCGAAACCCCGTGAGCACCATGTCCGCACCCTCTCCCAGGAAGCAGCAGGAAGCCTCGCACTCGAACTTCATCCGCCAGATCATCGAGGCCGACTTGATGGCGGGCAAGTACGCGAAGCGCAGGTGGAACGGCAAGCCCGGCTCCGCGCTCTCGGTCGAAACCGCGCCGCCCGATCCGGCGAAGATCCGCACGCGCTTTCCGCCGGAGCCGAACGGCTACCTGCACTACGGCCACGCCAAGTCGATTTGTCTCAACTTCGGCCTCGCGCGCGACTACGGCGGCGCCTGCCACCTGCGCTTCGACGACACCAACCCCGCGAAAGAGGAAACGGAGTACGTCGATTCCATCCGCGACGCGGTGAGCTGGCTCGGTTTTTCCTGGGAGGACCCGGGCGGGAACAGGAACGAGTACTACGCCTCGGACTACTTCGAGTATCTGTACCAGTTCGCCGAAGAACTGGTGCGCCGCGGCCACGCCTACGTGGACAGCCTGTCCGCCGAGCAGATGCGCGCGCTTCGCGGCACGCTCACCGAGCCCGGCAAGAACAGCCCCTACCGCGAGCGTCCGGTCGAGGAGAACTTGAAGCTCTTCCGCGAAATGCGCCTGGGCAAGTTCGCCGACGGCGAGCACGTGTTGCGCGCCAAGATCGACATGGGCTCGCCCAACATCAACCTGCGCGACCCGGCCATGGTTCGCATCCGCCATGCCGCGCACCACCGCACGGGCGAGAGCTGGTGCATCTATCCGACCTACGACTGGGCGCACGGCGTGTCGGACGCGCTCGAGAACATCACGCACTCGCTCTGCACGCTCGAGTTCGAAGACCACCGGCCGCTCTACGAATGGTTCAACGAGCGCCTCGCCGAGGACTGGACCGGATACGATGGCGTGAAGAGGCCCGGCCTCCTGCAGCGGCCGCTGCCTCAGCAGATCGAGTTCGCGCGGCTCAACCTCACCTACGTCGTGTTGTCCAAGCGGAAATTGATCCAGCTGGTCGAGGAAAAACACGTCGAGGACTGGGACGACCCGCGCATGCCCACGCTCCTCGGCGCGCGCCGGCGCGGCTTCACCCCCGAGGGTTTTCGCCTGTTCGCGGAGCGCATCGGCGTCTCCAAGGCCGACTCGTGGATCGAATTCTCGATTCTCGAGGACTGCATGCGCGAGCACCTGAACGAGGTCGCCCCGCGCAGGATCGCCGTTCTCGATCCCGTGAAGCTCGTCATCGAGAACTACCCGGAAGGAAAGGAAGAGGAATGCGAGGCGCCCAACCACCCGCAGAAGCCGGAACTGGGCAGGCGCAAGATCCCGTTCTCGCGCGAGCTGTGGATCGAGCGCGAGGATTTTTCCGAGAATCCGCCGAAAGGCTACTTCCGCCTCTTCCCCGGCAACAAGGTGCGTCTGCGCTACGGCTATGTCGTCGAGTGCACGGGCTGCGACAAGGACGCAGGCGGCAAGGTCACCGCCGTGCGCTGCACCTACGACCCGGACACGAGGTCGGGCACGCCCGGCGCGGAGAACATCAAGGTGAAGGGCAACATCCACTGGCTGAGCGCGAAGCATTCGCATCCGGCGGAAGTGCGGCTGTACGACCGCCTGTTCAGAGTCCCGCATCCGGGAGCGGGAGACAGGGACTTCGTGCCGGACCTGAACCCGGGTTCGAAGAAGCTCATCACCGCGCAGCTCGAGCCGGCGCTGAAAGAAGCGAACGCCGAGCAGCGATTTCAGTTCGAGCGCCACGGGTATTTCGTCGCCGACCGCGTCGACTCCGGGCCCGGCGCGGCGAAATTCAATCGCACCGTCACATTGAGAGACGGCTGGGGGAAATCCGCGAGTCCCTAGGCGGAGGGAAACTTCATGAGACTCACGGGAAAAATCGCCGCCATCACCGGCGGGGCGCGCGGCATCGGACATTCCACCGCGGTCAAATTCGCCTCCGAGGGCGCAAAGGTCGCCGTCTGCGACATCAACGCCGAGCTGACCCGGCAGACGCTCGAGGAGATCCGGGCTCACGGCGGCGAGGCCGAAGGCTTCAAGGTGGACGTCACCAACAAGGAAGAGATCGCCGCCATGGTGAAGAGCGTCATGCGCCGATGGGGCCGAATTGACTGCGTGGTCAACAACGCCGGCATCGTCATGGACGCGCAGTTGAAGAACATGACCGACGAGCAGTTCGACCGCGTGATCGACATCAACCTGAAGGGCGTCTACAACTGCACGCGCGCGGTGGTGGACATCATGCTCGCGCAGCAGTCGGGCGTCATCCTCACCACCTCGTCGATCGTCGGCCTCTACGGAAACTTCGGCCAGACCAATTACGCCGCGAGCAAGTTCGCGGTGATCGGGATGACCAAGACCTGGGCGCGCGAGCTCGGGCGCAAGGGCATCCGCGCGAACGCGGTATGTCCCGGATTCGTCGCGACGCCGATCGTGAGCAAGATGCCCGACAAGGTTCTGCAGGACATGGTGGGGAAGGTGCCGCTCGGGCGGCTCGGCCGGCCCGACGAAATCGCCAGCGTGTTCGCCTTCCTCGCCTCCGACGAGGCGAGCTACATCAACGGCGCGGTCATCAGCGTGGACGGCGGCATGACGCTTTGACCGTTCGGAACGAAACCTCGGTCCCGCTACAGGGCGAAACCGTCATGTCGCCGATCACCGACATAATGTCGCCGATCACCGACAGTCCGAAACACTGCAGGATCAGCGTCCTAGCATCTTCTTCCTACCGGGGCGTCGCTTCGCAGCGACAGAATCAAACAGCTTGCCGGCCCCGGCAAACGCGCTAACTCTCTGATTGATCGTGAATTCGATGGTCTGGCACGGAGGTTGCGATGATCGGCTCATCCGCGCAGGAGCAGCGGCGGCACCTGCGCCTCAAAACATTCGGGAGACGACCGCTATGGACCGCAGGCTGACTGCCGACGATATCGACTGGCTGCGCAAGCTGCGCAACGCGAGAGCCGCAAACCAACCTTCTCCCGACATCCCCACGAGCGTGGTGCGCAAACTGACATTGCTCGCCTGCGCGGAAGTCAAAGGCCCCAGAGAATATTCGATCGGGTTCAGGGGCCGCGACGAGCTGGACCGGAGGAAACAAAACAGCTGACCCTCCGCGCGAGCTGCGGTGCCGCGATCCGGGCGCCCTATTCCAGCGGCTCGACCTTCACGAGTGCCGCGTGGTGGTTGTTGCCGACCCAGAACGCGGGCGGCGTGGCCGAGTTGTCCACGAACACGCGGCGGATGTTGGTCTGGCTCGGCAGCGGGTATTCGGTGAACTCGCCCGTCTCCAGATCCATGCGCAGGACGCGATCGGCGTTCATGCCCGCGGTCCACACCTTGCCGTTCTTGTCGAGGACGACGTCGTAAGGCGCGGTATAGGGCGTGGGCACGTTCCACTCCCTGAACTTTTCCGTCTTGGTGTCGAACATCCCGATTTTTTCGGCGCGCCACTCGGCGAACCAGACGCGGTCCTGATCGTCCATCCTGCCGCGGCGCGGACGCGATCTCGGCGTCGGCGTCGGGAAAAGCGTCAGCTTCCCGGTCGCCGCCTCGATCTTGCCGACGTTCTCGCCGCCGAAATCCATGAAGAAGATGTTGTTCTTCGAGTCCGCGTAGATGCCGTACACCGAGTGCGGCCCCTTCATGTTCTCGTAGGGCTTCCAGGTCTCGAACTTGCCGGTCGCCATGTCCAGGCGATGCATGCCCGGAATGCCGGCGTCGTTCAGCCAGACCTTGCGGTCCACGGTCCAGCGCTGCGGGCCGACCATCGATTGCTGGGAATTCTCGTTGACGACTCCGGGCGGCAAGGGAAACGCCTGGAACGTCTCGGTCTTCTTGTCGAACTTCACGATCCCCGACTGGAACATGTGCGAAAGCCAGAGGTTGCCTTCGGGATCGACCTCGAGATCGAGGGTTCCCTTCGGGTAGTCGGGCCGCTGTACCGGAATCGCGAATTCGGCGTAATGCAGGGTCCTGGGATCGAATCTGCCGAGGAACTGCTGGTCGAACTGGGACAGCCAGACAATGCCCTCCCGATCGACGATCACGTCGTGCGGCATCAGGGGCCGGCGCGGCAGATCGTACTCGGTGATGACGACGCGCGTGCCCTTGCCTTTGACGCGGGGCAGCGTCTTCAAGGCATACGACCAGGCGCCCGAACTCTGGCTGAGGGTGGCGAGATACGCGGCCTGCTTGTCGGAGTCCGGGCCGAAATCGCGCATCGGGTCGCGCGCGACCAGTCGCACCTGCGGCCGCTCGATGTGGCTGTTGTTGGCGTAGGTCGCCATGCGCTTCATGACCTGCATGAAACCGGCCGCGTCGTGCTTCGATTTCGCGACGCGCTCCAGCGTGTGGCAGCCGACGCAGCCGTAGAGAAACTTCTTCTGGTCAGGCGTCCCGGGAAAGCTCGCGATCCATTCGGCGTTCGTCATCTGGGGCGTGATGTCCGGGACCTTGCGCAGCTTGAGGTCGACCGCGACGGGCAGGGCGAGGGTGATCTCCACCGAGCCCGGGGCGTCGAGCTCGTATCCCGTTGCCCGGATCTTCAGCGAATACGAGCCGGACCCGAGCTTTGCCGAGGGAAACCTGAAACGGCCCTGATCGTCGCTGACAACGCTGATCGTGACCGTCGAACCGGCTTTCTTCGCGCTGACGACCACGCCCTCCATCGCGCCTTCTTCCGCCGAGCTCACCCGCCCCTCCAGCGCAGCTGAGCCTTGGGCCGGGGCCGGTGCGGGGCCGCCTCCCGCGAGGACCAGGGCGAGAGCGGCGGTGGCAAACAGCCGTCTTGTCATGAACGACTCCCTTGTGGATTCCCTCCGACCAGCCCTATATTTTAGTCCTATTCGGTTTAGAGTTACGGCTTTCAACGTCCCTCGGAGCCACAAACCATGATCGACCTCTACGCCGCCGGCACCTCGAACGGCATGCGCGCGCGCATCGGGCTGGAAGAATGCGGCCTCGCCTACAATTTCCACCCGATCGACCTCGCGAAGGGCGAGCAGAAATCGCCCTCGTTCCTCGCCATGAACCCCAACGGGCAGATCCCCGTGATCGTGGACAACGACGGCCCCGGCGGGAAACCGGTGACGCTATCGCAGTCGGTTGCGGTGCTGATGTACTGCGCCGAGAAATCGGGCAAGTTCCTGCCCAAGGACCCGGCGGCGCGGCCTGCATTCTGGCAGGCGCTCGCGAGCGCGGCGAGCGACATGAGCGGCATGATCAACGCGATCTTCACTCTGTCTCGCGCCAAGGATCAGCATGGACCCGCGATCGAAACGTTCAAGTCGATGTGGAACAACTACATGAAGGTCTGGGACGGCAGGCTGGCAAAACAGCGCTACTGCGCCGGCGGCGAGGTGACCATCGCCGACTTCGCTCTTTACGGCGTGGTCGCGCGCATGAAGGCCGCGCAGCCCGCGCTGGTCGAGGGCTTCGCGAACGTCGCGCGCTGGGCGGGGGAAATGGCGGCTCGGCCCGCGGTCCAGCGGGCGATGAAGTTCTGAGCGATCAGCCGACCACCAGCGCCGCGTGCTGGCTTTGCCCTTCGGTCATTCCGCGGGCCTTCATCCAGTCGTAGGCCCGGTTGAACAGCGCCGGATCGTAGTAATCGACATGCTTGTAGTGAACGAAGGCACGCAGCAGTTCGTGCGGCTGCAACGCGCCCTTCGCGGCCGCGGCGACGTGATGGGCGTATTTGTAGAAGTCGCCGTTGATGAGATCGACGGCCTGGTTCTCCGCGTCGTAGTAGGCCTTGCGCTCCTCCGGCGCCAATTCGGCCGCGACGACCTCGCCGCCGCGATAGAACGAGGCGGCGATGATATGCGCACCCTCTTTCAGGCCCAGGCTGATAAAAGGCTCCATCACCGCCGCGGCGCGGTAGCTGCGGTTCCTGAGCCCCTCCCAGCGCTTGTACGGCAAGCTGCCGTTCTGGATCCTGACGTGCTCGCGTCCCACGGCGCTCTCCAGCATTTGCAGCGTCGTATAGTGCGAACCGGTGAGCTCCTGCACCGCCACGGGAACGTCGGACAGGTCGCGCGGCGTCTGCAGCTTTTCGTCGAAAGTCAGGATCGCCTGCGCCGCGACCGCCGCGCGCAGGGCGGCGATGCTGCCGCCGCGCTTGCCGCGCTCCAGGCGATCGATGCTCGCCCACTCGCAGACGTTGTAGCTGTCGGCCGAGCCGCACTCGAAAAGCTGCTCCTTGAGGCGCGACAGAACCGGCTTCTCCGCGCTGTCGCGCTCGCGGTCGGCGTAAGTCGCCGAGAAGCTCACGTCCAGCCCCGCCTTCTCGAACAACCCTTCCTCGATGCCGACGATCACCGGCAGGTCGAACACCGGGTTGTTGGGGGCGATTCTCACGATGGGTCGAGTTGCCATGGACGTTCCTTTTTGCGATGGCGAAACGGTGAATAGGATACTCCGGACCGCGGGATTCGGCATCGGCCTCACTCCACCTCGTCCGGCGCGCCGCCGACGGTCGCGAGGTCTTCCTGCTTGATTTTCTCGGTATTGAATTTCGCCGCGCGCTCGCGCATGGTCTTCAGGACTTCCTCCAGCGGCGGCGGCTCGCCCTGGATCCAGCGCAGGGGATTCACGCGCGCGACGACAAAAGCACGCAGGTAGGGGCTGACGAAGCCGCGGGCCTTGAGCTTGGCCATGACCTCGGCGACGCGCTCATCCAGGTCCATAAGCATGCCGGCGTGCTTTTCGTGCTCCCTGACGGCCTTTGACAGCGGCTCCTCCGAAAACTTTTTCAACCGCCGCACGATCGGGTTGTAGGCGCCGCCCGCGAACTTGCCGTTCTTCTCGTAGCACACGCCGAGCGTCACGAGCGACGCCTCTTCCAGATAGAAAGCGAACCCGCTTTCCGCGCGCTTCGCGTCCTCGGCGTTCCCCAATAGGCCGCGAGTGATGCGGATCACTTCGAGCGACTTCTCGCGCAGGTTGTGCGCTTTCTCTGTGTTTAGAGCGAGGATCTGCCACGCGATCTCGCGCTTGGGCACGACGAGCGCCGTGATCGCCCTTGCGCCCAGCCTCCGCATCGCCTCCAGCCTGTGCCTTCCGTTCGGGGTCCAGAAGCCTTTCTCGGGCGCGGTGACCGCGATCACCGGGTCGAGAAACATTCCCGTGCGGTCGAGGACATCGGCGAGCTTCCTGTGATGCGCCTGCGAAAGATCGCGCTGGAAGGGCGTCGGCTCGATGCGCTCGATCGGAAGGATCGCAAGAATGAGTGCGTTCTTTCCGAGCGGGTCGCTGTAGGCGCCGAGCACGAGGCCGCCTTCGCGCTCGATCCTCGCACGTACCTCCTCGACTTCGGCGGGTAGCGAGTCGAGCCGGCACTCGCCAGGCAAAAGGCCGCGCGTGCCGGGCTTCGCCTTCCGCGGCGTGCGCTTCGCGGGGGCGCGTTTGAGTCCGGATTTGCGCTTGGGTTTCGCCGTCGCCATGGGGGCACTAGGATGACCGCATTGGCGCGGGGCCGGGCGCTACGCGCTTTTTCTTCTCGAAGAATTCGAATACCCCGTTGCCGGCGATCATCGCGGCGAGAAAGGCGAGGCCCTTCGCCGAGCCGGCGCCAGCGAGAACCAGCGCGGGTCCCGGGCAGATGCCCGCCAGCCCCCAGCCCACGCCGAACACGAGGCTGCCGAGGATGAGCCGCCTGTCGATGCGGCGCGCGCTCGGCAGGAGCACCGGCGCACCGAGCAGCGTTTTCGTCCGTTCTCTCATGAATTTAAAGGCGGCCGCGCCCACCGCGATGGCGCCCGCCATGACAAGCGCGAGCGAAGGATCCCAGGCACCGGCGAGGTCGAGAAAGCCGAGCACCTTCGCCGGGCTCGCCATCCCGGAAACGAGGAGCCCGAGCCCGAAGACAAAGCCCGCTGCAAAGGAAGCTGCGGTATACATGGAAGGCTTCACGGCGCGAGCAGGTGGCGCGCGACGAAAACGGTCGCGAATCCCGCGGCCATGAACGCGAGGGTCGCCGCGATCGAGCGCGGCGACCCTCGCGAAATCCCGCACACGCCGTGGCCGCTGGTGCATCCGCCGCCGTAGCGGGTGCCGATTCCCACCAGCAGCCCCGCGGCCGCGAGCGCCGGATAACTTGCGTCGACCCGGATCTCCGGCAGCGCGGCGAGGAGACCCCAGGCGAGCGGCGCCGCGACCAGGCCCGCGACGAAGACGATCCGCCACGAGAGGTCGCCCGACTGCGGGCGCGCGAGCCCGCCGAGAATGCCGCTGACGCCCGCGATGCGGCCGTTCAGCACGGCGAATAGGGCCGCCGCGACGCCGATGATCGCACCGCCGATCAGGGCCGATGCTGGGGTGAATGCGTTCCATGCGATCGACATGGGGTTCGTCCTCTATGACGGTTGTCGAGCATAATACAAGCGAAGGCAATATGAGACTCGCCCGGATTCTTCTCTCGGCGGCCCTTTCGGGATGCGCTCCGGTCGCGCTCGCGCAATCGAGCGCCGACTATCCCCATCGCGCGATCCGCGTCATCGTTCCGCTCGCGGCCGGCGGCAACGTCGATATCGTCGCGCGCACGCTCGCGGACCCGGTTTCGAAAAGCCTCGGCCAGACCGTCCTCGTCGAGAACCGGCCCGGTGCGTCGAGCCTCGTGGGCACGCAGTTCGTCGCGAGGTCGGCGCCGGACGGCTATACGGTCCTCGCGGTGGCGAACACCTTCGCCACGGTGCCCTTGATCGTGGCGAATCCCGGCTACGATCCGCTGAAGGATTTTAGCGGCATCACGCTCACCTGCCTCGTGCCTCAGGTGCTGGTCGTCCATCCCACCCTCCCTGCGCAATCGGTGAAGGAGCTCGTCGCGCTCGCAAAATCGCAGCCGGGCAAGATCTCCTACGCGAGCTCGGGGAACGGCTCGACCGGCCACATGGCGGCCGAGCTCTTCAACCGCCAGGCGGGGGTGACGATGCTGCACGTCCCCTACAAGGGCAATTCACAGGCTCTCATCGACGTGATCAGCGGCCAGGTCGCAATGATGTTCGATCAAGTGAGCACGTCCACCCCGCAAATCAAGGCGGGCAAGGTACGCGCGATCGCCGTGACGAGCCTCGCGCGCTCGCCGCTTCTTCCCGAGGTCCCGACCGTGGACGAGTCGGGCGTGCCGGGCTACGAGGACATCACCTTCAACGGCCTCGTCGCGCCGGCGGGAACGCCTCGCGAGGTCCTCGCGCGCCTGCAGCAGGCGGTCGCGAAAGCCGTGAGCGACGCGGAGCTGACCAAGCGCTTCATCGAGCGCGGCGTCGAGCTGAAGGCAAGCAGCTCGCCCGACGAGTTCAGCGCGCACATCAGAGCGGAGTTCGAGAAGAAGGCGCGCCTCGCGCGCGAGGCCGGCATCAGAGCCGAGTAGCGAGATGACCGAACGCAGGCGCTGCAGGGGTCGCGGGTTCGGATCTGCCCCTCAGGCGGAAACGCGTCCGGGGGAGCCCGGACGGACTCTTTCCAGGCTGCGACGGGGCGGGTTCTGGCGTCGTTCTTGTCCCTCCCATGGCTCCTGCCGCTCGCGCCGGTCCGGCGTCCATCGCCGGTCTTTGAACCATTGGAGGGCCGCTTGTTCGTTGGGAAAGCTCCGGACGTTGATCCCGTTGCGTCGCGCAAACGATTCGATGTATTGCTGGGAGAGTCTGAGCTCGTCGGAATCGCCCGTCAGCGCAATTCTGCGTTTCGACACCTCGCCGAGCGCTCTGAAGTAATCGGGGAGTCCGTTCTGCTCGACTTTGAATATCGGCCTCGAAGCATGAACCGATATGAGGATCTGCGAGGGCTTGTGCTTGCGCGCCTCAGCCGCGATGGCGCCAAGAGCCTCTCGCGTTTCCTCAGCCGTTTGCCAGTTGAACAGATCTACCTTGAGATAACCCGGCTCAACAGTGATCTCGCATAGCATGTCAGCGCTCCGCAAGGTGTCGTGTCGTTCGGGATTGCGTTCCCCCTCCACTCCCCCGTTTCGGGCGTTTCACCGTATGGATACTGTGGCCCTGCCGCACTAAAACAACGTGTAACGAAATAGTCCGTACGGACTATTTCAGCCCTGCTTAATCCATTAGGACTACAATCGATGGACGAAGGCAATCCCGATTTCAAGTCGCCGCCCGCCGGCTGCGACTGCCATTTCCACGTGTTCGGCCCGGCCGGACGCTATCCCCTTAATCAAGCCGACCTGCGCTATGCGCCGCCGGTGGCGCCGGTCGAAGACTTTCTCGCGCTCGCGAAGAAACTCGGGATCGGGCGCTTCGTCTTCGTGCAGCCCTCCGCCTACGGCCGCGACAACCGCTGCATGCTCGACGCGATGCGCGAGACCGGGACGAACTGCCGCGGCATCGTCGACATCGACGAGAGCGCGCCCGACGCGGAGCTCGAGCGCCTGGACGCTCTGGGCGTGCGCGGCGTGCGCCTCAACCTGTCGCCCATCAAACCCTTCGAGGCGGGGTTCGCGCCGAAGCTCCTGCCGCGAATCGAGCGCCTCGCCGGGCGCTGCGCCGAGATCGGCTGGCAGCTCGACTTCCTGACCCCGGGTTGGCTGACCGCCGAACTCATGCCGACGCTCGCGAAATTGAAACTCGATTTCACGCTCGCCCATTTCGGCATGTTTCTCGCGAAGGACGGCGTCAAGCAGCCTGGCTTTCAGCAGCTGCTCGAGCTGCTGCGCCGCGGCGAGCGGCATTGCTGGGTGAAGCTCACCGGCGTCTATCGCATGTCGGTCGCCGAAGGCTTTGCCGACGTAGCGCCGATGGCGCGCGCGCTGATCGAGGCGGCGCCCGATCGGGTCATCTGGGGGAGCGACTACCCGCACCTTTCCTTCGCCGAAAAGGTCGGCTCGATCGAGCTGTGGAATCTGCTGGGAAAATGGGCGCCGGACGAAGCGATTCGGCGCAAGATCCTGGTCGACAATCCGCAACGTCTGTTCGAGTTCCGAGCACCTTGACCCTTGAACCGGCTTGCGCCTACACTCACCGGCAAGCTTGGAGGGTCCACCATGTTGACGACTATAAGAAGAAGCGGCCTTGGATGTCTGTGGATTGTGCTCTCGCTGGCGGCGTTGCCCGCGTCCGCGGGCGAGGTCCGCGTCTACGCGACCAACAGCGCGGGCGACAGCGTTCACGTCATCGACCCGGCAACGAACAAGGTCGTGCAGGTGATCGAGGGCATCGAGACGCCGCACGGCGTCGACTTCGCTCCCGACGGCACGCGCGTGTACGTAAGCAACGAGTCCGACAGCACGCTCGACGTCGTGGACCGCAACACCGGCAAGATCATCAAGAAAGTGCCCCTGAGCGGCCACCCCAACAACATTGCGGTCACCCGCGACGGCGCCCGGGTCATCATCTGCATAGCGGAAGACAAGGGCGGGCTCGACATCGTGGATACCCAGACCCTCACTCTGGCCAAGACCGTCCCGCTCAACGGGCGCATGCACAACGTCTACGTGACTGCCGACGGCAAGTATGCCTACGCCGGCTCGGTCCGTCACAAGTTCCTCTCCGTGCTCGACCTGAAGACCGAGCAGGTGGCCTGGGATCTCAAGCTCGACAAGGGGGTGCGCCCCATGACGGCGGAGACCGCCCCCGACGGCTCGACGCGCCGGATTTTCGTCCAGCTATCGGACACGAACGGGTTCGCGGTGGTGGATTTTGCGCAACGCAAGGAGGTGGCGCGAATCCGGTTTCCGGACCAGCCGACCGGGTACGGCAAAGCCGAAGGACGCACCGAAACACCTTCCCATGGCATGAGCGTCGCCCCGGACGGCAAGACGCTCTGGGTGACCAGCGTGTTCGCCAACGCCGTCTTCGTCTACTCGCTTCCCGAGCTCAAGCTGCTGGGACACGTCGCGCTGCCCGAGCTCAAGCTGCCGGGGCGCGCTGCGATCGGCGCGCTGCCGAACTGGACGACCTTTACGCCGGACGGGAAATTCCTCTACGTCACCAACTCCGCGATCAGGTCGGTGTCCGCCATCGACACCCGGCTGATGAAGGTGGTCGCGAACATCCCGGTCGGCGAGGTGCCGAAGCGCATCAACACGCTGGCGCTGCGCTAGGGCTGAGGAAACAGAAACGGCGGCCACCGCCTTGAAGCGGGCCGCCGTTCTGCTCTCTTCAGAGGGCCGCGGGAACTACTTGCTCTGTCCGTTCGCCCACTGCTCGAGTGTTTTCCAGTCCGGGTCGTCCTTGGAAGCGAATTGCCTGCCGCCGTTGTGGAAGGCGTTGCCGCCCGCCTCGGGCGCGAGAGGCATGAACAGAAGGCGGCTCGCGGCGAAATTGCCGGGGACCACCAGTCTGGAGACCGTTTCGAAGTTGCGGCGGGACTGTTCCTCGGTCCAGAACTTGGCTCCCGGCGGGAGCTTCTCCAGGCGGAAGGCGTTGTTGCTCTCCGCGTGGCAGACGTAGCAGCGGGTGTGCCCGGGCTTCTTCTTCAGGAAGATGGGCTCGACCCGCGCCTTGAAAAACTCGTAATCGAGAGACTGCGCGGACGCGGAAGCCGCCTGCAGGGCAGCCGTCACCGCCACGATCATTGCCAGATGACCCGCACGCACGATGAACAAGGCCCTCTCCTTTTAACCTGATTTCAGCGAGACCTTCTATTTTCCACGGGGCGTTTTAGCACAAGGTCGGCGAGCTGGCAAACGATTCGACAAGGCCCCGATTGACCTCAGCAACGCCCATTCAAGTTATCATCCGCCCATGGATTTTCCGAACATTTCCGAACCGCTGACCGCCGCGATGATCGGGGCGCTTGCCACGGTGGCGGCCGCGCTGGTTCAGCTTCGCATTTCCTGGCGCAGGGAACTGAGGGAGCGCGAGCGCGGCCAGCCGATCACGAAGAAAACCCGGCGCGGGCCGGTCATCTTCGTCTTTGTCCTGGTGGTCGCGGCGGCGGTGGGCGGGTTTGCGCTGTCGCAATACTTCGTGTCGCTGCGCGAGGGCGACCGGGACGCCCTGCGCGCCGATCTGCAATCGAAGCTCTCGGAGATCAATGCGACTGCGATGCGGCTGGAACGGACCCGCACCAACGAGCGCGAGCAGATCGAGACCGGCACCCGCCGCGCCGAAGCCCAGCGCGTGGGCGAGGAAGGCGCGACGGCGAGCGTGGTGGTCGGTCCCTGCCGGCAAGTCGTCCCCGGGGCCAGGCTGGAATGCACCGAGCAGGGCGCGGTACGCGTTGCGGTCTGCGCAAGGCTGCCGGCGTCGGCGACGGTCAAGGAAGTGCAGCTCTACGTGCGCTCCGAGGATTCCAAGCAGTCCTGGCAGGAAGCCCGGGTGCAGGCCGGGCAGGACGCGGGGCAGGCGCGCTTCGCGGAGAAATTCACCGAGCGGCCCGACGGCGAAGCCGCCAAGCAGGTCTGCCAGGGATTCGCGAACTGGAGCGGCGAAAAATCGCGTCTCGCTCGGATTCTCGTCAAATACGCTCTTTGAGCGGAACTCGACCGACTCCCGGGTCACGCCTATGCCGCCCGTCACTCAGACGCTGCTCATCGCCAACGTGGCCGTGTTCCTGCTGCAGTCCGCGAGCGGCGGGCAGCTGGAGGCATGGTTCGCGCTGTGGCCGCCCGGATACGGATTCTGGATGTGGCAGCTCGTCACCTACGGTTTCCTGCACGGCGGGATCGGCCACATCTTCTTCAACATGCTCGGGCTGTACATGTTCGGAAGCGACATCGAGCGGCTCTTCGGTTCGCGCTACTTTCTCGCCTACTATTTTGCCTGCCTGGTCGCCGCTGCGCTCAGCCAGCTGGTGTTCACTGCGATCGCAGGCGGGCCGCCTGTCCCGACCCTGGGCGCCTCCGGCGCGCTCTACGGGCTGCTGCTCGCCTTCGGCATGTATTTCCCGCGGCGCATGGTCATGCTGATCTTCCCGCCGATCCCGATGCAGGCGCGCTTCTTCGTGATCCTTTTCGGGGCGCTCGAGCTCGTATTCGGGGTGACCGGCACCGCGGCAGGCGTGGCGCACTTCGCGCACCTGGGCGGCATGCTCGGGGGCTGGCTCGCCATCCAGTACCGCCGCCGGGGGTTTCCTTTCACGCGCGGGCGCTGACGCGGGCTCTCATGTTGACGCGGATCATAGGCGGCGGTCAGGCGCCGCCCTCTTCGGGTCGCGCACCAGCGCGATCAATCCGACCGTGACCGCGACGGTCACCGCGGCCAGCACGTCGAAGGTCGCCGCATAGCCCAATCCGCCGATCAGGAATCCCGCGATCATGGGGCCCGCTGCTTCGCCGATGTCCCAGATGGTTCCGAACACGCCCATGGCGGCGCCGAGGCGCCGTGCCGAGGCGAGATCGGCGATAAGCGCATTGGTGACCGGCGTGACCGCGCCGACGCCCAGACCAAGCAGCGGCGCTACCAGAACGAAGGCTGTCAGGCTTTCGCTCCGGAAGATCAGCGGAAGCGCGCTAGCGCAGAGCAGGAGCCCGATGACGATGACGGGTATTCGCCCCACCCGATCGGACGCGCGCCCGGTGATCGGCTTCGCCACCATGGCTACGGCCAACTGCGCGCCGAGGACGATCGCGATCTCGGCGTCGTTGAGCCCTACATTCTTGGCGTAGATCGGCAGGAAGCCGAGAAAGGCGCCGTAGCCGAGGTACATGACGGCTTCGATGCCGGCCGCGACGAAAATCGGCGGTGCCTTGAACACCTCGGCGATGCCCTGCTGGAACTCGGCCGCTCGCGCGGCGAAAGTCTTCGCCTCGCGCGCCGCATTGGCATCGACGTCCGGCAGCAGCAACACGACGATGAACGTGAGCACACCGAGCGCGCCGACCGTGAGATAGGTTGCCGAATAGCTGGCGGTGAAATACAAGACGAAGCCGCCCACGAGCGGCCCCGCGGTCGCGCCGATGTCGTTCGCCGACGAGAACCAGCCGAGCCGGGCGCCGCGCCCCGTCTCGGCGAGGCTCGCCACGTAGGCCGAGGCGACCGGAGAGAAGATCGCGGTGGCGAAGCCGTGAACGAAGCGCAGCGCGAGCAGCGACCCGGCATCGTGGACAAAGGGATAGAGGAAGGGCGGCGCCGCGAAGAAGAGCGCGCCCAGCACCATCATGCGCTTTCTTCCGAGCACGTCGGAAAGCGCGCCCGCGGGCAGCTTGAAGAAGACGCCGGTGATGGTCGAGGCGGCGACGATGATGCCGATAAGCTCGGGCAAGGCGCCGAGATCGGCGGCAAAAGTGGGGAGCACCGGGCTTCGCGCCATTTGATAGCCGAGGCGCGAAAGCAGGCTTGCGAACAGGATCGCAGCGAATGCGTTCATGTGAAAAATCCGGGGTGACGCTGCGCCTTACCCGCGTCGTCTGGCTACGAGTGTTATTTGGCCTGTGTCACCCCGTAAGAGAAATCGTCGAAGAGCGTCACGCTGTCCGCCTTGGTCCACACGCCCACCGCACCGGCGCCGCCGATGTGATCATCGTTCATTTCGATGTACAGCTTGCCGTCAAGAATCACGCGGATCCTTTTGCCTGCGAACTCCACGCGCAGCGTGTGCCACACGTTGCCGGGCACCGGCGCATCCACGTATTTGATCGTGTTGCGCCTTCCGTTGGTCGTGTAGTAGAGCGATACGTTGTTCTCGAGCGCGTTGGCACGCGCGACGTAGTAGTTGTCGCCGTCCTTCCAGCGCCATACCACCCCGCCTGCCTGATCTTCCCGGCCCGTGAGCGGCTTGAACTTCACCTCGACGTAGCCGTCGGCGAGCGACGCATCGGACCTGACGCACCAGGGGAAGGTCCCGCTGCCCGACTGCTTGAGGACGTTCGGTTTACTGGGTGCCGAAGCATCCGTCTCCACCGACCATTTGGGCGAACCGCGGCCGGTGACGCCTGCGCGCCAGCCGGCCGGCAGCGCGCCCGGCGCGTCGCGGTCGAATGAAACAGTTTCCGCGTGAGTCGTAGTCATGATCGCCACCGATGCGAGGGTTGGAATGATCAATGCGAGGGCTTTTTTCAAGATGCGGCTCCTTTTGTTTTCAATGCTTGACCTTGTTCAGGGCCGCCTTCAGGCTTCTGGCCAGCTTTCCTGCATCATCGTTCGCCCAGAAATGCATGAAGAAGAGCCGCGGTTGTTCGGTAAGCATGTGACTGTGCAGCGCCGTCATCTCGATCCCGCCGTCACGCAGCGTCTTGAGCACGGGGTTGACCTCCTGTGCGATGAGCACGAAATCCCCGGTGATCGCCGCCTTGCCGCCCCCGGTCGGCTGGAAGTTGATGACGATGCCCGAACCCATGCCGATGGGAATCGGCATTCCATCCTCCATGATGGTCTCGGCCCGGGGGATGTTGAACGCATAAACACCGCTGTTGACATTGCCCTTCGCGCCCAGCGTTTGATCGATTGCGGCGGTGTCAAGGTCGAGCGGCGGCGGAGAACCGGCGGGCGCCGGCGCCGGCGCCGCCAATGGGGTCTTGCTTTCGGCAAGGCCGGCGCGTAGCGCGGCGGCGAGCTTGACGGGGTCTCCGCGGCCGTAGAAATGCATGTACATGGTTGCAGGCGAGGAGCGCAGCAGATGGTTGTGCAGCGCCGTGATCTCGATGCCGCCCTCGACGAGTTTCTTCATCACGGGGTTGACCTCTTCATGCAGCAGCACGAGATCGCCCATCACCATGCTCTCGCTTCCCATTTTCTGGAATGCGAGATAGGAGCCCAGGGCAAGAGTGGGTCTGATCGTGACCTCGTCGACGGTGACCTTCAGGTCGCTCCGCCCGAGACCGACGCGGTAAATTCCGCCGGGCAACTGGGCACCCGATCGGCCAAGCGCCTGCGCGACTGGGGCCCAGTCGTCGTCGGCTGCGAGAGCGGCGGTTGACAGTCCGAGCGCGAGCACGATGCTTGCGAGGATTGGATTAAAGCGCTTCATGGTATGACTTCTCCTAGAGAGTGGTCTTGGAATGAACTCATAGAGGCTGGGTCACCGTCGTCACTTTGCCTTTTTGGGCGATAAGCACGACCGCGACGGGCTTGTGGTTCTTGATCGTCGGTGTAATCGAGAAAACAGTGCCGGGGTGCGTTTTCTGGACTTCGGCGATCACGGCAGCGAGGCTCTTGCGGCCGAGCGACATCACTGTGAGCTGTTCCGCGGATCTCGCAACATGGGGTACGTCCTTGAAGACTTCCGTTTGCGGTGCCCACTTGTCCTGTTCGGGGCTGCCGCTCAGCTCCTGGAGCACATTCTTTTCGGCGGGGACTGCCAGCCCCTTTTCTGCCGTATACACGGAAAGCGACAACTTCCCGTCTTCCAGCTCGAACTTCGCCGAAATGGCTTTCGCGCTTCCTTGGCTTGCCTGCCGGATGCCCGCGAGCAAGCTGACTTTGCTCTTGCCCAACGCCTGCGCGACCGCCTGAAGTTCTTTGGAATCCCCTTCGGCACGAGCAGGCTGCCAGCCAAGCGAACCCGCTACGACAAGTGCTGCGATCAACGGAAAGGCGTGAAAGTACCGGCGCTCTCTGTATTTCATGATTTGCCTCCTTATCAAATGCGGGGCAGCACGGCCCCGTGACGTGTAGCGAATCTCGAGCCTTCCTTGTCTCCTTTCAACGAACCCGATAAGCGAGCAGCTTCGCGGGTGATGTTCCGATCGCCGGCGCGGCCACGTAGAGCCGTCCTTCTTCAGGGACGAAGAGCCCGGTGCGCGCGCGGGGTGCGGTGCGGACCGTGCCCTCCAGCGAGTAACGATCCGGATTCTCCTGACGCACGATGTCGATCCGCCCCTCTCCGCAGATGACGTAGATTCGCTTGCGCTGCGAGTCGAAGAAGATGTCGTCCGTGTCTTCCCCGATAGGCTGCTTCGCCACGACCTTTCCGGAGTCGATGTCGTATACGAGCAGCATCGCGGGCCTGCGTGCTCCGACGAACAGCCTCCTGCCCGGCTCGTCGAGCGCCATCGGATAATTGGATTCCGCGCCGGGAACGTCCCAAGTCGAGACGACCGCGCGTTTCGCGCGATCCACCACCGCGACGTGGCGCGCCGGAGGCACGTTGACGAAGATCCGCGTCCCGCGCGTCTCAAGCTGGAAGGATTCCGGATGCGCGGCAAGCGGGATATCGCCCGAAGAGTCACCGGTCGCTGGATCGAGCGCGCGCAGCGCGCCCTTTCCGTATCCGACGTACACCTTCCGTGCGCCGGCGTCATAGCGGACGTTGTCGGCATCATCAAGCCGCTCGACGCTCTTGATGCGCGCGAGCGAAGTCCCGTCCAGGATATCGACGCGGTTGGCGCTGCCGTTCGCGACATAGATGCGATGGAACTCGGGCAGATAGAGGACCCCTTGCGGCTCGCCGAACCCGGCTAGGCTTCGTTCCCGGCGACCTGACCTTAGGTCGACAACTTCCAGCGTGGCGTTGCCGAGCGCGGCGATGAATAGCCGCCGCTGCTTCAGGTCAACCCCGAAATGGTCGATGCGCCCCTTCACGGAAGGCAGAGCTATGGTTGCCGCCGGTTCGAGCACATCTGCAGCCTGCAGCCCGGCGGGCAAGACAAGGGACAGGAATGGTACCAAAATCAGCTTGCATTTCGCTTTCATGTCGTGGCTCCGTTTTCAGCCGAATGTCCAGGTCAATCCCAGGCGCAGCTCCCGGACGGTCTCGTTTCCGTCGTGAGCCCTGCGAATGCCGACATCGAACGAAAGACCGTCCCGGACGCGCCAGATCGCACCGACGAGCCCCGAGGTGACCCGCGGGCTGCCGGAGGCCTGCTCGCCGAACACTTCGGCGACCGGGCGCACCGCCCAGGAATACGGGCCTTCGAGGATGGCGCCCAGGAAAAGGTCGGGTTCGTGCTCGCGCGTCCACGCGAGCGCAGCATTGAGATGAACCGATAGCGTTTCGGTGCGCTGGGATACGATGCCGGCGACGGAAAGACCCGTCCCCTTCTCCCCATTTACGGACGGAAGCAGCAGGCCGTATTCCGTTGCAATGCTCGGACCGGAAACGTCCTGCAGCGCGCCCTGCCGCAGCACCTGCTTGATGAAGATCCCGTTGTCGACGATCGCGCTGCGCGGCTCGCCAGGCTCGCGGTCGAGCGCGACCTCGCGCTGCCCCTGAATCACCAATTCGCGATTCCCCTCCAAGCCGAGGTTGCCGATCACGGCCGGGACGACCGCTATCCTTTTCGAACCCTCGCGCCGCCGCCCGACGGGACCGAGCTCCAGCTCGAATTCGCCCTGCTTGGCGACGTCGGCATCGGTCGAGTCGTACGGGCGAAGGGCAAGCGCGGGCTCGGACAGAGTCAAGAGGCACAACACGAGGAAAGCCGCACGCATGACGGTTCGCCTCTAGGACTTCAACAACGGAAATGCGATCAAGCCGGCGACGGCCGCCGCCGCGATGATCACGGGCTCGGGCAGCTTCTTCGCCTTCCAGAGCAGGGACCGTGATCAGCAGCAAGGCGAGCGTCGGAACG
>WNFY01001361.1_pt1 | contig 30294 bp, 27 predicted proteins | sample 5400091 | NCBI WGS metagenome assembly WNFY01 (sample SAMN13153364, study PRJNA577476) | soil metagenome | isolation source: 60 cm soil or saprolite under grassland replicate 1 | place: USA:California | collected 2016-06-15 | reverse complement strand
GGCTAAAGCCTGGGATAAAATGTATGTATGATACCTTTGCGGGAGATTATATTTTATGCGACCTGAAGAGATCATTGGTCAAATCCTGGGACACTATCGCTTGATACGACCCCTGGGCTATGGCGGCTCGGCTACCGTATTTCTGGCAGAAGATATTAATCTACAGCGAGAAGTGGCGGTCAAAGTATTTATGCCACGCGAAGGCAATACGCAGGATTTCTTGCGCCGCTTTGCACGTAAGGGAGCATTATACACGCGATGAAAAGGATTTTGTTAGCATGCGCTGTATTGGGCCTGTTTGCTATTGTGTTTACAGCCTGCGCGTCTGGCAGCACGACAGGCGGCTTCGATCCAGCGACAACTGTGCACATGAACGAAATGCAATTTGTACCAACCAGTATCACGATTAAGAAGGGCGACAAATTGACGTTGGTCGATGATGTTGCCGTTGTGCATGTCATTTCAAATGGTAGATGGGATAGTAATGGTACACAAAGGCCAGCCATTGAACCAGGCGCACCTGCCGTACAGGTCCAGTTTAATGGCAACGATCAGCAATCCATTGGTCCATTCAACACGACAGGGACCTTTCACCTATACTGCACCATCCACGTCAATATGAATCTGACGGTGGTAGTACAATAAACACACGAATTAGTGAGATAGTATAAACGTCTGCAAGATGAGCAATCACACCATGCCGATAGCCCATTAGTACACCCACTATGCTCATCCTCATTTATTTTTAATTTACGAATGGTACACATAACAAATGACAGGTAACATAGAAAGATTTGCAGATGCAATAAAAAGCGAACTAACGTTGTTTTGCCTGGAAGTGGCTGACCGGGCCTACACACAAGAAAGTGGTAAATAAGGAATGATTCCTCCAGATAATACAAACAGAACTGAACTGAATCAATTCTTGCAGTCAGGAAAGCCTCCGGTACAACCTGACCAGCCAGAGGCTGCAAATGGCCCGACCCGGCAAAACATCCCGCCGTTTCAGCCTCCAACGACAGACAAACATTTCAGCCAGGGTGCGCAAGGCTATGAACAAGGTTTCCCCCCGGCTCCTTTTTATCCTGGCGTGCAGTACGGGCAGCCGTGGCCTTCTGCCAGCCCCGACTCACAACCAGTCTCTTCAGTACAGACTGGTCCGCAGCCCCCTTCGTCGTTCAGGCAATTCGCTCCTCGTCAGAGAAACGTTGCGCCATTTCAACCACTGGCTCCGGGTGAGCCAGGCACTCCCTGGTTCCCCGTCACTGGCAAGCAGCAAACCCCTCCTTTTTCGCCACAGGAGACCGGGCGGCAAGAGGCCATATCCTTTTTGCCATACGAAACCGGGCGGCAAGGCGTTCCGCCAATCGGTTACCAGGTACCTCCAGCACCTGCTTCGTCGGGTCTGCTCTCCAGATATGCATCAAATAAGCTTTCAACTGGACAGCAAAGCGTGCCATCTATACCTGCCGCTCAGCAATATGCGACAGCGAACTGGCCTGCTGTTGACACAGATCCTCGTCCCAGCACGATGCCAGAACTGCCCTCACAAAAGTACACGCCTACGCGACCTCTCCCGCCTAAGAAGTCTGCGCGCAAGAAAGGTCTCGCTTTGCTGGCAGCGGTGGTCTGCCTGCTCATGGCCGTGGCAGTCGTAGTACTTTCACAGAATGGCTGGTTCCTCTTCCAGAGTAAACGACTGGCCGTAACTCAATCTCATTCACGGGCGACTCCGACGTCCGCGACTCCTCCTGCTCTGAATTCGATTACCAATAACACCGAAATCTCGCCTTTTCTCTTTGGTACCAATATGGCCCTCTTCCACAATAATGACGAGCCTATTCTGAATTCAGCAGCGACCCGCCAGCAATTGAAAAATATCGGCGTACGCATCATTCGTATGCCTACCCGCACCACCTTGAGTCTACAGACCGAGATAGCTGCGGCTACCGATATTAAAGAAATTGGCGCGAGCGCCCTCGTGGTGATACACGGTCCGGAATTTAAAGATGGCCCTCTGTATAATGCTGATCAACAGATCATTCGCGCGATGACAGGTGTGTTTGGGAATCAGCCTGTCTACTTTGAATTTGGCAACGAGTCTGATCTCAATGGCATTAATGCCGACCAATATACTCAACAATGGAACCAGGTCATTCCCTTGCTGAAAAAGCAGTTTCCGACTGCACGCTTTATTGGCCCCGATAACTTCCAGTTTACGCGCCGCTATCTCAAAACCTTTCTTCAGCAGGCGAACCCACTGCCAGATGGCATAAGTTGGCACGAGTATACGTGCAGTGTCAACTGGACCGCCGCCTTCTGCCTGGCAAATCTCGATAGCTGGCCGATCCATTTTGCACAGGCACGCGCCGCGATGCAGGAAGCCATTGGGAAGACGCTGCCCATCTGGATTACGGAGTGGAACTATACGTCTGACCAGGAGGTCATCAATGGTCAGCCGATTAATGACGGGAAGTATAATAACCCGGCATTTATACAGTCCTGGACAACTAAGGCGATGCAACTGCTCATTAGCAATCGCATTTTTGCCTCTATGCAGTACTTCGCTACCAACCAGCCTATGCCACTGGTCTTCAATGGTCAGATCGGGTCAGAAGGCACAATCTTTCAGCACATGTATCAATCGGTCATGGTCGATAAGAAGACTCCGGCTGCTGCCTACTACCAGGGTCCGCCGCCACCCATCCCAGATCCCAACGCCCAGTATACGTTTGAGAACGGTGGAACCGCTGGCTGGTATGCTATAGGTCAGGGCATTACGCCTCCGGTCAATACGACGGCTAGAGCGGTAGATGGGACGCACTCTTTGATGTTTACGCTCCAAAATGTGAGCGAGGACAACACAGCGACCGTTCTGGCTCCTGCCAGCACCACTGCCTCTCCGCCGCAGGCAGGACAGATGATCACGGTGTACATCTATGTCGCCAATAAAGATGCTCTGGTGAATGCCAAGATTTTCGTCGCTGACACTGCAAATTCCTGGCAATTTGCCAGCTCGATCACGCTTACATCCGGTGCCTGGAATAAGGTCTGGTACTCGCTGCCAATGAATTTTACACACATGATCGGGCAGTTCGGGATACAGTTCTTCACCTCGCACCCTGGCGTTGCCACCGATGTCTATGTCGACGACTTTGGATGGAAATAGCCTGCTCAGTGAAGGGTTTCCATCGGGGTCTCTACCCTGTGGGCGACGTTCTCGATAACGCATGTAATAAAGGAATATCGTTTTTCTGAGGTAGGGACCACGTTTACGGCTTCCACGATAATGCTGTTTAAAAAGGAATAACGGTTCTATTGGTGTAGGGACCAGCATCAGCGCGTCCGCGATAATGTAATGTAACAAAATAATAACGGTTTTCCTGAGGTAGGGACGCGCTGATGCTGGTCCCTACACCCAAAAACGTTACTAATTTGTTAAACTGCATCATCGCCTCCTCCCCGGAAAGACAGGTTTTCATCGTAGAGGAAGCGATCAATCGCGGACGCCGTAAACGCGGTCCCTACCTCAATAGAACCGTCAGTAAATTGTTACACCGCATTATCGCCTCCTCTCCGCTCAAAACTAAACGTTACGAGAGGAAAACGATCAATCGCGGACGCCGTAAACGTAGTCCCTACACCAATAGAACCGTTGTTATTTTGTTAAATTGCATAAGCTGGTCCCTACCTCCTACTGAGCTGTTACGGCGACATCATCCACAAAGAAGGATGTTGTCACATGGGATGCCGTTGTCTTACCACTGAAGACGAGCGTTACCGTTTGACCGGCATATCTGGATAGTGAACTGGTTGCATCAAGCGTAACCTGCTGCCACCGATTATTCGCATTGGTATTGCAGACACGTTGTGCTTTGCCTATCACTTTCCCACTACTATTTAGCAACTGGACATTTAAGGAATCCTGGCAACTCGTCGCACTACGATTTGTCTGGCCATCCCACCAGTAGCTAAGAGAGATGTGTGTCGAACCAGTTGGGACGGTGAAATTCTGGCTGATTACGTCGTTGCAACTACTGTAGCCACACAGATATGCACTGTACTGCCCCGCATGCGGGTTGGTCGGATCAACCAGTTCGTAGCCTGCCGCCGATGATTCCTGCCACGGATCAACGCCGTTCTCGAAGTTACCGTTCTGGACCAGGTTTCCTGTTGGCGGTGGTGTTGGTATTGTGGTCGAAGTCGGAGCAGGCGTTGGTGTACCCGTCGACGTCGCAGTTGGTACAAGCGTCGGCGTGCTGGTCACCGTTGGTACAGGTGTCGTTCCGGGCGTTGGAGTTGGAGTAGGCCCCGTACCTCCTGCAAGGTCACGCGCAATATTATAGATGTTCGGTGAACCAAGGCCACTTGCCTGGTCGTAATTCGCTGTCGCCGGATAGAACAGATTGTTACCGCTGGCTACATCATGAAATGGCGGATATTGCTGCGTTGAACTCGCCAGACTATAGAGCAATGGAGAGGCAAAACCGGCACGCGCTTTGCCCTGCTTTTGCAGATACTCATTGATCATTGCCATACTACCCGCCCATAGCGGTGCTGCAGCACTCGTACCACCAACAACGACATTGCCGGTAGCAGGACAGCCTGCCGCAGAGACCGTACAGTAGATAGCATAGCCAGTCTGTGGATCAGCATCCGCTGCGACATCGGGGACTTCGCGGTTGCCATTGCTATACTGGTTTTTGACGCCAGGGCCTGTCTGCCAGCTCGGTTCGGGGAAGAGCCCACTGATACCACCGCCACCACCAGAACCCTTGGGACTGCGCTGTGTATCAGTAGGATTGCTCCACACCGACTCGCTACCATACGCACCACCGCTGGTCTGTAGATTGGTACCGCCAACGCCGGTAATGTAAGGATCGCTGGCAGGCGAGTCAACAGCCAGGTTGCTATCGTTACAGTCATAAGCACCGGAGTCACCGGAAGCCGCAAACATGGTCATTCCCTGGGCGGAACCTTGCTTGAAGATATTGTCAAGCGACTGTAACTCGGCGTTACCGGACTGTGACTCACACTCGCCCCAACTGGTAGTGGTGATCTGCGTTTTATTATCGGTCACAATCTTGTTGTAGGTATCATTGACGCCTTGCGTCGTATTTGGTCCAATGTACACAATCTGCGCGGCCTTAGGAGCCATTGCCGCCACGACCTCAATATCAAGTTCGACCTCGATCGCTCCCTGCCCGGCGGTCTGAGTTGCGCCATCGACAAGTTGCGTTGAGATGCTGGGCGCGCTCAAATTATTATTCTTCACATACTGATCGATGTCACTTTGCTGAAAGCCATCCAGTTCAAAGACCGCAACCGTCTGATTGTTACCCTGAAAGCCAGCTTGTTGGAGAGGAGCGCCATTATAAGCTCCTAGCAGATCAGGAGGAGCATATCCTGCGAGCGGCGTTGCATGCGCACCGACACTTTTCTGGACAACATGTTGATTGAGTGGGCGCAAACGTACACTGTTGTCCATACCACCAATAGAGAGGATGAGCGAAGAAAGTCCAGATGGAATAGTAGGCGCATTTGCGTTCGCATAGAACTTACGCGGGCCAATCTGGTAGTTGTTAATCTTGACCCCAAAAGCCGTCTGGACGGTAGATACACTGGCCTGGGCATCGATCAACAGACCATTGGGAGCAATATGCGTTACGGCAATGCCTTGACCGCGCAGGTAATCGACCACCTGTTGCTGCTGAGCTGCAGTAGGACCAAACTCGGCAGCAAACTGCTGTGGAGTGAGGAAATGATGATAGAGAGAAGACTTAGGATTGTAAATATCACTCAGCAGGCCATCCAACTCCTGCTGATTGCGCAATTTCAACCCTATCGACAGGTCAAGCTGCTGCTGCCCACTGGCAGTTCCAATAAAGCGGGCATTTTTCAACAGAGGGACGGTCTGGCCGCTGATGGGGACACGCTGATCAGTCCTGGCACGGGCAATGAGGGAAATACCGAAGGCCCCGACACCAACTACCACCACAGCTACAGCGGCAAGCATAAGCTTAGAAATGAAACGCATGTAGTTCTCCAACATTACAAAACACACAATACGATAACAATTACAACAATGGTAGCCATGGGTTCTCCCGGTGTCTTTTCAGGGCCCCTCGCCGTTTTTGTGTGGGTGATGCGGTTGGCGGCCCGGGGCCGCCAACCGCATCACCCACACAAAAACGGCTTGCGAAGCGCCAGAGGCGCTGAGGAGTCAAGAAGAGGTCACCTGAAGAGTTATCTCTATCCAATGACTCATTAAAGATAAACGGTAGCACCATAGCGCTTTGGGGAGTTCTGGCTTTTTATAAGTTAGATTGGTATCGTAGTTCGCTTGCCACAAGCAGAGAAAGGAACGAGACATTTTCCCTCCCTGAAACGTAGTATAGGTACCAACCTGAACATCCATACGGAACAGAATAATGGACAGGTTAAACCTTTGCAAAGGGGAAAAACTTTCATATAATTTAAACTATGTAACGATTGTAACAGCACAGTTACCGATAAGGGAGTACCCAGAAGCATGGAAAAAATCGCATTCAACGAGATCACTAAGCAATACTCAGGAAGCGCTAAACCTGCCGTTGACGCTGTCTCATTTGAAGTGCCGGAAGGAAGCACCTGTATGCTTGTGGGGACCTCTGGTTCTGGTAAGACGACGCTCCTGCGCATGGTCAATCGTCTGATTGAACCGACCTCCGGCGAGATTGTGATCGAAGGGAAGAATGTCCTGCAAGAAAATCCGATTACGCTGCGCCGCCGCATTGGCTATGTTATTCAGCAGGTTGGACTTTTTCCGCATCTAAACATTGCCGAGAATGTGCGCGTAACAGCAGAGATTGCAAGAGGCTGGACGAAGCAACGCCTGGCTGCGCGTGTCGATGAGTTATTGGAACTCGTCGGTCTGCCACCCGACGAGTATCGCAAACGCTTCCCACGCCAGCTCTCCGGTGGTCAACAGCAGCGTGTAGGATTGGCACGTGCGCTGGCAACCGATCCCGCCATTCTGCTGATGGATGAACCGTTCGGTGCGCTTGACGCCATTACACGTGCCCGCATGCAGGATGAGTTGAAGCGTATCCAGCGCGATGTGCATAAGACAATTCTTTTTGTCTCGCATGATATAGAAGAGGCATTCAAACTTGGTGACCAGATTGCGGTCTTGAACGACGGAAAGCTGATCCAGCTCGGTTCACCGGTCGATCTGCTGGCGAATCCCGCCAACGAATTTGTGAGCAAGTTGGTGGGAGCTGATAGCATCTTGCGTCAGCTACAGTACCTGCCTGTTTCCGATGCTCTGGATAATGAGCCAGAGGCGGTCTCGTCGGCGCACTGGGGAGATGTCCCAACATGTTCTTCTGATGCCACATTGCTTCAAGCCATGTTGAAACTCCTCGAAACCAACGCCCCCGCCCTCTCTGTACAGAACAATCAAAACCATCTCGGATATATAACCCTCGCCAGCATCAATCACGAGATTACCCGCATGCACCGTAACGAAACAGCCCGTGAAGAGACCACCATTTAAGGCTGGTAGTTACTATGTTACGTTCATATATGCAGGCAAAAGAAGGTGATGAGGGAGGACTATGAATTATCTGCTTAATCCGCTGCACTATGATCTAAGCGATCAAAGCAGTATTCCGAATCTGCTGTTCCAACATCTCAATATTGTTGGAATCAGCATGCTCATCTCGTTAGTTATTGCGCTCCCGATGGGACTGCTCGTAGCACGTTACCGTCCCCTTTACCTGCCGGTCATAACCGGAACAGGTCTACTCTATACCATCCCAGGTCTCGCTCTGCTAGCTTTTCTGGTACCGGTCACCGGGCTGAGTTCTGCAACGATTATCATTCCACTGGTGGTTTATACACAACTCGTACTGATCCGCAACACAGCGGCAGCAGTTAATGGCATCAATCCGTTGTTGCCAGAAGTTGGACGGGCGATGGGAATGAATGGACAGCAGTTGTTACTACGCGTGACGTTGCCCCTGGCACTGCCAGTGATCATTGCAGGTGTACGCGTCGCTACCGTTACAACCATTGGTATTGCATCATTAGCCTCATTGGTAGGCCAGGGAGGGCTGGGCGATCTTATCTTTACGGGCATCCAGAATCAAAACTATGACGAAGTTGTTGCAGGAGCTATCGTGATTGCATTACTTGCTATCTTCTTTGATCTTGTACTACTGGGAATACAGATAGCCCTCAACCGTGGACGCGGTGCAGTATCGGTCGCATAGGAGAAAATATGTATGGATAAGTTGTATCAATTTATCATTAATCCAACTAACGACTACCTGGGACATAGCATCGCCTACATCGAACTATGTGTGGCCGCCATTGCGCTGTCGGTTGTGATTGGTGTAGTGCTCGGGATAGCGGTATCCGGCAATCCACTGTTAGCTTTTATTGCAGTCAATGTAAGCGGATTGATGCGCGCCATTCCGGTTATCGCTTTTCTGGTAGCTGTACTGCCCTACCTGGGCCTGGGATTTCTGCCAGCACTAATCGCCCTTACAGTCTTAGGTATTCCGCCCATACTGCTCAATACGTACACAGGTATTCGTGGCATTGATCCGGCCACCATCGATTCGGCCCGCGGCATGGGAATGACAACGTGGCAAATTATTACCAGAATACAAACTCCACTGGTCCTTCCTATTATCGCAGCAGGTGTGCGTACGTCTGCCGTGCAGGTAATAGCAACGGCTACACTGGCGGCGGTTATTGGAGCGGGCGGATATGGAGAATATATCTTCTCCGGTCTCTATCAGCTCGACAACGTCCAGATTCTGGCCGGCGCTATACCTGTTGCCATCCTGGCACTTATAGCGGAAGTCTTACTCAGCCAGTTACAACGCGCATTGACTCCAGAAGGACTGCGCGTTCAGGCAATTTCGTAGTGTAATGTCGTAGTGTAAAATGGAGGATGACTATAAGTCATCCATAGTCAATCAGGTAACGTAATGTGAAAGGAGCAGTGTACTCGATCGCAACGGAACAGAATAACAGCTAACATAGATCGGAGAGCATATGCAAACAGCTTCTGTATGCATTCGTTCTCACCATATTCTTAAAAGGAGTAATTCATGTCAACAATTTTAGGTACGCTCAGGGCAAAATCCTTCGCACTGCTAGCCCTTATTTCGCTTGTCATTCTGGCAGGCTGCGGCAGTTCTACCACCAGCACAGGTGGGAGCACTGGTAGCACGGGAACTTCGAATTCAAGTATTCACCTGACAGTCGGTGGAAAGCTTGATACTGAAGCGCAATTACTCACCTCACTTTATGCCCAGGTGTTAGAGAAAGCCGGCTTTAAAGTGACTGAAAAGCCTAAACTGGGCACTAATGATATCGTGTTTAACGCGATCACTAAAGGTGACATCGATCTCTATCCCGAGTTCACCTCGACAGGTCTGGCAAGACTTGGGGTAAAAACAACACACGATACAAACCAGGATTACCAGGCGGTGAAATCCGGCTATGAGCAGAAATACAAAATTACCTGGCTTGATCTGTCGCCGCTCAACGATACCTATGGCATCTGCACCAGCAAGGCAAATGCAAGCAAGTACAATGTCACCAAGGTATCTGACCTGGCACCCCTGGCATCCAAACTGACGATTGCGACACCACCTGATGGCAAGAGTGATCCTAACGTGCTTCCTGGTTTAAAGCCAACCTACGGCTTTGATTTTGCCAACACCAAAGTGCTTGATGCAGCGGTAACCTACTCTGCCGTGCAGCAGGGCCAGGCAGATTTCAATATCTGCTATACCACAAGCGCACTGATCACCAAGGATAATTTTGTCCTCTTAAAAGATGACAAGAATCTGTTCCCAAACTACCAGGTAGCACCAATCATTCGCCAGGATTCGCTGAGCAAATCAGCGGACATCGCCACCTCACTCAATAAACTGGCTCCATTGCTGACTTCAGAGGTAAGTAGCCAGCTCCAGTTGAAGGTCATCAATGGAGCAACGCCACATGATGTAGCCAGAGAGTTCCTCCAGAGCAAGGGATTGGTGTAAGCATTTCAGGATGTCACCTACGACGTTTATGTTCCTGAATGTTTAGCTATTCAGGGAAGGGCACATGCTTTAAGTATGCGTCCTTCCTTTTTTATGTTAGCAGATATTTCTCGTATGGCTGGTTCTGACCCTGTGGCGGCGCGATGATGCCTCTACCACAGCAATGGCAGCTAGCATATGAAATAGGATCATTTATGTCAGATACCCCCGTCTAAAGACAGGGGCTTGTGTCTAAGCTCCACCGCAACTCTGCATATCTCAAGAGACGTGCAGCTTTGACTTCACCGCTTGACACATCAGGGGCAAATGACAACTGCCCCGTTCCTATCCAGTCTTGCCGGATAAGAAGCGTTCTCATCGCTATGTTTCTCGCACCCACAAGGTCGGCATGGAGCGTGTAATGGCAATTCATACAGACAAACAACAAACCCTTGTTTGGCCTATTTTGTTTGCAGGTATGCCCACACATCGGGCAAGACTGAGAGGTGTAGTTGGCATCCACTTTGATTGCCATGCTCTTGTTGAGCAGTGCCTTGTAAGCAATCATGCTGTGCAACTCGGCAAAGGTCCACTTCGATTGTCTCGCATTGGCTTTCCTCTGCTTCCTCGTCGCCCTCTTGCCCTTACGCCGTTTCGTCCGTTCACGAATGTCTATCAGATGTTCCAGTCCAATCACACTGTGAGGATGCTGTGTAACAATCCTTTTCGAGACGACATGATTGGCATCTTGCTTCAACCGTCTCTCTCGCCCACTAATCGCTCCCAAACGGCGGATAGCGGAACGAGTGCCTTTGTGCTGCAATACCTTTCTCAGTCTCGCGTAATGATTGGCTTTGGGAACTATTCGCTTGCCGCAATGAAATGTGCAATCTCCTTTCGTATTACTGGTGACTGCCAGGTAGCGCATCCCTACGTCTACCCCAATCACCTGCGTGTGCGTCTGTGGGGTCGGGTCATCCACTTCCAGTTCAAGAGTCACTAGCAGGTAGAACTGCTTCTTGGGCTTGTCGTACCACAGCTTTGCAGCACCTATCTCAGCGCCTTTCTGGATAAGAGCCACGTGCTTGGAATACGCGGTGTAGGGAACAATCACGCGCCCCTCAAGCGTCAGGACGCTCACCTGCTGCTGTTTCTTAAAGCTATAGTCTTTGCCGTACTGGTACGTCAGCGTAGGAGAGACATACTTCGGGGCAGTGTCCAGCCCCTTGTATCTCTTCTTGGTCTTACCAGCCTTACGCATGGCGGCATTCTGTTTGACCTTTGTCCAGAGTGTTTTGTAGGTTGCTCCTACTTGACGGGGGACAGAACACGCCATTTGCGAGGGCAGATGATATCGGGCACGTATCTCATCATACGTCCCATCCTGCAAGTGCACCGCATTGCTGATCTTGCCTTGCTCATAAGCGTACTGGCTCACATAGTTGAGGCTGTCCCTATACGCAAGTTGTGTTTGCCGCAATGCCTTGAACTGGTCTGATGTCGTATTCAGTTTTACTTTGGCCGTTATCACCGTTTTCATAGCTCAAGTATACCATACTCTTCAACGGCGTATCAAGAAAGTGGAACGGATGAAAGAAATTGAGCGTTTCCCTTCCACCCATGCGCCTCATAAGGAACGCCCATTCCTCCCCTGCTTAAAAGACAGGGGCATCCTGGGCCGTTTCGGTGAAATTGGCGCTGGGGTGGGTGGTGGAGACCCTGGATAAGGCCAGGGCACGTATATTATCGTCGGCATCGGCACCACCGTAGGGGTCGGCGTCGGGGATGGAGTTGGCGTCGGGGATGGAGTTGGCGTCGGGGATGGAGTTGGCGTCGGGGATGGTGTGGGTGTACTGGTTGTCTGGAGTATGACAGCAGGCATATCACGTTCAAACAGGGTAAAGCTGAGCGATACTGCTACGTTCTTCATGAAATCAACCAGCGCCATCTCAAATTGCACGCTAGAAAATTTCGTCACGGTTGCAAAAATATGCTCGCGTGAAATCGCTTTCCCCAACATCTTCCAGAGTATATCGGTCAGGATACTCTTCTCCTCGGAATCGGCCAGTAGCGTCTTTATATCGACAGCACACTGCTGGGCAGAGGTTTGCACCGCCTGCATGTTCTGTGCATTCTGTAACACCTGGATATAATCTTCCACCAGTGTGTGAAAGTCCTTCATTGTTGCTGTAAGCGCGAGTACTTCGATCAGGGTTCCGGGAGCCAGCAGACCTACAGCAGCTCCACCTGTGCGTTGCCCAAACAAGTTTAGTAAGAGATCCAGCATATCCAGGGCAACCGCGTGTGGGTCCGTAGGAGAGAGGGTGAGCCGCAGTTGTTGGCCTGGTCCAAAGAATGCCGCCTGCAGCTTGAGTACCTCATAATGATACGCGTTGTTTTGTTGATCAAAGGGTAAAACATAGATAGGAGGCAGCAATGGAGACTTATCAAAGAACGTCGCCGTTACAAGATCATTTGCCGCATCCACCGGTATTGGCAGCATACCAGCAGGGTTAGATGTTATCGTGATACCATACCATAGCAGGCTACCATTCTCTAAATGAAAAGTACTCTGCGCTGGATTACTCAGGTCATCCGCCGCAGCCTGGAGAAACTGCGAACTGAAATTTATGGTCGAGAACATCATTGTGTAGACAGGGTTAGCAGTACGTGCCCCGCCACTCCCAACGGTCCCAATAATAACAATAAACAACAACCAGACAAAAGCAATCAGCTTGACGTAACTATCTGGATACTGCCTGTGCATAAACATTATAGTTTTATATTTTTTTATAAATATAGAATTTCTCACGCGTTTCATAGCTGTCCACTCATCATCCATGACCTTATAATTGATCCCAATCGTCATATTCTTCATCATCATCTTCATCTGGCTTACGAGTTCGGAAAGGTGAATGGGCCTGTAATTTCTTCTTCAAGTCGTTCATGATCTTGCTCGTCTGCTGAATGCGCTCTTTGAGAGTCAGCGCTGCCAGCGGTCCTGTTTGATCCTCCTCGTCGGGTAGAGCAGATCGTTGTTGATAGCGCTGATAGTAAGCGAAGCCCGCCGCCCCCAGGATAATCATGCCCCCACTAATAACTACTACCAGTATGACAAGTGAGACAGGGGAGCTGGCTGGAGGAGGTGCCGGATGCGCAATAACAGGTAAGACGATGCTATCGGGCGGATTTTTTCTCTCTTTGATCGCGGCTATAATCGTTGCCTCCACGAGTGGGTGAGGCGTCGGCAGTAAGCTCACGCCGTCGTCTACGACCAGCAGTTCTCCCACCATGCGCTGCGGAGATGTAGCATCGCGATAGATATGGGACCCCTTGCTGATAAAGGTGACCTCCCATTGTTTACCAGGAGCAATACGCGGCGAAGAGAAGCTCCCATCATCCGCGTTGATTGTATAACTATTGGCCGGGTAAGCATGATTGACAAACACAACGGTATCGTTTACGTGCAGCGTGAGAAAGTTTGGGGAAAAGCCTGGCGGTTGTGCCAATCCGTCGATCTGCACAGTAATGGTATCTCCACGTGCAAAGACTGTTGCTACCGTCCCGTATACAGCAAATCCATAATAGAAAGAAAGAATAAATACAACGAAGGTTACGTATCGAAAGAGATATACATTGGTGGGTGCAAGCCTTTTGCAATCCGTGTTATATCTCATGCCATCCCCTCCTGCCTCTTGTGATAACTTCACATTCTCATCATACAGCAAGAGGCAAATTTGCTCCTTTACATAGGCATCAGATATATAGTATCGATACATGTTTTAAAAATATGGACAAATGCAGCCAAATATAGACTTTTATTGCACTTTTCAGAGGTAGAAATATGGAGAGGAAAGCCCTCTTCACTGACTATTTATCTCGTAGTACTTCTGGTATATCAGAGGCATAGAGGTGAAATGAGTAATGTAAACGGTAGATGTCTCCACGATCAGTAAGGAATTGTACCTCTAGTGGACGCCCTTCTCGATCAAATGACCTTCTGACGATTTTAAACATAGGCGTAGGATCATCGAAGGAAAGTCCAAACATTGCGCGTTCTACGGTGTTCGCCTGTGCAACGTCCACTGTCTCAGTACACCAGTAAGGCTCTTTTCCAAGTTTGCGTATTAACTCATAGACATCACTATCAGGCTTTCCAAGCTCTGGAACCATTTCAACGAACCAGAAAGGAAGGTACTGATCATTAATGCATACAGTAGTTTCTTTATCACGACGTTGCAGGTTTCGATGAAAAATGACTTTCTCGCCTACCTCGATATCGAGCAGACGGGCAACCTCTGGATCAGCATATTCAATCTTCAAGAGGAGCGTTTCTTTGTAGGCTGGATACCCGCCCTTTCCAACATCGCTCACAAAATCACCGTGTCTCGTTGTGAACATTCGATGCCTCATATTGAGGTCTGCAACACGATACTCCCCTAATGCAGCACTTGTCGCTCGTGTTTTCTTCTTGATAGGGAGAACTTTCACTAACCCCTCTATGGCAAGACGGATCAAGAGAAATTGAGCGCCTGTGTTACTCACATGGTATGTTTGCTCGATTTCTCTCGGAAGAAGAAGTTGATCGGGCTGATATTCCCCAAGCAAGATTTTTCTTCGTATCTCAATATACGCCTGACCCGTTTTGCTTTTCTCCCGTAGCTCTACGGGTAACGTTTCTAGTAATTCCTCCTGTGATAATACACGCATATTTTTTTTGTTTTTCTCCTCAGTTATTGTTGACGAGTTCAAGTAGCCGAGTTATCTGCACAGAGACATCTCGACTCAGTTTCTCGATTAGCTCACGCCCTTTGCTTTCATCGGCATCTTCAGGTGCGCCCCAGATGCCTTGTGCTGTCGCTGCATACGTGCCAATGGCTTGCAAGACTGGTTGTACCTTTGCGGGACTAATATGAGGCTCGCAATGTGCTGCTTGAGGAAGAGGGTTTCTGACAAGCTCAGGCCAGTATGCACGGATGATAGCAGTCTCGATAGCACCTGCATGAATATCTTTTGCAATCGTCATTCCGCTTGCGTCCCATGCCTTCCCAACTTGGGCAACAGAGGGAATAGCAGCACAAGGTAGCGACTCTGTTGCAGTAACTTCGGTTGCTAATGCTCCTAAAAGATCGTTGCCACCGTGCCAGTTCAGGAGCACCAGTAAAGAAAGCGTTCCCCAGGATTTTAAGCTTCGGGCAACATTGTGGACAAAAGCAGAGACCGTGCTGATATCAAGTGCAATCGTCCCTAGCCCTCTATGTTCGTGGGAACAAGAAAAGGGCAATGAGGGAAGCAGTACAGCATCTTCTGAAAGCAGGTCTGCAACTTGCTCTGCAAGCAATGTTACTATTCTCAGGTCCGTATCAATAGGCAAGTACGGGCCATGCTGCTCACAACTGCCTATTGGTAATAGAACGATGCGGCGTTTCTCTATCTGAAAGCGCGGTGCGGGCTGATCTGTAAACAAGTGGAACCATCCTTCATATGAAATGATATCAACCCATATTAATTCATATCGGTTGTAGCTTCCTAATTATATCACGATGAAATGACTATCATCAAAAACTTGCCATAGATTACTCTTGATTTTGGGAAGCATCTATGATATTCTTGAAATGTGGTGATATTGTTAATCGTGAAAGATGTGATCTTTTATGAACAGCGATGTCCGTGCAATGTAGCTGAGAGAGCTTGGAAGACTGGCCGACGCTGATACACCGGCCAAGTGATAAACATCTAGCCACGTTAAGACAGCCTAGACACTCATCCCTCACAGTATGAGACTGAGCATGTCTAGCGTCAAGCACAGAAGGAGCAGACCGCATGTTGAACTATGCCGAAACCGCTCGCAGTAGTACCATTGTCCCTCTAGTTTCACAGAGCCAGTGTCAACAAAACACGACTTGCCCTATCTCTCTTTCGTATGCTATCGGTCCCATTGATGCCGCACAAATCGTCACCAAGCACGTGCATCTGTCCGATGGAGAAGAATTTACACAACTCATTCCAACACATTTGCCGCTTTCAATCCTCAATGATCCCGCTTTCCGAGACGGGTATGAATGGAACTTCGCTTCTGAGGGAGAGAGAGGTGAGGAAGAGGACTGGACCTCTATCGTCACACGATTAGCCAACCATATCTACACTAGCCTGACTGACACTAGTTTCTACCGAGATTCAGGTGAAGTTAGGCCAGACTTCCTTCCCTGGCAAGTTGGTTGGTTGCTTCGTGATCTGACCCGTTTAGCTGAGACTGACCGAACATTCGCCTACGTTGGGATTGCACATCTTTGTTTCCTGCTTCCACTCCTGACGCAAGATCGTCCGTCGGACTGGCCCCGCTACGAACCCTATCACGCACGCATCCTGCATGATCGTGCCGTGAAAGCCTACCGAGGGCATGTCCGTCTCTACCGTGAGCAAGGCAAGTGCTTTGATGAGGCGCAGCGCCTGGCATTGTGTTAACAGTAGGAAGGTTGAGGAGATGAGTCTTCACTTGTCTCCTCAACCAACATCAGAAGCAGGTGAACAACGTGCAGCTCGTTGAGCAACATTGCATCAACAAAAAAGACCCGCGCTACAGCGTGATTGACGAAGCGGCTTTTAAGTCTAAGAATCTCTACAATGCTGCGTTGTACGAGATGCGGCAAGCCTACATCCACGAAGGTAAGCGTCTGAGCTACAAGACGATGGACAAGCTGATGCAGTCGCATGAGGCATACAAGGCGTTACCAGCAAAGGTGAGTCAGCAAGTCCTCATACAATTAGATGACGCCTGGACCAGCTACTTTGAAGCCTGTGAAGCCTACAGAGAAGACCCATCGAAGTTTAGGGGCCATCCCAAACTGCCCAAATATAAGCACAAAACGGAAGGGCGCAACCTCCTTGTCTACACCATGCAGGCCATCAGTGGGGGACAAACTCCTGGCGGAGGCAAAAAGACGTTGCAACGAGGCATCATCAAGCCTTCTCAGCTTCCTATCAGCGTCCAGACCAAACAAGACCCGGCAACTATCGATCAAGTACGCATTATCCCTCGAAACGGCCATTATGTGGTAGAAGTGATTTACAGCAAGAAACCCGTCCAGGCACAAGTAGACCCCTCTTTCTGCGCAGCCATTGATCTTGGCATTACCAACTTAGCGGCGATAACTTCAAACCGTGTAGGGTTCATCCCTCGATTGGTTAACGGTCGGACGCTCAAAGCCATGAACCAGTGGTACAATAAGCGCATGAAAGAGTTAAAGCTATGCCTTCCCAAAGAGGATCGAGAGCGTGTCACCAGGCAGATGGAGCAGATTACCAACAAACGCAATCGTCAAGTGAACCATTATCTGCACGCTGCCAGCAAGCGAATTATTGACTTCCTCGTGAAAGAGGGTGTAGGAACCATCATTGTGGGGAAAAATCCGCTCTGGAAGCAAGAGGCAGGCATGGGCAAGCGCAACAATCAAAATTTTGTTGCCATTCCTCATGCAAGGTTTATTGACATGCTCACGTACAAAGCGTCTCTTGTTGGCATCCAGGTTGAGGTACAGGAAGAAAGCTACACGTCAAAAGCGAGCTTTCTTGATCTAGACCCTATCCCTACGTACAAGCCCGATGATGACACGGAGTACACCTTTAGCGGGAAGCGGATTGGACGGAGAAACCGTTTATATCGTACAAAAGACGGAAAGATCATCTGTGCCGATGTGAACGGTTCGTACAACATCTTACGGAAAAGTAAGCCTGATGCGTTTGCTCATGCAGGTGCAAAGGGAAGAGCGGCCTATGTAGTTCAGCCCTTACGGTTAGTGATAACCGTCTAAATCAAACACAACGTGTGGTGTCCACGGATGTCCACATGTTTTGGAACTATAAGCAGGGAATATGAATATATAGGGGTATGTATGGACAATTACTATTGTATACGTATATTGCAGTTGAAGCCAGCAGCATCCAGCACTGATCTTGAGGCACTGATGCACATGCGTGTGGTAGAGATGGAGCGCTGGATACCTGGTGTGCAGCAATTTTCATTGCTACGCACAAACACTCCCGCTGACGAACCAATGCGTTATGTTATGACACTCACTTTTGCCAACTTCGAGGCCTATACGTACTGGCGACAAGTAGAAAGTGAGCTATTGCAATCGATCATCGTCGGGCTGGCAATAACCCATCATCCACACCTGGTCAACTTTGTGCTTGTTGACTTTAAAGGTGGGGCAGCATTTAAGCCATTCGAAAAGATCCCGCATACAGTTGGTATGGTGACGGACCTGAGCGGGAAACTCACTGAACGCGCACTGGTCGCATTGAAAAGCGAGTTGCGGCGGCGTGAGCATATCTTGAGTGAGGCCAATGCGAAGAAGATCTCTGAGTATATCCAGATGCGGGCCCAGAACCCGGCTATGGAGCCATTGCCGCATCTCTTTATTGTTATTGACGAGTTCGCTGAACTGGCAAAAGAACATCCGATCTTTATGGAAGGACTGGTCAGCGTCGTCCAGAAAGGACGCAGTCTGGGGGTGCACCTTATTCTCGCAACGCAAAAACCAACGGGTTCAGTCAATGCCAACATCTGGTCTAACCTGAAGTTCCGCATCTGCTTGCGTGTGGCCTCATTGCAAGATAGCCGTGACATGCTGGGACGCTCGGAAGCTGCCCTCTTGCCGAGCACAGTTCCTGGTCGTGCATACTTCCAGATCGGCAGCGAAACGTTCGATGTCTTCCAGAGCGCGCGTATCTCTCTGCCTGCACGAGTACTCAATGAGAGTATAACGAAGAAAATATCCGCTGGCAATTCACAAGAAGTAACAGATATGCAGGTCCTGATGGACATGCTAGAGCCATATCAAGAGACCCTGGGCGAACAACTCTTCAAACCCTGGCCTGTTCCCTTGCCACATACAGTCAGTCTTAAAGAGATCAGACAACGTACAAGCGTACCAGCTACCACACAACCTGCCGAGATAGATTACCCATTGTATGGCTGGCTTAACTGTCCGGTAGGATTAGTGGATCTGCCAGCGGTGCAACAGCAAAAACCCTGGTTCATTGATATGGCACGGCAGGGAGGGCATGTCCTGGTTGCAGGAGCTTCGGGTGCGGGAAAGAGTGTCTTCTTACGTACGCTCATTACATCGCTTGCCCAGACACACACTCCCGCACAACTGCATTTCTATCTGATCGATTTTGGTGGACAGGCACTGCGGGTGTTTGAAAAGCTACCTCATGTTGGAGGGCTTTTCAATGAGTCTGATGACGACTATATTCGTCGTTTGCTGCGTAAATTGAATGGGATCATAGAAGAGCGCAAGCAATTCTGTATGAATAATCAGATCGAGGATTTTCTGTCGTATCAACGGCGGCGGGCGGAAAATCCTACCCTATCCGAACTGCCAGCCGTGGTGCTGGTCATCGACCGCTTCATCGATTTCAAACAGGCATACGATAGAGAAATGGACCTCTTACTCTCCATTGCCCGTCACGGACGCACATATGGCGTCTACCTGGTACTCTCGGTCGACCGTCCGGTTGCCGTTCCTATGCAACTGATGAGTCTGATAGAGACGAGAATAGGTTTGCGCCTGGTAGAATTAACCGATTCGCTGATCCTGATTGGCAAGAACGATGCGGGTCATATCGATCCTGCCGTACCAGGACGAGGTTACATACGTGGCCGCACATTAGAGGAGGTCCATATCGCACTACCATTTAACAGTGAAGATGATGATGAGCAGACGCACTTATTGGATGAATGGGTAGCAATGATAGCACGCACAATGAAGGTGGATAAATTGCATAAAGCGCCTCCTAATCCGCCTGTTACCAGAGTACGTGCGCGCAGACTACTTTTTGATGGATATCATCTCCAGTATGAGCACGAAGAGAGCCGAAAAAGCACAGCAAACCCCTTCAACCCTCCAGATTCGCCTGGGGATCGAGGACTTTTCGCTCAACTCAATTTCAGTCGAGTTAAATAATGACACGCCACATATGATCGTCGCAGGTGGTCCAGGGAGTGGTCGTACGACAGTATTGCAAACCTGCCTGTTGATGCTGGCGAGTCCCCAATACATAAATGCGAAGGTGGTCCTGGTCGACTTTAGACGTAGTTCACGCCTCTTGCGCCGCCTGCCATACATGTGGATGTATGCTGACAACGAAGAACGCCTGGTTGCCACGGTAGAAGCGCTGAAACAAGAACTCCGCGCCCGTGTTACACAGATCCGCGAAGAGATGAAACGCATGGAGGAAGTGGACGATGATGATCTGGGAAGCCTGCCTATGGACCCGATTATCATAGCCATCGATGACTACGAGCAAATAGGAGCTTTACTGAAAAATCCTTTGCTTGATCTCAAGGAGTTTCTGTTACAGGCACGCGACCTGGGCTTACACATAATAGTTGCCGGAGGACCCGCTGATATCATGCGTAGCGATCCTCTGTTACAACAGGTGCGAGCCTGCCGCCAGGGATTGATCTTAGGAGCCGATCCTAATGATCCACAGATACTGGGCGTGCGCATGAGTGATCTACCTCCGGGACGTGGTCACCTGGTACGCAGAAATCAGCGCAACTTGATCCAGGTTGCTCATCTCGCATCCAATACCATGTTGTCCTGGGTTACACGCTTGATACAAACCTATTCTGCCTCTGTTTCGCGTAGGCAGCCAGAAACAGACTCCATCCGTAGCGCGCAGCCAAAAATAGTAGAAGCTCTTCCCACCGTCAATCTGGGAGCAGAGCCTCTAGCAGTCTAATACATTTCCACTTGACCTTTTCGGTTTTCATCGGTATACTGCACCTCAGTGGGAGGGGTCAGGGCTGCTGTTTTTTTCCGCCCCGCTTGAGGGATTGAAACTATGATTGGTCCGCACTGTCGAACTGGTCGGCGGTCCGGTATAAATGCTGACCAAGGTCTGTCCCCCAGTTCTGCAAGCTGAAAGCGTTCTGGTTCCAACCATGAATAAGCTCATCGTAGCGGGAACGGCTTACACCGACCCAGTCACCTTCCATCTGCGCACTCAGACGTTGCAGTTCGGGTATGAGTTGGTCACGGATGTACTCATTGCACTGTATAAAGCGACTGGCCAGTTGTCGCATCACATCAGTGTTAACGTGGATGGTACCCATAATGATCTCCTTTTTCTCTGACTCCTCAGCGCCTGTGGCGCTTCGCAAGCCGTTGTGTGTGGGTGGTGGGGTTGCCGGCCTCGGGCCGGCAACCCCACCACCCACACACAACCAGAGCGAGCCACCGCAGGTGGCGAGGCGACCTGAAGAATTACCAAATACTCTTCCTACAAGCCGCTATCAGCTCAAGCTATTATCAGCCTGCTCAAACTGTTGAGCCGTATTTTGCAAGTGACGACCAAGATCTTCTCCGGTCTGGATAATACGAGTTGTCGTTGTACGCCAATCGTTATACATCTGATCATAGCGATAACGACTCTGCCCCTGCCAGTCGTTTTCGAGCTGGTTCGTTACATTCTGGATCTGAGGCTCAAGCTGATTCTGGATCTGGTCGTTAAGCTGGACAAACATTTGCCCAAGCTGACGCAATAGATCGGTATTAATATGAATGGTTGCCATAAAATCCTCCTTTGCTCCTATTAAGAGCAACAACACATATTTCTATGTATCGCAAGCAGGCATGCACAACAGGTATCAACGTCTGATTGCTTATATCGTCGCTTGCTTATTTGCAGTATAAAAATCAGGTAGTAAAAATACATTTAAATATAGTATGCTCAACGGTGTTGCTGGCCACCCGGCACCCGCAAGGCATGCCTTTACGGGTCTGATCATGCCTATTTTTTGACATGGGAACAATCCACATGGCCGGGTTGTAATATATTTTAGTTAGAAACATCGCGTGAGCAGAGGAAGGATGACGACATGGCACAAACTAATATAAAACTCTACGGCGCTGACTGGTGCAGCGATTGTAAGCGGAGCAAAAAATTTCTCGGTGAGCAACGCGTCCCGTACAAGTACATCAATATCGAAGAGAATATTGAGGGACAGGACTTTGTACGCGAACTCCAGAAGGGCGGTATGAGCATTCCAACTATTATCTTCGACGATGGCTCTTACCTTATTGAACCTTCAAACGCAGAACTGGCGGCTAAACTCGGGCTAAATACAAAAGCTCAGTGTGACTTCTATGATCTGATCGTTGTGGGCGGAGGCCCGACCGCGCTTACTGCTGCCATTTACGCGGCTAGAGATGGCTATGACGTTCTCGTTATTGAGCGTAGTGGACTGGGAGGGCAGGCAGGGATCACTGAGCGCTTAGACAACTATCCAGGCTTTCCTGAAGGCGTAACAGGTGCGGAATTCGCAGACCGTGTGATTGAGCAGGCCAAACGCTTTGGCGTAGAACTACTCTCGGCTCAGAACGTTATTCGTGTTGGCAACGACCTGGATGCCCACTTTGTCGAGACAAAATCCGGCATGCAATACCGCAGCAATGCTGTTTTAATCGCTACAGGCTCTACCTATAAACGGCTCGGCATTCCTGGCGAGGATGATTTCATCGGCGCTGGTGAGCATTTCTGTGCCACCTGTGATGGTCCCTTCTATAAAGGGCAAGAGGTCGCTGTTATTGGTGGAGGCAACAGCGCCGTCGAGGAAGCTGCTTTCCTGACCCGCTTTTCGCCCAGAGTAACGATTTTAGCGCGCGGTTCGCGGCTTACAGCGAACAAGATCGCTGTCGATAAAGCCGTGGAATCACCCCAGATAGAGGTACGCCTGAACACTCCAACAGTCAAAACTTCCAGGACGTTGTGAAGGTGGATGCCCAGGGTTTCATCATGACTGGAATCGATTTCCAGACCAGTACCGAAGGCATCTTCGCGGCTGGCGATGTACGTTCAGGCAGTGTCAAGCAACTCGTCAGCGCCGCTGGCGAAGGTGCCGCTGCCGCCATCGCTATTCGTGAGCACTTGCGTGGTCACGATGCACACACAATGGAGGCTGCACTGGTTGGGACGAAGCAATAAGCTCTGGTTGGGACGAAGCAATAAGCCTCCCAGGGCGACCGCAAGGGTGCGCCCCTACAAAGAACGCGGGGACTCACGCCAAAACGGATCATTGTAGGAGCATATCCTTGCGGTCGCCCTGGGAGCCATTTCCTTGCATGTCTCTGTCTCCTTCACTTGACACTTATGGATGAGCTCTCTCACCGACTGATATCCTTTTCGTTCTCATCGTGTGGCGTAATGTGCACCTCCTCAGGCGCATCATGAAGCTGTTTGATCTCTCGCGAGTATTCAGCGCCAACCATCAAACCTACCACTTCACTCTCATTGGTTTCGCTGATCCTTCGTTCACCGGCCTTGCTTCCACGACGCATCACGATCAACCGGTCCGCCACAGCAAAGACATCCTGCATATTGTGGCTAATGAGGATGACAGGGACGCCTTGACTGCGTAAAGTACGTATCAGTTCCAGCACTTTGAGTTGCTCTGGTACGCCAAGTGCGGCAGTTGGCTCGTCCATGATCATTAAACGAGCCTTCCAGTACACAGCACGGGCAATGGAGACGGCCTGCCGTTGACCACCCGAGAGTTGACGGATAGGATTGCGCAACTCAGGGATGCGGATATCCAGTTGATCGAGGACCTGGCGTGACTCGCGCAGCATATAGGAGCGATTAAGTACTCTAAAAATGCCGAGTTGATGGCGCATTCTCTCGCGACCCAGGAAGATGTTTGCGCTGGCATCGAGATTTTCGCACAGCGCCAGGTCCTGGTAGATGGTTTCTATCCCGCGCCGTCGTGCTTCAAGTGGAGTAGAGAACGACACTGCTTCACCATCAAGAAGAAGCTGGCCGCCATCAGGTTTATAGACACCGGAGATCATTTTAATGAGAGTTGACTTTCCCGCACCATTATCTCCGAGGAGCCCTACTACCTCTCCGGGATGAATGTCCAGGCTGACATGATCTACTGCGACCAGGCCACCGAAGCGTTTATAGAGATCTTTGACTTGCAAGATAGGTTGTACATCAGCCATAATGTGCTTCTCCGTTCCCATTAACTGCGCTCAATCAGTTGCTTTTTCGCCTGATCGACAAGAACAGCCAGGATAATTACTGCACCCACGGCAATGAACTGCCAGAACGGATTAATGCCCAGAAAGATCAGACCATTCTGGATGATCGCGATAATCAGCGCGCCGATCACCGTGCCGAGGATGGTCCCCTCGCCACCAAAGAGCGAGGCGCCACCGATAATCACCGCCGCGATGGAAGTAAGAAGGAGTGGATCACCTACGTCTGCGGCCCCGTTGCTGAAACGCAGTGTGTAGAGCACGCCCGCCAGGGATGCCAGGAGCGCCGAAAGCATATAGATCAGAATGGTATGACGAGCTACAGGGATACCCGCGCGCCGCGCAGCCTCTTCACTCCCGCCAACAGCGTACGTATGTCTTCCAAAGCGCGTCTGCGAGAGCAGCCAGGCACAGAGAAGGGCTACAACGACCAGGAGAAGCAAGGGAAAGGGCAGCAGTTGCACAATCTGACTGGGACGTACGCCCTCTAAATTTGAGGGCAGGTGGAAGAAGCTTAAACGTCCGTCGGGCAGGAGGTAAAGCAGGTACCCATTGCCGATCTGACCGATGCCATTCGTCTGTATACTGACAGGCTGTCCTCCTGAGAGAATAAAGCCCGCGCCACGAGCTATGCCGTACATACCCAGTGTGACGATGAAGGGCGGCACACGCAGTCGGGCAATGACCAGGCCGTTCACCAGACCGGGAATGAGGCCAACGCCCAGTCCGACAGCCAGGCCAGCCAGGACCACCACGAACAGTGGCGCGCTGCTCCCTATCCGACTCATAACCAGGGCCGCGGCAACTGACGCCATGCCCATCACAAAGCCTACCGAGAGGTCGATGCCTCCTGAGAGAATGACGAAGGTCTGACCCAATGCCATAATCAACACCAGCGACATGTCTGCCCCGATAGTCTGGAAGTTAAAGATGTTCAGGAAGCCCTGTCCGGTGATAGAGAAGAAGATAATCAGCAGAAGGAGAAACAGCCAGGACCACCCCCTGCTTATGATATCAAGTGGTCTGAGAGGTGGCTTCCCTGGCTGGCTCTTGTTTGCATCGGGTAGAGCTACATTAGACGCTTTCATGAACCTCTCCTGTGCCGGTGGCAAAAAGCCACCGGCATGCTAGCTAGCTACTCTTATAAATGGCGTTCTGCGAAGTTGGATCGTTCACGTTGGTCTTGTCGATGACGACATAACCTGTGGCGAAACGCTTCTGAATAGAACTGGTCTTACCGGTTAGAGCATACACTCCATACTGAACGGCGGTGCTACCCATGTCAGCCGGTTTCTGAGCAATGACCAGATCGACCGCGCCGCTATTGAGGTCATTGATGGCCTGCTGAGGCGCATCAAAATTTGCGATCTTGATCTGCCCCTGCTTATTGGCATTCTTGACGGCCTGGGCCGATCCCTCAGCACTGAACAGGTTGGTGCCAAAGATGCCATTGACCTGCGCTCCCTTGCTGCTGGATAATAACGCCGAGACTTGCTGTGAGGCGGTTGCAGCGCTATCGTTGTCATAATTCGAGCCAACGAGCTTCACCGCCCCATTCGTAGCCTGAATCGCCTGCTCACATCCCTGTTGTCGCTGATCAGTGGTACTGATACCAGGAGTCACATTTTCAATGTAAATACCACCTTTATTGCCGATAGCTTTGATAAGGGCCTGCCCGGCGATCATTCCTCCCTGGACATTATCAGAGCCAACGTAGGACAGCGGGAAGGTCACAGGACCCTTTACATAATCGCCATTGCCAATAAAAGTATCGACAGAAATGACCTTGATGCCCGCATCATTCGCACGTTGCAATGGCGCGATCATCGCTTGCTTATCGCAGGCCGCGATGATCATCACGTCGACCTTCTTGGCAATGTAGGCATCAACAATAGGCGCCTGGAGGGTTGCGCTGAACTGAGCTGGTCCATCAACGAGGAGCTTCACCCCCAGTTTATCCGCCATCTCCTGCGCGCCTTTCTGCATAGTAACATAGAAAGGATCACCTTTAACGCCCTGTATCAGTACAAAAGTGTAGTTCGCAGCGCTAGAGCCAGGGGTTGAGGTGCTGCCTCCAGTTGAGGTGCTGCTTCCACATGCAGCCAGGAGACTACCTCCGGCGAGGACGGCTGCTGTCCCAGCGACAAACTCACGGCGGCTAAGGATTTTTTTTCCAGGTTCTGTGTCTTCCATCTCAAGTTTCTCCTTATAATAGTGCATATAAACGACCTTCTGACTGAAGACCGCTACGACAATAACAATTAATGCCTCCTTTCCTCTCCAAAGAAGTTTTATCTCAAATCAGTAAGCGACGAGCTGGCAGATATGTTTGCTTATAAATTGTGTTGTAGATCTCGGATGCTTCTATGCCAGGCTCATAGATCTGAACTGTGTGCGTGATCGAAGAGGCTGCTTCTTCACCTGAGTGAAATATACTCGCACCCATGCCCGCGAGCAAGGCTGCACCAGTTGCTGCCGCTTCGGTGATCTGAGGTACTTTGATCAAACAACCGGTTATTTCTGCCTTGATCTGTAACAATGCTGTAGCTTGAGTGGTGCCACCAATCAGCGTGATTTCGGGCCGGAGTGGTGCGATGCCCAGGTTACAGAGCGTTTCTGTATTATCGCGCAGCCAGAAAGCGAGCCCCTCCATGAGTGCACGCACCAGTTCGGGACGGTTGTGAGAAGGTGTCAGGCCAAGAATTGCTCCATGCGCCGGGTTTTGCCCATATGGTGTGCCGGAACCAAGAAAGGAGGGTAAAATAAGAGCACCATGTGAACCAGGAGGGATCTCTGCCGCTTCACGTAGTGCCTGCGCATAGAGCTCTGGGGAGACGGTGCCCTGTTTTCCCTGACCGTAGAGCAGGGTCACTATCCATTCAAGTGCGCCTCCAGCGAAGTTCAGCGTACCCAGGGTAACGCAGGTATTCTGTACGACATATGCATAACTGGGATAGCCTGCTGCCAATAGCTCCTGACTGGGATGGAATGCATTGCTCACTGCCAGGAGAACGCTGGCTGTACCCATCGATTCCAGCAGATGACCTGGACGTGTCACTCCCGCGGCCAGTGCGCCGCAAAGATGGTCATGGCCACCTGTACTCACAATTGCGTGTTGTGGCAGGCCTGTCTTCTCAGCAACTTCTTTGCATACGGTACCAATGGCGGTTCCACTGGGAAAGGCTGGCGGGAACCATGCAGCCGATAGCCCTGCCTGCTGGAGGAGTGGTTCTGACCAGGCAAGCGCGCGTTGATCAAAGAGCATTGTGCGTGAAGCGATGCTATAATCAGTAGCAAAGCTCCCACTTAACTTCCACAACACAAAATCTTCAATATTTAACCAGTGGTGAATGCGTTCAAATACCTGCGGAACGTAATTACGTAGCCAGAGCAGCTTATTCACACCAAACATCTGGTGTGGAATCTGTCCTGTAATGTTAAAAAGACGCTCTCGACCGACCGTGTCTTCCCACCACTGTGCCTCTGCGGCAGCGCGCTGGTCATACCAGGCAATGGCAGCGTGCAACACATTTCCACCAGCATCTACGGGGAAAGCTGACTCCCCCATGCTGGCGACAGAGATACCACGGATGCGTTCAGGTTGATCACAATGCTGAATAGCAGCTTGAATGCTCCGTAGGACGGCTCCCCATAAGTCTTCTGCGTCAAATTCGCTCCATCCCACCATTGGATGACGTGCAATGCTGCGACAGCTCCCGACCGCACAGACCTGTCCGGTTTCTACATCGAAAATGACCGTCTTGGTATTCGTTGTGCCAACGTCGATGCCAACGAGGTACATGACGATACTCCTTTGTACACTTATACCCATCGTGTGAAGATGAGAGCTGTTTCTCCGCAAACACCTTCTTGATACTGTGTAGAACGGTTTACCGACGCATCTTATCTACTTTCACGCAAAATCCGCAGCGCGTCATCCACACTGACATCACGGTGAACGAGAGCCGCCAGAGCCTGCGTCATCCCTGTAGGGGATGGGGATTGCCAGACGTTGCGACCAATGACGACACCAGCAGCACCCGCGTCCAAAGCGCCGCGAATGGATGCCAGAAATTCCCGGTCACTATGCGTTTTTGGACCACCTAATACCAGTACCGGCACATAGCATGAACGAATAACCTTCCTGAAGCTCTCGCATTCACCCGTATAGAAAGTTTTTACAATATCGGCCCCGTTTTCGGCAGCCATGCGGCATGTATCTGCCACCGGATCTACTGCACGAGCAGCCAGGTGCTCCTCGAAACCATACGGCAAAGCCTCGGCCATGACGGGGATATTCCAGCGATGAGCTTCTGTGGCGAAGCGAGGGAAATAAATTGTCGAGCCATGACCATTCACAATGCCCGGAAAATACATAGCAGCAACAGCATCAGCCCCCGTTGTGAGAATATCATCAATACTTATGATAAGTTCTCGCGGACGTTCCAACAAAGGCGACGTGGCACCATCACAGCGTATCAGTAAGCCGATATTTTTGAGCTGCTTGCTAAAATGGCGGGCAATGCCAATGCTGGTCAGGATCGCGTCGGCACCACCAGCGATCACTTGCTCCAGTACCTTCTCCGGATTTTCAAAACCCGCGACAGCACCATCAGTCGTTCCATGATCCATGGCAATGACCACAGATCGTTCATCCGCCCCAAAGAGCCGATGAAAGCGTCTTCCTGAGAGTCCACCCATAAAATATCCTTCTTCCTCTCTATTACTAAAAGAACATGAGATGTACTTAATAATTCCTGACGCTCACCTGGTGGAAATACTGCCAAAGTATATCACGAGGGGGCAGGTTGTAGCTGAGATGTGCAATTGCCCCCATTGAGAAGGCAGTAGCTAATCGTCCACAATCAGCCAGGCTCAAACCCTGTATTTGAGCTGCAACGAGACCGGCGACCATTGCATCTCCTGCCCCAAAGGTCTTTTTCACCGTTATGGCTGGAGGAGTCGCAATAATCGTCTTTGCCTGTTCAACCAGCATCGCACCCTGTCTCCCCATTGAGACAACGACCAGCTCAATGTCTTTATTCAGAAGTTGATGAGCAGCTTGCTGAACTTCGGCTTCGCTCGTCAAAGAACGTCTGAGAAGATGTTGTAGCTCCTCAATATTTGGCTTCACAATAGTTGGATCTGCCTGTATACCTTCACGGAGGGCTTCCCCGCTGGTATCCAGAATGATACGCTTTTTTTGTCGCTTGAGTTGAGTAATGATCGTCCCATAGATCGTGGCAGGCACATGGGGAGGCAAAGAGCCAGACAATACGAACCAGTCGCAAGAGTTTGCAAGTTGCTCGATTGTTCCGAGGAGTGTATCTATCGCTTCCTGAGGTGGAGTTTGACCTGGCATGTTGATATCTGTTGTCTGCTGGTTCATCTCATCAACGACTTTTACATTGATACGAGTTTTTCCAGGAATACGGACGAAACAATCATCGATGCCTTTGGCTGCAAAGAACTGCTCGAAGATATCAATATTCGCCTGACCAAGATAACCTGTCACAGCGGTGTCATGACCGTAGTCTGCCAGGAACGAAGCCACATTGACCCCTTTGCCGCTGGCATCAAACCTGATCGCCTGGCCTCGATTGACCCTTCCTGGCCGAAAGTTATCAACTCTCACCGTCTGGTCTATTGCCGGGTTAAGCGTAACTGTTGCTATCTTCATGAACTTTGCACCTCAGTTGCCTGGCATGACTACTATGGCATCCGCAAGAGTCTGCGGGCTTATAAATCGCGCCCCTACCATGATCCGTACTCCTTTTCAAATGGATATGTAAGCAAGGCACAATGCCAGACACTGCGCCAGGTCATCATCTGTGTTTACTACCAGCTTTGGCTCACGAATTGGCTCAAAGTTCGCTTTGATTGTAAGATAGAGATTATAGTCCCGATTGCCTGCCAGGTGCTTCGCTCCTATCGTTACCTTATCTTCTAGACGCCTATGCGCTGTTTCATCAGAGCAAATGCATTCTATAATTTTCAGAGGCGACTTGAGTTCCTCTGCCAGTTGATCTAGAGCCGCGACCTGATACTTGCGTGAAAAGGTTCGCCCGTCCAGGATGACGTACTGGGATGGGTTATTCCGCAGCATGTAGGAGGCAACCTGAAACATAATGGACATGCAGAAATCGTCTTGCCTGGTAGAATACTCAATCTGGGCAATGGGAAAGAGCGCGGCCCGAATGAGGTCTTTATTGAGCACTATG
>WNFY01001657.1_pt1 | contig 30308 bp, 26 predicted proteins | sample 5400091 | NCBI WGS metagenome assembly WNFY01 (sample SAMN13153364, study PRJNA577476) | soil metagenome | isolation source: 60 cm soil or saprolite under grassland replicate 1 | place: USA:California | collected 2016-06-15 | reverse complement strand
CAAGTTTTAGCATCGAGGTCGCCGCGGCGACGACTGCTCGATCCACCTTCGTTCGCGAGCCGGCCCGCTGTGGTCAAATGCCAGTGCGGCTCGCACTCTTGGCGCACTTGCGCGGCATGCTAAGTTTACTCATGGAGAAGGTGATCATAGTGGGAAGCGGCTGCGCGGGGTTGAGCGCGGCGATTTACGCGGCCCGCGCCAACTTGAACCCGCTTGTGCTGGAAGGCCGTCAGCCCGGCGGTCAGCTTTCCACCACGACGTTAGTGGAAAATTATCCGGGATTCCCAGATGGGATCGACGGTCCGCAATTGATCATCAACATGCACGACCAGGCGGAGAAATTCGGCGCGCGCTTTTCGTATGCGGAAGCAACCGGTCTCGAGCTGGACAACAAGCATGTCCGCATCAAAGCCGACGACGAGTGGCTGGAGACACAAGCGCTCATCATCGCGAGTGGCGCTTCGGCGCGCTATCTGGGACTTGAAAACGAAGACAAACTCATCGGTCACGGGCTGACGTCCTGCGCAACGTGCGATGGCGCGTTCTACAAGAACGTTCCGGTCTGCGTGATTGGCGGTGGCGACTCAGCGGCCGAAGAATCGCTTTTTCTAACCCGTTTCGCCTCGAAAGTTTATTTGATTCATCGCCGCGATAAGATGCGCGCGTCAAAAATCATGGCCGACCGCGTCTTGGCGAATAAAAAGATCGAGCCGATCTGGAACACGGTGGTAACGAAATATATCCCCGATGAAAAAGGCGAGATGCGCGCGGTGCGTTTGCGAAACGTGAAAACGAAGGAGGAGCGCGAGTTGGCAGTCGCGTGCGTGTTCGTGGCGATCGGCCACGATCCCAATACAAAAGCGTTCGCGGGAAAGCTCGACGCCGATCGAGAGGGTTATTTGATCGCGAAAAATCTGGCGGAGAGCAAGCATCCCGGCGTTTTCATCGCGGGCGACGTGGCCGACCGCGTCTACAAACAAGCAGTCACCGCTGCCGGAACAGGCTGCGCCGCGGCAATGGATGCAGAGCGCTATCTGAGCGAACTGGAGCGCTAATTGCCAACTGCCAATGCTGAATTGAAGAAGGCTGTCGCCAATCGGCAGTCGGCAATCCGTTGAAGATTTGCGATCTGACGCAGTTTTATTCGCCGCTGAGCGGCGGCGTGAAGCGCTATGTCCACGAAAAGAGTGCGTACATCGACAAGTACGCTCCGGAAAACGAGCACGTCCTGATCGTCCCGGGAGCGCGGACTGAGATCACGTCGTGGGCAAGATCGCGTGTTTACTCAATCCATTCACCGTTGGTTTCGCGCGCATCGCGTTACCGAGCACTGCTAAATCTGCGCGCGATCGACGAAATTTTGCAGCGCGAGCGGCCGGACATTATCGAATCGAGCGATCCCTATCAGATTGCATGGAAAACGATCAAAGCCGGCCGTTCATTAAAGATTCCCGTTGTTGCGTTCTATCATTCGCATTTTCCCGAAGCCTATCTGCGGAGCACGACAAGGTTTCTCGGGAAACACGCGACTCGTTTCACGATGAAGTTGGCGCGCGAATATGTGCGCAAGCTTTACAATCAATTTCAAGCGACGCTCGTCCCTTCTGAGCGATTGGCGAACGTGCTTGGCGAGTGGGGCGTGCGCAACGTGCGCGTGGTGAGTCTCGGCGTTAACACCGACATTTTCAATTCGGCGCCAAACGATACGGCGGCGACGCGCGACTCGTTAGGCGTAAGTACCGCACAAAAGCTGCTTTTGTATGTGGGGCGATTGGCCAAGGAGAAAAATACGCAGACGTTGTTCCAAACCCTCGAACTCTTGCAGCGCCGGCGGCCGCAAGATTTCCATCTGCTCGTCATCGGCGACGGTCCGCAACGCGAACAGCTGCGCAAATTGCAGGCGCGACACCAAAATGTCTCCTGGATTCGATATTGCACCGACTCGGCCGATCTCGCGCGCTATTATCGCGCCGCCGATCTGTTCGTTCATCCGGGCATCCAGGAAACATTTGGATTGGTCGCGCTGGAAAGCCAGGCGTGCGGGACGCCGGTGGCGGGTATCCGCGGCAGTTACATGGACCGGATCATTTTGCACGACCAGGAATCGTGGGCGCGCGAAAACACGCCCGAGGCGCTGGCTGATGCGACCGAAGAATTGAGCGCGAGAAAATTGCAGAAGCTCGGTGGGGGCGCGTCGCGACTGGCGGAAGAGCTGCATGGCTGGCCGCGGGTGTTCGAGCAACTGTTTTGTATTTACCGCGACGTTTGTTCACACTACAAGGGAACGGCCCCGAATGAGTAGCGAGAAAGCATTCACGATCCGCAGTTACCGCAGTTCCGATCGCGCAGCTGTGCGGGAGCTCTGTTGCCAAACTGGATTTCTGGGTGTGCCGATCGATCCGGTCTACGAAGATCGACAATTGTTCGCCGATTTTCTCACGACTTATTACACCGATCACGAACCGGAGTCATCGTTCGTCCTGGAGGTGGAAGGCGAGATTCGCGGTTATTTGCTCGGATCGCGGCGGCCTTTGCAAAATCAGCTTTACGCGCTTTATCAAAACATCTGGCTCTTTTTTCGCGCGCTCGCCCGCTACTTTCGTTACAACGAACGTTCGCGCCGCTTCATTCGTTGGACACTCGTGCACGGCTGGCGCGAAGTGCCGGCCGCGCCCCGGCGAGTACCGCATTTTCATATTAATCTGCTGCCGGCCGCGCGGAAAATGTCCACCACGCGCGCATTGATGAGCGCCTACTTAAGTTATCTTTATCGCTGCGGCGAAAAACGTGTTTACGGCCAGATCGTCACGTTTCAAAACCGTCGCGGTGTAGAATTGTTCGAACGCTACGGCTTCAAGGTTTTGAACCGTGCCGAGATCACGAAGTACAAGGCGTTTTATCCGCAGTCCGTTTACTTGAGCACCGTCATCAAAAATTTGGAGACGGCCGAGCCGCTTTCGGTCACATCCCGTTCGCGCTCGTGATCTCAATGCTTAAGCGTAACCAGCAACGTGACTACGGCGACGAGAAGCGCGAGCACGCCCACCGCTATACCCACCGCCCATTCCATAGTTCTAACCTCACGCGTTAACGCGGCGACATTGGAACTCAGCGAACGAAGGGTTGTTAGGACTTCGGAGAATGCTAGCCCTTCTGTCTCGGTGATAAATGCAATATCATCTGCCCCGAGCTCCATTTTATCTTGGAAAGGACCGGAATATGGCTTTGTGGATGCTTCCTCAAGGCGATGAAATTCAACCGAAACAAAGGCGTCCTTGTGTGCAAGAGTGATTGGTTTCGGCGAAAGGTTTGTTAATCCTACAACCAGGCGCCCATGGTAGCCGGGGTCGATCTGTGCGCCGGTTGTAGCGATAAGGCCTTTTCTCGCGTACTTTCACCGAAGACCAAATCGTGCAGCGTGTTGCGGGCTTAGACGAAGTTCCTCAAGCGTCAGAACTACCGCAAAATCCCCTGGCTCGATGATCAGGAAACCGTGTTCTCGAATATCCACCACTTTCTTACTGGTCGTCGTGACTCCTTGTTCCAACGCGAAAATCATATGTCGCAGGTTCGAGGAGCTTTTCATCAAAGGGGTTAATCAGCACCTCGCCTTGACGACGTGCTTCCTCGATCTGTTTGTTTGTGAGAATCATGTTTTGCGGCGAATTACGATCCCATTGCGCTCAAGAAGCTCCTGATTGTGCCAGATCCACTCCCGCAAAATCCACGATGAAACGTCGGCTCGATTACGGCCATGGAAGCCGAGCGCGACCATCTCATCGAGAATACGTCGAGTGGTGGCGTCAACCGTACACTGGACTTTGAAGCCGTCCGGAGCGTTTTTGCGCGGCATATTAGATTCTATACAGAATAGATTCCAACAAGAATCTTGCGCGCCGGGTGGGTTCGACAGCTTGTTAGATGGACAAGTGTGAGTTAATGTGCGCGCGCATTTTTGCCGGCATAGCTCAGTTGGTAGAGCAGCTGATTTGTAATCAGCAGGTCGTCGGTTCGAATCCGACTGCCGGCTCCATTCATCTTAAGCTTTGCCTGCGAAGTGAAGAAAATTCAGAATATCGCCGCGGAGGCGAAAGAAATCTTCACTGCTCCGTTGGCGCGGCCGATGCAAATCGATGGAAATAGTGCGTTCAATCCTCCCTGGCCGAGGGCTCATGATCATGATGCGATCGCTCATGTAAATGGCTTCGTCGATATCGTGGGTAACCAGGAGCATCGTGGTGCGGCGAGCCTGCCAGAGGCGAAGCACCTCATCCTGCATCCGCATACGCGTAAAAGCGTCCAGCGCGCCGAGCGGTTCGTCCAGGAGAAGGACTTTGGGATGATTGATAAGCGCTCGCGCGAGCGCGGCACGCTGGGCCATGCCGCCGGACAGATGGTGAGGATAGGCGTTGGCAAATACTTCAAGGCCCACCAGACGCATGAACTCATCCACTTCCTGGTGTTTTTCTCGCAAAACCCCGCGCGCGACCAGCCCAGCCTGGATGTTGCGACGGACGGTAAGCCACGGGAAGAGATTCGGATCTTGAAAAACCAAACCGCGTTCCGCGCCTGGATGGGTGATCGGGTCAGAGCCGATCAGAAGTTCTCCCGAATCGGCAGAATCCAGACCGGCAATGAGGCGAAGGAGCGTGGACTTCCCGCAGCCACTTGGACCGATGAGGGAAATTAGTTCCCCGGCTGCGAGCGAGAACGAGATTCCATCTAGCACCAGTCGGCTTGTGAGAGGATCGTCGGGCGCGGGGAAACTCTTTCGAATTTCCCGGATGGCAAGCGAGGATGCTTCGGTTTGGGCGAGTGCTACCATTTGATTACCCCTTTTTGCCAAACCAGCACGCGGTCGCGGATTTTAAACAGAAGAGTCATGACGGTTGAGAAGAAGGCGGCCATGATGATAAGGGCGGCATAGACTTTGCCGTACTCGGCCCAACCCTGTGCCCAACTGACATACCAGCCGAGGCCCGACTTCACTCCGACAGATTCTGCGACCACAAGTGTTAGAAAGGACGCGCCGAGTCCCATAAATAAGCCGATGAAAATGCTCGGGACCGCTGCGGGAATTGCGACGCGAAAGATGAGATAAGAGCGTCCGGCGCCGAGCGTACGAGCAACATCGAGGTAAGAGGCGCGAGTATTAGAAATGCCGGAAGCAGTGAGCATCGTGACCGGAAACCAAACTGCGAGCGCGATCAGTCCCGCTGCGGAGACAATTGCGGACGGGGAAACTACCATCGCGAGGGGGATCCATGCGGTTGCTGGAATCGGGCCGACGATCTTGAGTATCGGCATTCCCCAATATCGAACCGGAGAAGACCAACCGATACATATACCGCTAATCAGACCAACGAGCACACCAACGGTGTAGCCACTGAGAAGCAACGCGAGGGAGTGCCAGGTGCTATCCAGCAAAAGCGCGCGATCACTAATTAGACTGCGCAGGACCGCTGCTGGGCCGGGAAAATACGGCATCGGGAGCAGTCGGAAACCGAATGTAATCACGTCCCAAATACCGACTGACAAGATTGCCGCCGTAAAGATCGGGCACATGTGCCGCATCCAGGATGCGCAATGGCGTCCAGAATCGCTGCGCAATTGCAAGGACAATCGACACAGCGACGATTTCGCAGAGGAACAGGGTGTAAGAATGCGTTTCGACGGCCGGCGCGCTCTTCGAAAAGAGCAAATGAATTGCGAGCGCCACTGAGGCTGCAAGAGGGACCGCCAACTGCGCGCGCCAACCCAATTCCGATCCACCTTCCATCCGCTGGACCGCATCCACGTCCGGGTGCGTTGGCGCGGAAGACAGCTGCGTCGTCGATTCAGGGGGACTTATTTCGGGTCGGCCAGTGATCTCTTCTTGCAGCATGACTCTCGCGTATCAGACAAAATGAGTTCCGCATATTAACCCATGTCTCGATCGGCCGCCGCCAGTACTCATTTCTGGGCGGCTATCATATCTTTCTGGAGGCACGGTGCATCAGGGTCGGCCAGATTTGGAGCATCCTGATCCGGCTGATCGAACATTTTTCTTCGGCAGCAGGAATCTTCGGTGTCTTTCTGGACCAACTCCGCGATCAGCCGGATATCTTCGTCGGGTGAAACCTGGCCTCCGGCGACTTTTTCCACCTCCAAGGTCTTAATCCATTCGTCGGTAACGCCGTCAAGATGCATGAAGGCACGTTTGGCCAGCGCTTCGGTATCGGTCTCCGGAGAAAGCATCTTCGCGACTTTCATCTCCCGGCCGGCGGTGTGCACCGACTCCTCAGCCAGTTGGACACTTGGTATGTAACGCAAACGCGCGAGGGCTGCTGTGTTCAATTCGGGTGTTGAAGCGAGATATTTTTTCTCCACGGCCATGAGTGCTGCAGCCCTCGGGTTGGTCTCGACCCACTTGGCGCCTTTCAACAGGGCACGCGTTGCTTTCGCCGCCGTGTCCGGATTAGCGTCCACCCATTTGCCGTTCGCGATTACTTCGCAGCAATACTCACTCTTATAGGGCTCGTCCATTATCTGGTCGGCAATGTTTCTCACCTTCCCCTCCGCGATGAGCAAGCTGCCGATCGGTTCGGCGTTGCAAACCGCGTCGACTTCGCCTTTGTCGAGTGCCAGACCTAATTCACCCGCCGGAAAAACTTTCCAGGTAATATCTTTTCCGGCATCAATTCCGTGGGTTCCGACGACACGGTTCGCGAAGACGAACGGTGGCGTGCCCATTCCCGGCACACCAATCCGCTTGCCTTTCAGATCCTGAATTGTGTGAATATTTGTTTTCACGCCTGCTTGGACACGCAGACATCCGCGGTGAATGCCTGCGAGGAACCTTACATCCAGGCCTTGTTCGATCGGCTTGAGGAAATACATCACCAGATGATGGGTGATGTCGTAGCTGCCAAGCGCTAGTGCGTCTTTATAAGTGGCCCAATTGCATTTCACCAGTTCAGGCTTGAGTCCCTCCTCCTTGAAAAAGCCTTTCTCGTAAGCGGTGTAAATCGGAGCTTCGCAAGTCAACCCGATGTAGCCGACACGGACTTTATTTGAATGAGCAGCGCTGGAGGCAGGATTTTTCCTGCACCCGGTCATCAGCAAAACGGCAAGCGCGACGGCGGCAATAAGTTTTCCTTGAATCATTCTGTGTCCAGAGGTTTTGGAAATAGCGCAATAAGTTCTGCCTATGGAAGCAGAACCTTTGCCCTCGATCAAGCTACTTGATTGCATTTGGCCACCCCGCCGGACATTATTTATTTTCCGATGCAGGACCCCTTGGACATCCGCCATCTGCGCTATTTTCTCGCGGTCGCCGAAGCTGGAAGTTTTAGCCGCGCGGCTGATCGGCTCGGGATTTCCCAGCCCAGTGTTTCCCAGCAGATGCGAGATTTAGAGGCGGGTCTTCGCGTGCCTCTGTTTCAGCGCCGTGGAAAGCGGATTCTGCTTACCCCGCGAGGGCAGATTTTTCAAGAACACGCCCGATCGCTCCTTCATCAGCTGGAGAATTTTCTTCAGGAACTGAACAGCGAACCTGGGCAATTACGCGGCTCACTGCATTTGGGCGTCATTCCAGTTCTGAACGTGCCGCTCGTGCCGCACCTCCTCGGCTTTTTTACCGCCGATCATCCTGCGATCAGCATCATGGTCGAGGAAATCTCATCCACCGAGATCGAAACGGCGCTGGAAGAGGGCCGGATGGACGTCGGTCTTGGCTTCCTGACCCGACACTCTCCGAACTTGCGTTACGAGCGCCTGTGCACGGATGAGTTCGCCTTAATTGTCGCCAAGAACCACCCGTGGGCGGATCGGCGTGTCGTTCATTTTTCGCAATTGCATCAGCAACGCCTGCTCCAATTGCCCGACACTTTCGTCATGCGCAGGATGACGGACGAAATTTGTCGAAAACACCAGGTCCGTCCCCACATGGTGGCCGAGATCAATGCGATCGAAACCCTGCTTCGCTCGCTCGCGCCTTTGCAAGCAGCAACGTTGATGCCGAAGATCGCATTACGTGGGAGACAAAGTCTGAAATTAAAGGCGATCCGACTGCAGGGAAAAAAGCTCGGCCTGGATATCGGCCTCTTGCGGCTGAGCGATTCGGGAGCAAACAGCGCAGTGGCCGCATTCACCAGCCTTGCTAAGGCGAAGGTTCCGAAAATGATCAAACGCTAGAGCTGTAATCCCCGACCGGCTCGAGCCCGTTGCTCTAGAGCAACTGATAAGGATCGACATCTACTGTCACAGTGACGTCCTCTGGAAAAGGCAATTTATCCAGCGTTTCGCGCACCAACCGGCTCAAACGCATGATCGCTTTACCACGGAGCAGAATGTGAAACCGGAATTGCCCTTGTAACTTTTCCAGTGGCGCCGGCGTCGCGTCGCCGACGATGAATTCGAGCTCGAGTGCTTCCTTCAAACGTCGCCTCAAAGTTTCGGCGGAAAACTTTGCGCGCTCTTCATGGGCCGAGCGCACCGTGATCAATATCGCGTGCTTGAACGGCGGGAAATCGCAGCGTTCGCGAAATTCGAGTTCCTGCTGAAAGTAACCGGCGAAATCGTGATGCCGCGCGAATTGAATCGAAGGACTGAACGGCGTGTAGGTTTGCACGAAGACTTCACCCGGCGTCTCGCCGCGGCCGGCGCGTCCCGCCACCTGCGTGAGCAGCTGAAACGTTCGCTCGCCGGCGCGGAAATCCGGCAAATGCAGCGCGAGATCCGCGTTGATGATTCCGACCAGCGTGACGTTCGGAAAATGCAGGCCTTTCGCGATCATTTGCGTTCCGACCAGGATGTCGATCTTACCTGCGCGAAAACTTAGCAACGTTTCGCGATAAGCTTCTTTGCGCGTCATTGAATCTGCGTCCATTCGTCGAACGGCCGCTTTTGGAAAAAGATGCGCGACAGTCGATTCGACTTTCTCCGTGCCAAACCCCGCAAAAATAAGCGCGTCCTTCCCGCAGGCCGGACATTTTTTCGGGACCGCGGCGGTATGCCCGCATAGGTGACAGCTCAGGCGCGCCACATGCCGATGAAAGGTGAGCGCGACACTGCAGTTGGGACAATCGCGCGCTTCGCCGCAATTGCTGCAGAGCAGCGACGTGGAAAAACCGCGACGATTCAAAAATAAAATTGTCTGCTCGCGTTTTTCGAGGCGATCGGCGATGGCGCCCCGTAATTTTTCCGATAAAATTGCGGCCGCCTTTTCTTTCCGCCGCTCCTGCCGAAGATCGACAATGCGCATGAGCGGCATCTGGCGCGTGTCCACCCGCTGAGTGAGGGTCGCCAGTTGATATTTGCCGGTCATCGCATTGTGATAACTCTCGAGCGACGGCGTGGCGCTACCGAGCACGACGGCGCACTTGTCGATCTTCGCGCGCACGACCGCGACATCGCGCGCGTGATAACGCGGCGCCTCTTCCTGTTTGTAGGTGTTTTCGTGTTCTTCGTCGACAATGATCAGGCCAAGATTCTTGAGCGGGGCGAAAACGGCGCTGCGCGCCCCAATCACGATCCGCGCGCGGCCAGAATTTATCTTTTGCCATTCATCATGACGTTCACCTTCGGACAAGTGGCTGTGTAGAACCGCTACCGCCCCCGGCGCTTCGGCGAAACGGCCTTTGAAGCGTTCTACGGTTTGCGGCGTCAGTGAAATTTCCGGAACCAGGACGATCGCACTGCGCTCGTGTTCGACGGCGGCGCGAATTGCCTGCAAATAAATCTCGGTCTTACCGCTGCCGGTAACGCCGTGCAATAAAACTGGGTGCGCACTTTCCGGAGCTTCGAGTGCGTCGGCGATTTGTTTCAGCGCGATCGCCTGCTCGGCATTCAGCTCGAGATTGATCGTCTCGATAAATTTCTCGTCACCGTGCGGATCGCGCTCGACGGCCTCTTCATGGAGTTGGACAAGGCCGCGTTTAACGAGCGCGCGCAAAGTTTGATTGTCGAGCGAGGTCTTTCGGAGGAGTTGCGCCGCGGGCACGGGCGCTTCCAACTTCGCAATCGTTTCGAGCAGTTCGGCCTGTCGTGGCGCGCGTCTTTTTAACTTCTCGACTTCCTTATTGTCGATCTTTCGCGCGGGCTGCACGAACAATTGCTTCTTCCAGCCGATCTTCGCTTTGCGAATGACCTGCGGCAGCAGGCTGCGCATGACGGTTTCGAGCGGGCAGCAATAATACGCGCTCATCCATTTCGCGAGCTCGAGCAGGTTCGCGCTGATGACCGGCGCGTCACCGACGATTGCTTCGATCGGGCGGACTGCTTCCACGTCGCTTTGCTCGAGGGTCGCGACGACGGTGGCGAGGGCGGATTTGTCGCGAAATGGAACCCGCACACGTGAGCCGACGCCAACGCGCGCCGCCAATGTTTCTGGCACCGAATAATCGAGCTCGCGATGGATCATGCGGTCGATAATTACGCGGATGTAGCTGGGCTTCATCATGCCATTACGGCGAAATTGAATTGATCGGCGGAACGATACGTGGATTGATGCTGCCCGTGATCCGCTTCCTCTTCAAACTGATCCTTTGCGTGTTGCTCGCGCTGACGGTGGGTTTTGGTTATCTCGCCGTGCGATCGGGCGATCCGATCTACATGTTTTACGAATGGATCAGCCCGGCGCGCTTTCAACAGTACGACAAGCTAATCGCGGCTGTCGCGGCGCAACATCGTCTCGATCCAATGCTCGTGAAAGCGGTGGTGTGGCGCGAGAGTCGCTTCGATCCGCAAAAATATGGGACGGCGGGTGAGCGCGGGCTCATGCAAGTGAGCCAGAAAGCGGCCAACGAATGGGCCCGTGAAAACAGGATCGACAATTTCCATGACGAGGAGCTTTTCGACCCAAAGACGAATTTGGAAGCCGGCGCCTGGTATTTGCGCCGCGCCCTCGACCATTGGACGATTCAGCCGGAACCGCTCGCTTTCGCGCTCGCTGAGTACAATGCCGGGGCGAGCCGTGCGCAACGATGGGCCGCTGGAAATGAGACTGCCGCCATTTCGAAGAAGGACTTTCTTCGCCATATTGATTTTCCAGGCACGCGGAAATACGTCAAGTCGATCATCGAGCGCTACGAGTTCTACAAACGCCGCGGCCGAATGTGAGTTGTAGCCACGATGCTCTCGCCACAGGACGAGTCCGTCCGACTGGCGGACGGGGCGGCTACAGCATGCGCAGATCGACGCAGCGGCATTCTTCGCTAAGTGTCACCTAATGACGAAAGCGCAAATCGCAGAAGTTCTGTCAGAGATCGCGACCTTGCTCGAACTAAAGGACGAAAATCCCTTCAAGATTCGTGCCTACGCGAACGCAGCCCGATCAATCGAAACCTGGGGCGGTAATCTCGCCGATTTACAGGACGAGGAAGCACTTGCGAAAATTCCTGGGATCGGAAAAGCGATCGCGGCCAAAATTAAGGAGCTGGCATCGACCGGTTCGTTGAAATATGTCGAGGAATTGCGCGCGGAATTTCCGGCGGCGATTCTCGAATTATTTGCAATTCCGGGCCTCGGAGCAAAAAAAATCAAGGCGCTTTACGAGCAATTGAAAATCAGTTCGATCGAGCAGCTGCGCGAGGCTTGCGCGTCGGGTCGGGTCGCAAGATTGCCCGGATTCGGTGAAACGACGCAGGAAAAACTTTGCCAGGCGATCGAGCAACGGTCCAAGCACGTCGGCTCGTTTCAATTCGGGCAGATCGCACGCGAAGCCGAAGCACTTCGTGCCGATCTCGCGGCGCAGCCGGACGCGCTCGATGTCGATCTTGCCGGAAGCTACCGCCGGCGAAGAGAAATTGTGCGCGATGTCGATCTTGTCGTGGCCGCAAAAAAGCCTGAAACGATCACGCAATTTTTCATCAAGCACCGGCTGGTGGAATCACTCATTGCGCAGGGATCGACCAAGACGAGTGTGCGGCTTCGCTCCGGGATCCAGTGCGACCTGCGCGTCGTCAGTTTGGCTGAATATCCGTTTGCGCTGAATTACTTCACCGGCAGCAAAGAGCACAACATCGAGATGCGCAGCCGCGCGCTGCAACGCGGTTGGACGCTGAACGAATATCGTCTCGCGCCGGCTCCGCCCGATCCCGCTGCGCGAAAGAAAAGATCGACCGTCAAGATTCCGCGGGTTCGCGACGAAGCTGGACTTTATCGCGCGCTCGATCTCGATTTCATTCCGCCGGAGCTGCGCGAAAACTGCGGCGAATTCGACGCGGCGGAAAAACATTCGCTGCCGCGCTTGATTGAGCGGGAAAATTTGCGCGGCACATTTCATTGTCACACCGTCGCGAGCGACGGGCACAACACACTCGAGGAAATGGCGCGGGCGGCGCAGAAACTTGGCCTCGAATATCTTGGCATCGCCGAGCACAGCCGCAGCTCGGTCCAGGCACACGGCCTCGACAAAGCAAAACTACGTGCCCAAGTGGCCGCGATCCGAAAATTAAACAAAACCTTCAACGGCTTTCGTTTGTTCGCCGGCGTCGAATGCGACATTCTTCGTGACGGTTCCCTTGATTTCGAAGACGATATTTTGTCCGAGCTCGATTTCGCTGTCGCGTCGGTCCATTCAGTCTTCAATTTGGGCGAAGCAGAAATGACCCGCCGCATCACTCGCGCGCTGGAAAATCCGTTCATCACCATACTGGGCCATCCAACCGGTCGACTGCTTTTGAAACGCGATGCGTACGTTGTCGATGTCCCGGCGCTGCTTGATGCAGCCGCGGCGACCGGGACGTGGATTGAGCTGAATGCCGCGGCCAAGCGCCTCGATCTCGACTGGCGGTGGTGGCCGCGGGCGAAACAAAAAGGAGTGAAATGCGTGATCAATCCCGATGCGCACCGCACGGAACGGTTACAGGATTTATCGCTCGGCGTCGGGATCGCGCGCAAAGGCTGGCTGACAAAATCCGACGTGATGAATTGTTTGCCGCTTGGAAAAATTGAAGCCGAGCTCGCGCGCAAACGCCGCGCACACAGCCGGCGCTGATTCCTTGACTGAGGAGGGCTGGAATCGGACGATAGGCGCCCCATTCGAGGCTGTTATGCTTGCGATGATCAAACCGCCGGGGCCGAAGGCTGCGTTGGCGACTTATGCTGCTTTGTATCTCGATCCGTTGCGGGCTCTCAGCCGCGCGGTGCGCAAGTACGGCGACGTCGTGCATCTGCAAATCGGCAAGCGACATGATTTTCTGCTCAATCATCCCGATTACGTCCGGGCAATCTTGCTGGACAACGAGGGCGTGCGTCGCTCCGTGCACCGGCCGCTGCAGCGTATCCTGGGCCAGGGACTGTTGACGAGTCGCGGCAAGGTCCACCGCAAACAGCGAGCGCTGCTGCAACCGGTCTTTCATAAACAGTGCATCGCCGCGCTCGGCGAGGTGATGGCGCGCGAAATCGCCCGCTGGAGCGATCGATGGCGCGATGGCGCGACGGTAGAGATGGCCGAGGAAATGACCCGGCTCACCATGTCGATCACGGGTAAAACACTGTTTAATGTCGATCTTGAAGCGGAGGCGATTGAGGTGCGCGATGCGTTCGTCACGGTCTTGGCGGCAACCCGCTTCAATAACTTGCTGCTGGTTAGTAAAGTGCTCGAAAAACTTCCGTTGCCCGCGAACGATCGTTTCCGACGCGCCGCAAAACGGCTCGACGAATTCATTTACCAGATGATCGCTGAGCGCCGCACAGGCGCGGCCGATCAGCCGAATCTACTTTCCGTGCTCGTGCGCATGAGCAAGGAATCGCCGAAAAAAATGAACGACCAGAAAGTGAGGGACCAGATTCTTACATTTTTTTTGGCCGGGCACGAAACAATCGCCAGCGCGATGATGTGGACGTGGTATCTGCTGGCGGAAAATCCGGGCGCGACCAAAAAATTGCACGCCGAACTTGATGAGGCACTTAAGGGGCAATTGCCTTCTGTAAACGATCTCGAGAAATTATCCTACGCCAGAATGGTGTTCGCCGAATCGATGCGCGTCTACCCGCCGGTTTGGATCATCGGCCGGCATGCGCTGCGCGATGTGAGCGTAAATGGTTGGATCATTCCAAAGGGATCCTACATCCATGTCAGCCAGTTCCTTATGCACCGCGATGCTCGGTATTTTCCCGACCCGGAACGTTTCGATCCCGAACGCTGGACGCCGGAAGCGACGGCAGCGCGTCCGAAATTTTGTTACTTTCCCTTTGGCGGCGGAAGCATGCAATGCATCGGCGAGGGTTTTGCCTGGACGCAGGGTATGTTGATGATCGCGATCCTGGCGAAGCGCTGGCGAATGCAAGTTGTCCCCGGCCATCGAGTGGAACTCGAACCGCAACTCACGCTCGGTTCACGTTACGGCATGCCCATGATACTCAAGCGGCGAAAGTGACCGTCGGCTAGTGCGCGTTGGGCACTGCGCCCCGTTGCGGCAAAAACATCGTCAGGCATTTGCAGGCGCCGCCGGCCTTCAAGAATTCCGTCATCGGCAATTCGTGGCACCGATAACCGCATTCCCGGAGCGTCGTTATGAGCTGTGGCGCGCCTTCCGGCAAAACAATGTCGCGCTCGAGCACGACGGCGTTGCAAGAAAAATGCGCCGCCTCCTCGGGCACAACATCGACCAGCTCCGGCACGTGCTCGCGGATCGCGCGCTGCCCGTATTCATCGAACGCGGCGGGAAACCAAACGGCCCCGCCGTCTGGCAACGGACAAAAACATGTGTCGAGATGATAAAAACGCGGATCGACCAGCTCGACCGAAATGACGAGGCAGCCAAGTATGTCCGCGACTGCGCGATGTGATTTGATGTCGGAACGGAATTTGTATCCGCAAAAAAGCGCGTCGCCGACGAAGAGGGCGTCCCCTTCGCCTTCAAAATAATAATCCTCGGGCAGCCACGAAATTTGGTAGCCGTGCTCCTCCATCCAGCGGGAAAAATGCGGCGCCTCGCCGGCGCGTTCCTTGTGCCGGAAATTGCTCGGAATAAATTTTTTCCCCACGGCGAGGCCGGCATTCGCGGTGAAAACCATGTCGGGCAATTTCGGTTGCGGCGTAACCAACTCGATCTTGCAATCGAGTTTCGACAAGGTGGCGCGCAAATCTTTCCACTGCTTTTGGGCCAGAGCTGCTTCCGCGCCCCGTGCCCGACTCATCCACGGGTTGATTTCGTACTCGATTCCGTAGTGGTCCGGCGGGCACAAAAGCAGTTCGCGCATAAGATCGATAATTACGCCTTGCCGCCATCTCGCGCCGACGCGGCGTCGAGCTTCGCCAGACAATCGGTGAGTTCGCGCAGAAAGGCCTCAACGTCGGTAACGAGTCCCACCGCCTGGAAGCGCCCCCGCTCAGTCAATTTCGAAACGCTCACCGGATTGATATCGATGCAAAACGTTTTCACGTTCGCCGGCAGCAAATTCTCAACGGCCAGAGAATGCAGCATTGTTCCCATCATCAATGCAATCGTCACTCCAGTGATCTTTTCGCGCATCGCCTTTTGCGCTTCGATTGCGTCCGTGATCACATCCGGCAGCGGCCCGTCGTCGCGAATCGAACCAGCCAGCACAAACTCCACCCCGTGGCGCACGCAGCTGCACATGATCCCACGCTGCAACACGCCAATCTCCACGGCGCGCGCAATACTTCCCGCCTCGCGCATCGCGTTGATTGCCCGGATGTGATTTTCATGACCCTCGTCGTCCAGGCTGCCGTGATCCAGATTCATCCGACGCGGCTTGCCGAAGAGCACATTCTCGATATCGCGCATGGCCAGCGCGTTACCCGCAAATAAAAGATCGACATATCCCCATTCGATCAATCTTTCCAAATGCTCCGCCCCGCCGGTGTGCACCACAGCCGGGCCCGTTACGACAAGAATTTTTCCTCCTGTCTCGCGCGCTCGTTTGAGTTCGCGCGCCATCTCGCGGATCACCGCGCTCTTCGGCTGCTCGATGGAAACATTGGACGTGAATTCGAAAACCTCGGTGCGCGCGGTCGACCGCTGAATCGGCGCCACGCGAATGCCTTGATGACCAACCACGATCTTCATTCCTTTACGCACTTCGTAAAATTTTACGGCCGTGGCGCGCTGAGAAGCGCCGTCCACTGCAATTGCGCTGTCCATGATCGCGGGACGCACTTCGATTTCTTTGCCATCGAGAGTGATGAAGGTTTGCTGATTGGTCGTGACATAAAAGTTGGCCGGGAAAACCCCGTCCGCTGGCGCGGAAGCGAGTTGCACATCGGCCTTTTCCACGACTTCGGCGCCGTGCTGACGCAAACGCAGGACAAGCTCATCGAGTGTCTCGTGAGTGGGTCCCGAGACCTCGATCCGGGCGAAACTTTGGTCGACGCGCTGCTGGCCGATCTTGATCTGGTCGATTTTGAAGCTGCCGCCCGCGCGGAGGATCTCATCGAGCACCTTTGGCAGAATGAGCGAATCGATGATGTGACCACGCAGCTCGATCGTCTCTGAAAACATGCGCAAACTTAAGCGATGAAATTTGAGTGCGCCAATTGCGCAAGTCGTTTCCTACATCGACATGTTATAAGATCGACATGCAAAAACCAACCGCCCGCGGACCAACGCCGAGTCGTAAGGCGCACCTTGTCTTACGCGAAAAATTAAACCGCAAATCGAAACCGCCGCCGCCGTTGCACACGGACAAAAACTCGGCGGCGAATCTGCGCAGCGCGACCGGCAATAAATCAGCTTATGGCTCGCAATGAGGATCTGCCCGCATTAGTGGCAAAAATTTCCGCGGCGCTTGCGGTGAAACCTGAGATCTTCATCACCCATCCAGCCGAGCTCAAGATTTTGCGGTCAATGACTGACGACGACCTGCGCAATTTTGCCGCGGAGCACGGCTGGCGCATAGTACGCCGCCTCGGCGGCCGCCAGATCGAATTCTACAACGACGCGAGCACGCGCGGAGTCGTAGCTTGAATTCTGTAGCCACGCGCTTGTGGCGCATCGGATAATTTTGCTCCTGAGACAACGGCCCACAGGGCCGTGGCTACAACGGTTGTGATTCGCCCTTCGAAAAAAATCCCGTGAGCGGACTGGTTGCGGCTGCGGTCGCCAACTTTTCCGCCAGCCCAATTTCGCGCGCCTCGCGCCCGGCCTCGATTGCTTTGCGAAAAGCTTGCGCCATTCGAACTGGATCGGCGGCAATGGCGATCGCCGTGTTCACTAGCACTGCGTCGGCGCCCATCTCCATCCCTTCCGCGGCCTGGCTTGGTGCGCCGAGTCCAGCGTCAACAACCACTGGCACAGTAGCCTGCTCAATGATGATTTCGATTTGCGGACGCGTTTCGATTCCGCGGTTGCTCCCGATGGGCGAACCAAGCGGCATCACCGTCGCGGTGCCAACATCCTGCAACCGCTTCGCCAGCACGGGATCGGCGTTGATGTAGGGCAGCACGGTAAAACCTTCCTTCACCAAAATCTCCGCCGCCGCCAAAGTTTCCACGGGATCGGGAAGGAGATAGCGCGGGTCGGGATGGATCTCGAGCTTCACCCAGGTCGGCAAACCGGCGCTTGCGGCGAGTCGCGCCAGGCGCACCGCCTCGGCGGCATTGCGCGCGCCGCTCGTGTTCGGCAAAAGAAGAAAGCGCTTTGGATCGATAAAATCGAGAATGTTCGCAAAGGGGTCGCCTTTGCCGGAAAGATCGGCGCGGCGTAAAGCGACGGTGACAATCTCCGTTCCGCTCGCCATGAGCGCGTCGCGCATCAATTCGTTCGACGCGAATTTTCCCGTGCCAACGAGCAGCCGCGAGGTGAACTCGCGACCTGCAATCTTTAGCTTGGAAGGCTTGTCTGACATCTACTGGAAGATAAACGAAATTCTCTGCGCCCGCGAATTTGGGAATTAGCGGACTTAGTTTGTGGAAGTTTCAGGGTTTGATAGATCGCCGAATTAAGACGACGCACTTACGACTTAATAGAACCGAAACTGATGTTCTTCGGAGTCTGCCCTCTAAGCATCGAAACAGAAGTGGCTTCGCGAACTTCATATTCCGTCTCGGAGAGCGAGTTAACCCAAATACCGGGTCGATCACGCTTTCGCGGACGGAGGTTCGCCGAATTCAGCGGTATATCAAACGATACAAGACTGGTGGTTATCAAATGATGCTGAAGAAAGCATTCAAGAGGCCGCTGAATTTGCGTTGAGAGAGCTGGCTGCGCGTTTTTTTCGCGCTCTCGTGCTCTGAAGCGTCAGGCCGTAAAATTTCTCTGTACAACTAGTCGCTTTGGTACGAATCATTCGGATGGTTCGGATCAAGGATCCAATCGCACAAGAGCTGTTTGCGTTCTTTGCGCACGACCTTCGCCTTGGCGATTGCGTTGTCGGAATGGCGCAACTGCCGGATAGTTGCGTCGACATAACGGTTACGTCACCACCATACAACCTCGGGATTAAATACGGAAAATATTCCGATAGGGAGAGTCGAGAATCGTATCTACAGTGGTGCCGTAAATGGGCCGCAGAAATCCGACGCGTTCTGAAAGGTCAGGGATCGCTTTTTCTTAATATTGGCTCCGCGCCCTCGAGCCCGATGTTGCCGCACGAGCTCGTCATGCGATTGCGAGACGTGTTTGTTCTGCAAAATGTGATTCACTGGGTCAAATCGATCACGATCGAGGATCGAGAAGGTGAGGTTCGCTCGTATGGGCATTTTAAGCCGATCAGCTCGAAGCGATTTCTGAACGATTGCCATGAATATATTTTCCATTTCACAAAAACAGGCCGGGTCGAAATCGATCGGCTAGCCATCGGAGTTCCGTATCAGGATAAAACCAACATTGCGCGTTGGTCGCATACGCGAGGAGGCGATTTGCGGTGTCGCGGCAATACCTGGTTCATTCCTTACGAAACAATTCAAAGTCGCGCGACGGAGCGGCCGCATCCGGCGACCTTCCCAGTGCAATTGGCAGAATGGTGTATCAAAATGCACGGCATTTCCCGCATCGAAACAATGCTCGATCCTTTTCTGGGCATCGGAAATTCTGCGATCGCGGCGCAAAGATGCGGGGTGAAGAAGTTTATCGGATTCGAGATCGATGAAGGTTATCTCGCCGAAGCAAAGCGAAGAATCGATTTGTAGGGGAAGCAGTTTGCTTCCCATAGGACGCCAACGGCGTTCCCTACAGTAGTTTCCCGTCGTTCCGCGATTCACCCGCTGAAAATTTTTCCAGCGGCGTCACTAAATTCGCCGGCAGGGGCCGGACGCGATCGAAAATGCGAGGGGCCAGCGGCTTTGCGGTCGTATAACCAGCGGCGAACATTTCCAAGCGTGCGTCGAGATTGTCGATGTAATGCAGCGCCATGGCTTCGGGCGTTTTCGGGCTAACCGGCGAGCCAAACTGCGCTTCGCCGTGATGCGCGCCGATCAGGTGAAGCAAATGGAGTCGGACATCCTCCGAAGCCGGCGCCAGGTCTCTCCACGCATTCGCATTTTCGGCGCATAATTTTCGCCAGAGCGAATTGACCAGCTCGAGGCCGATCGAGATGTGCCCCATCAGTTCACCCCGCTCGTCATAAGCCATGGTGAAACCGCTTTCCGGCAACGAATTTTCCCAGAGCTTGCCACAATCGTGAAACAAAATTCCGGCGAGCAAAAGATCGACATTCAAGGCCGGATACAACGACGCGACCTTGAGCGCGACGCGCATCATTTGCGCCGTGTGTTCGATCAGTCCACCGCGGCGAGCGTGATGATAATTGCGCGCTGCGGCGGTGCGCCGAAAACGTTCGCCCCATTCCTTTAGAAACGCGTCGCATAAGGCGCGGAGGCGGGGATCGACAATTGTCCGGGTCGTTTGCAGAATGAATTCCCAGTCCGCCCCTTGCCGGGCGCGCAAGTCGGCCGGGCCTTGCAGGAGTTCGCTTTTCTCCTGATCGGTGAGCGGTCGCATCGTCCATTTCCGCGCCTCGAGTCCGTATTGCGAATGCCGATGGAATTCGCCGGAGAGCTCGATGAAGCTTTCGGCCGTCAGTGCGCTACAGGCTTTGTACGTGGGATGATCGCTCCAAACTCGCAGCGTCATTCGATCGCAGGCATCGGCCAGATTCAATTCGCAATAGGGTTGTTGTTCACGAGTCAGTTTCGGTGCGGCGCTTTCCACCTGCACGTGCACGCGCGCTAACACGGCGCCGTTTTGCGCGCTCCGGCGAATTTCGATGAGCGTGAGCAGGTCCATCGCGGCAATCAATCTAGCATGCGCTGCTCGAGGCCGGCGTAAGCATCGACGCGACGATCGCGCAGAAACGGCCAGTGCGTGCGATGTCGGTCGACCGCGCTCCAGTCGATATCCGCCATCACGATTTCTTCGCGATCGATTGAACCTTTGGCGATGATCTCGCCGTCCGGACCGCAGACAAAACTTTGCCCCCAAAATTCGATCCCGTCGCCGCCGGCAGGTTTTTCGTGGCCGACGCGGTTCGGCACGGCGACATAACAACCGTTCGCAATGGCATGGCTACGCTGGATCGTTTCCCACGCCGAATGCTGGGCCGCGCCGAATTCCTTCTTCTCCGCCGGATGCCAGCCGATGGCCGTCGGATAAAAAATGATTTCCGCGCCACGCAACGCAGTCAGTCGCGCCGCTTCCGGATACCACTGGTCCCAGCAAACGCAGACGCCGATCTTCCCGTGCGCGGTTGGCCAGGCCTGGAATCCGAGATCGCCCGGCGCGAAATAAAATTTCTCGTGATAAAGCGGGTCGTCCGGGATGTGCATCTTGCGATACTTGCCGAGCAGTTTTCCATCGGCATCGAGGACGACGGCTGTATTGTGATAAACACCGGCGCGGCGTTTTTCGAAAAGCGATGCGACAATCACGATGCGGAGCTCGCGTGCGAGCTCACCGAGAGCAGTTGTCGATCTTCCGGGAATTTCCTCGGCCAACGCAAAATTTGCGTGATCTTCGGTCTGACAAAAATATTGCGACCGGAAAAGTTCCGGCAGGCAAACGATCTGCGCGCGCTGTTTCGCTGCGTCACTAATGAATCCAATGGCGCGCCCGAAATTATTTTCGGAGTCCGCGCCGCATCGCATCTGTACGAGCGCGATGCGCGATGTCTTTGTCGTTGCGATTTTTTCCAGCACTTCGTCACCCTTGATCAGTTTGCCAAAAGCGGTGTATTGGCGGTCGAGAAATGTCGGGTCGCCGTGGCAAATAAAAAACTGGCTGCCGGCAGAATTGGGATCGTTCGAACGCGCCATCGAGAGCACGCCGCGCGTATGCGACTTTTCATTAAACTCGGCCGGGATTTTGTAGCCCGGATCGCCCGTGCCCCAGGACGCCTGTTTGCTTTCATCTTTCGTGAGCGGATCGCCGCCCTGAATCATAAAGCCTTTGATGACGCGATGAAACGCGGTGCCATCGTAAAAACCTTGGCGCGCCAGTTTCTTGAAATTCTCGACTGTCTTTGGCGCAACATCGGGCCAGAACTCGGCTACCATTTCGCCTTCGCTGGTTTTGATCACCGCCACTTCGTTTGATGTGCTCACGGAAGTTTTCTCCTCTTTCTTTTCTTCAGCTGCAAGCAGCGCTGAGCCCAACAGCGCCGCCGCTAAGATCGACAATTTCATCCTGACAAGTGGCACGAACAGCCATTCCTGTCACGCCCCGACCGACGCGTGATATTCCTGCAGGCTGCGCACGTGCACTTTGCTTTTTTGTAAAGAGCGAATGCCATTCGCGCTCGCTTGGGCTGCGCGCACCGTTGTCATGATCGGAATTTTTTGGGCCAGAGACGCATTGCGGATCGAAACTTCGTCCTGGCGCGGAATTTTGCCGCTCGGGGTGTTGATGATGAAATTGATATCGCCGTTCTTCACGCGGTCGAGAACGTTGGGCCGGCCCTCGCGTAATTTAAAAACCTTTTTCACTTTAATCTTCGCTTTCGTCAGGGCCGCTGCTGTCCCGCTGGTCGCGATGATTCCAAAGCCGAGCTTGACGAACTCGCGCGCAACCGGAATGAGCGAATCTTTGTCGCTATCTTTCACGCTGATGAAAACGTTGCCTTTCTTCGGCAGCGGCGGTGGGGCGGCCATCTGGGATTTCGCGTAGGCCAGGCCGAGATCGACATCCATGCCCATCACTTCGCCGGTCGATTTCATTTCTGGGCCGAGCGCGATATCCACTCCTTGATAACGCAAGAATGGAAAGACCGCTTCCTTTACCGAGAAATGCTTCGGCACGATTTCTTTGGTGAATCCGAGCTCGCACAGGGTTTTCCCGGTCATCACTTTGGCGGCGAGCTTTGCCAGTGGCACACCGATCGCCTTGCTCACAAACGGCACTGTCCGTGACGCGCGCGGGTTCACTTCCAAGACGTAAACATCTTCGCCTTTGACTGCGAATTGCACATTCATCAGGCCGCGCACGTTTAATTCGCGCGCCATCGCCTTCGTCGCTGCGGAAATTTCATCGAGCACTTTTTTCGACAAAGAAAAAGTCGGAATCACGCAAGCGCTATCGCCGCTATGAATGCCGGCTTGCTCGATGTGCTCCATGATTGCCCCGATCACAGTCGTTTCGCCGTCGGAAATGCAATCGACGTCCACTTCGATTGCGTCCTCAAGAAAGCGATCCACCAGGACCGGCCGATCCGGGCTTACTTCGATAGCGCTCTGCATGTATCGGCGAAGGTCTTCCTCGTGGTAAACCAGCTCCATGGCACGGCCGCCGAGCACGAAGGAAGGCCGCACTAGAACCGGATAGCCGATTTTTTTTGCAATCGCCGCCGCCTCATCCGCGCTGACCGCCGAACCGCTTGGCGTCTGGCGCAAGCCGAGCTTGTCGAGCATGGTCGCGAATAATTGTCGATCTTCCGCGGTCTCGATGCTCTCTGGTTGAGTGCCGAGAATCGGGACGCCGGCGGCTTTCAATCCATCGGCAAGGTTAAGGGGCGTTTGCCCGCCGAACTGCACGAAAACTCCTTCAGGTTTTTCCTGATCATAAATGTTGAGCACGTCCTCGAGCGTGAGCGGTTCGAAATAAAGCTTATCGCTCGTGTCGTAATCGGTTGAAACCGTTTCCGGGTTTGAATTCACCATGATCGTCTCGAACCCGAGCTCGCGCAGCGCGAACGCCGCGTGCACGCAACAATAATCGAACTCGATTCCCTGGCCGATCCGGTTTGGCCCGCCGCCGAGAATCATAACTTTGCGTTTTCCGCTCTCGCGCCGCTCATTCTCGTCCCCGTAAGTCGAATAATAATACGGCGTGTACGCTTCGAACTCCGCCGCACACGTATCAACGAGGCGATAAGTCGGGAGGACATTGTCCGCTATCCGTTTCGCGCGAATTATTTTTTCCGACGAACCAGATGCGATCGCGATCTGGCGATCGGAAAAGCCGAGCTTCTTCGCGTGCCAAAAACTTTTCGTTTTCAAACATGCTGCCTCGGAAACGATTTCAGCAATGTTTCGCAAAAACCACTTGTCGATCTTTGTTAGTTCAAAAACTTCGTCGATTGACATTCCGTCTCGGAACGCCTGCGCCAGATGAAAAACTCGGTCCGCATTCGGGATCGAGAGTTTCAGCCGCAATGTTTCAAGATCGACATTTGTATCTGCGCCATCACCGCAAAGTCCAAACCGCTTGATTTCGAGCGAGCGCAGTGCTTTTTGCAGCGCTTCCTTAAACGTGCGGCCGATCGCCATGGCTTCGCCGACGCTTTTCATCTGCGTAGTCAGTGTCGCGTCGGCCTGCGGAAATTTTTCGAACGTGAACCGCGGCACTTTTACCACGCAATAATCGATCGTCGGCTCGAAACACGCCGGGGTTTCGCGCGTAATATCATTTTTGATTTCGTCGAGCGTATAACCGACGGCAAGTTTTGCCGCGATCTTGGCGATCGGAAATCCGGTCGCTTTTGAAGCGAGCGCACTCGAGCGCGAGACTCGCGGATTCATCTCGATCACAACCATCCGGCCGTTGTTTGGATCGACAGCAAACTGGATGTTCGATCCGCCGGTCTCGACGCCGATCTCGCGGATGACCGCGAACGCTGCATCGCGCATCATTTGGTATTCCTTGTCCGTCAGCGTCTGCACCGGCGCGACCGTGATGGAGTCGCCGGTGTGCACGCCCATCGGATCGAAGTTCTCGATCGAGCAAACAACCACGCAGTTGTCCGCGCGATCGCGCATCACTTCCATCTCGAATTCCTTCCAACCGACGAGCGACTCCTCGATCAAGACTTCGGTCACAGGCGAAAGATTGAGGCCGCGGTCCGCGATTTCTTCCAGCTCGTCGCGATTGTAAGCGATGCCTCCGCCCATGCCGCCGAGACTGAAAGCCGGCCGAATGATCAGGGGAAACGTCCCGATTTCATCGGCGACGCGGTTTGCATCGGGAAGCGACCGCGCAACCCCAGACCGCGGAACGTCGAAACCAATGCGCAGCATCGCTTCCTTGAACAATTGTCGATCTTCGCCTTTCGCGATGGCTTGCGCGTCCGCTCCGATCAACTTCACGCCGTGCCGCACGAGCGCCCCATTCCGATAAAGTTCCATCGCGACGTTGAGCGCGGTCTGCCCGCCCATGGTCGGAAGAAGGGCGTCGGGTTTTTCGCGCTCGATGATCGCCTCGATTACTTCCGCCGTGATCGGCTCGATGTAGGTGCGATCGGCAAACTCCGGATCGGTCATGATCGTGGCCGGGTTCGAGTTGACCAGCACGACCTGGTAACCTTCCTCGCGCAACGCCTTGCACGCTTGCACTCCGGAATAATCAAATTCGCAGCCTTGCCCGATCACGATCGGACCGGAGCCGATGAGCAAAATTTTTTTGAGCTCGTTATTCCGCGGCATCTTGCGCCGGCGAGAATAGATGAAATAAGCAGAACTTCACGCCCGAAGTCGTTTCTGCCGGGTAGCGCGGGCGTCTCGCCCGCAGCGCTCCGCGTCTCGCAGAGCGCATTCTTTTGATTGCGTCGGACAAGACATCCGACCCGGTGCGCGAGACATGCGCCGTACCCCTACGCGACTTCGGCCATGCGCTGGCGATCGAGGTACACTTTGCAGATCCCCTTGATGCGCGTGAGCACGTAGTAAATCGTCTGGCTGCGGATGCGCACAAGCTCGGCGCCGACGATGCGCGTGACAAAATCGCTCGGAAGATCGAGAATCTCCTGGGGTGTGCAGCCTTCCAGGCCTTTACAAAGAATCGCCGTCATCGCGCGGGTAAGCGTTTGCACTTCCGGTCCGAGCGTCATGCGAATCTGCGCCTTGCCGTTTTCATCGACGTGCAAATAAACGCCGACCGTGTCCATGCATTCCTCATCCTTGCGGACATCGACAAGATCGAACTGTTCGTCTTTGCGCGGCTCCTGTTTCTTCGCGTTCTCCGCGTAAGAAACAATCGTCTCGCGCCGCTCATCTTCCGGCAGCGTCTCGAAGAGATGGATGATCTTGTTGAGCTTGGTTGGGTACATCGACAAGTAAGAATCTACCGCGATTACGCGGATTTAAAACTGGAGCGGCGCTCTATGAGTGCCGGGATTAATTCGACGGTCATAGACCGCCGCTACAAAAATCACGCGCCCTTTTCGATCGGCGCGCCGACTTTATTGCCCCATTCTGTCCACGACCCGTCGTAATTGCGCACGTTATCGAGGCCGAGCAGATACGTGAGTACGAACCAGGTGTGACTCGACCGTTCGCCAATTCGGCAATATACGACTGTGTCCGTGCCCGCCTTCACCCCGCATTGATCGAAATAAATTTTCGCCAGCTCGGGCGCCGATTTAAACGTGTTGTCTTCGTTCGTCGCTGTTTTCCACGGCATGCTTTTCGCGCCGGGAATGTGACCGCCACGCAGCACACCTTCCTGCGGATATTCCGGCATATGTGTGACCTCGCCTTTGAATTCGCCGGGCGAACGCACATCGATCAGCGGCTTCTTTGCTTTGCTTTGCGCGAGCGCTTCATCGGCAAATGCGCGGATCTCCTTATCCAACCGTTTTTTGGGCACCGAATAATTCGCTCGGGGATATGTCGATCTTTCCTTCGTCATCGGACGCCCTTCTGCTTTCCATTTGTCGCGCCCGCCGTTTAAAACTTTCACTTTCTCGTGCCCGAACAATCGAAAGGCCCAGAGCGCGTAGCACGCCCACCAGTTCGCTTTGTCGCCGTAGAAAATGCAGGTGGTGTCCGGTGTGATGCCGTTTTTGCTGCAAAGCTCGGCAAATTTTTCCGGCGTAATGTAATCGCGAATCACCTGATCTTGCAGATCCGCGCGCCAATCGATGTGCACCGCGCCGGGAATATGCCCGGTGTCGTAAAGCAGAACGTCTTCGTTCGATTCGACGATCCGGATGCCCTCGTCCTTGAGATGCTTCTCCAGCCAATCGGTTTCCACCAGCGCCTCCGGATGCGCGTATTGCGTTTGGTTTGTTGCCATAGACAGAAAGCATCCATGCGGTTTTGTTTCTTGCAACCGCCGTGATTCGGGCAAGACCAACATTGCCGGTCATTTGCCGCCGAAGGCCCTTGTAATCGCATCGTCGAGCTGCCGAAAAATTAACCCGAGAAATGCGGTTGGCGATTCTTTCAACACCTCGACAATGCGCGGGCTAAGATCTTGTTGTGGATCTCCGGTCGTTCCCGACAAGTGCACCCTCGTCCACAGGTAGCCGCCGCTCTGGCGCGGAAAAACCTCCTCCGGATGCGGCAACCATTCCAGATATTGGCGCGCGACGCCAAGTCGGATCGCGCCGCTCAATATCTTTTCGTGGATGGTCATCTCGCCTTCGATCCGGAACTTGCCAGTGTCCTCGATGTCGATCTTGCGGATGTCGATCTCCGCATGATTCGCATCGATCTCGGCCGAACACTCCTTCAGCTCGAGATGCGCGATTGATTTCTTTTTCGTAATCGTGGCGAGATTTTCCAGAAAAGGCAGGCCGGCGACACGCCCCTCGCGCACGCGCAACGAGCCTCGCACCGACGCGTCTTCTAATTTTGGATTCTTCCCGGTCCAATGAACTTTGCCCGTGGCTGCGCCTGAACAATGTCCTTTCCATGACGCGGGCAACCATTCACCGATCGGCAATTTGTTGAAATCAATTGTGAAATCGACTCGCCGGTCTTCGCCGGTTCCGGCCGTTCCTTCCGCGTGAATCGTTCCGTCGCTTTTCTCATTCGCCGCAAGATCGAAATCATACAAACTCAACCACGTCTTGGTGACGAGCAGGTGGGTGTGGCGCAATTGCATCTCCGGCATGACCGGCATCTTTGTCGTCCCGCCGGTGGCCTGATATTCGAAATCGCGCCCGTGCGGCGTAATCAGTAATCGCGTTCCGAATAAACCGCATTTCTTTCCGTGCAATCCCCAGGTCACATCGGCCGGCTCCGACCAAACGCGCTTCAAATAAACGCGCTCCGGCAGGAAAACGTGCAACCACGATTTCGTCGGCGTTGGTTCTGGTATCGGCGTGTATGTCTGGATATCGACTTCACCGGAATCGATGTGCACTTCATCCAGTTGCCAACGCTGCAGGAAAACAGCCAGCGGATTGAACCTTGCCGCGATGCCGCGCGCATCGATCGAGTTTAACGCTTTGTGTCCGTTCTCCGCGCGAAAGTGATCGCTTGCTGCCGTCAGAAGACCCGTTCGTTTGATCGATGAATATTGTCCGCTCGGGAAATGCAATCCTTTTGCGGTCGCCTTCTCGAGCTCAACGCGAAACTGATCGCTCTCGATGTAACGCGTCAACCGCGGATTAATCCAGGCGACTGCGATCGCGCCGGCCAGCAGCAGAATCGCGACTGCGACGAGCGGCCACCGCTTGCGTCCCATCAGCAGAACTAATGCGACACCGCCGCAAGCTGATCAGCGGGACAAAGCACACCGTTTTTAACGACGGCATCGATGTCGGATGCGTGCGCGATGTTGTTGAGCGGATTCGAGTTGAGAATCACGAGATCAGCGAAGTCGTTTTTGTCGATCTTGCCGGTATGCGCGCCGGTTTCACCGCCGAAAAGTTTGGCGGCGTTGGTAGTGGCGCACTGCAAAATTTGCATCGGCGTCAGGCCTGCTTCCTTCATCAACTGAAATTCCCGAAAAAGCGCTGGCCCGTGAATGGTGCCGATGTTTCCCGCATCGGTGCCGGCAGCGATGGTGACGCCGGCATCTTCCAATGTTTTCAGGTTCTTCAGTGCGACATCGTAAGTCTTTTTGATTCGAGCGAGTGCTGCATCGGGATTGGCCAGCGCGGTCCTGATGCGCTCGGGCAATTGCTCCTGCGGAATTTTCGTCACGTCGAGTGTCGCGATCACTTCCGGATTGCCCCACGCTTTTTCTTCCGGTGTGAGATTCAACTTGTTTGCGAAGGTGCGGCCGTAGCGCTCAAACACGACCAGTGTCGGACACAAAATCGTATGTCGATCTTTTAGCAACTTTACGAATGCGCCATCGACCTCCTTGTCGATAACGCTGTGTACCAGTACATCAGCGCCTTCTTCCACGGCTGCGCGCGCCGTCTCCAGCTCGGTCGCGTGCACCGCGACGCGTATTTTGCGAGCATGACTTTCTTCCGCTGTCGCGCGCACGATTGGGCGAAAGCTATCGACCGGATGCTCGTCGTTCACGATGTACCAGATCTTCACCAGGTCCGGCTTTTGTTCGGCGAGTTTGCGCACGAACTCGCGCGCTTGTTCGGGATTGTCGATCTTGACAATGGGCGGATCGCCGAGATCGAGTTGCGGTCGCGACACGCTCGAGATCAACGGTCCGGCCACGGCGACGCGCGGCGCCTTTTCAGTCGCATTCGCAGTTTTGCGCACTTCAAAATTCCAAAACGGCCCGCCCACATCAACGACCGAGGTAATCCCGCTGCGGAGATAGCGCGCGAAAGTATCGGGCAGATTCTTCTTAATCCCCGCGATCTCATCCGCGTACGGGCGCGCTTTCGTTAGATCGACAACGTCCGGTCGCGTGAATAATCCACCCGATTGAAAGAAATGAACGTGCGTGTCGATGTAACCGGGCAAAATGAATTTATCTTTGCAGTCGATCCATTTCGAACCAGTGGGCACGGCCATTTCTTTGCGCGTGCCGACCGCGGCGATGCGCTCGCCGTCGACAACCACCACGCTGTTTTCGAGAACTTGAGAGGCCGCTGGGTTAATTAATGTGCCGCCGACAAACGAGCTTTTTTCAGCGTGCGCGAGACACGCGAAGATCGACAAGGCGAGCGCGAGCGAAGTTCTTAGTTTCATCAGTAAGAGATTCCTCGACTTCGCTCAGAATGACAAGATCTGGGGAGCACAGGCTGGCAGCCTGTCCATCTCGGCAGCTTGCCGAGATGCGGTGGTGGCTCCGCGGAAAAGCGTCTCACTCGATGTTGCCGGCAAGCTGCTGCCTCGATCGGAATGACAAAAGGTCAGCGACGTCTGCGTCCGAACGAATAACCGCGATGAGTGCGCCCGCCGCCGATGGCGCGCCTGCCGGCCGATCCAGATTCCGGTTCGAAAAGGACCGTGTAAAGATACGGAAAGTTTTCCAGTTTAAGTCGCGGAATTTTTCGGCCGATGAAACGCTCGATTGCCTGGAGCGCGGAAACTTCCTGGCCGTTCATAAGCGTGAACGCGTCGCCCACATTTTGGGCGCGGCCGGTCCGGCCGATGCGATGGACGTAATCTTCTGGGTGCTCCGGCACATCATAGTTAATGACGTGGCTGACGCCGGCGATGTCGAGACCGCGCGCCGCGATGTCGGTCGCGACCATCACTTCGTATTTGCCACTCTTGAAACCTTCGAGCGCCTCGATCCGTTCGCGTTGCGTGCGATTCGAATGCAAGACCGCGACAGAATGGTTTCCCTGTTTCAATTTGTGCGCGATGCGGTCGGCGCCGTGTTTGGTTCGCGAAAAAATGAGGGCACTGTCAAAATTGGTCCGTTCGAGCAGCACCATGAGCAGATCAAATTTTTGTTCGGCCGCCACCGGATAAACGGCATGCGTAACGGTTTCGGCCGGGGAACGGCGCACACCGATTTCCACCAGCTCGGGCTCGCGCAGCACCCACGCGGCCAGCCGCTCGATCTCGGGCGGCAAGGTTGCCGAAAAAAGCAGCGTTTGCCGGTCACGTGAAATTTTTTCGACGATCCGCCGGACATCGGGCAAAAATCCCATGTCGAGCATGCGGTCGACTTCATCGAGCACCAGAATCGTGACGTCGCGAAAATGGAGCGTGCCCTGCTCGAGATGATCGAGCAGGCGGCCCGGCGTGGCGATGACGACATCAACGCCGCGTTTCAATTCCTCGCGCTGTTTGCCGTAGCCGACGCCGCCGTGGACGACGGTCGCGCGCAGATCGG
>WNFY01002631.1_pt1 | contig 30321 bp, 36 predicted proteins | sample 5400091 | NCBI WGS metagenome assembly WNFY01 (sample SAMN13153364, study PRJNA577476) | soil metagenome | isolation source: 60 cm soil or saprolite under grassland replicate 1 | place: USA:California | collected 2016-06-15 | reverse complement strand
TTACGCCGACAACCTTGCCGTGTTTGCCGTTGCTCATGCGCTGTGAGGTGTCGCGAACGTCTTTGGCCTTTTCACCGAAGATGGCGCGCAGCAGGCGCTCTTCGCTGCTGAGCTCTTGCTCGCCTTTTGGCGTAATTTTGCCCACCAGAATGTCGCCAGCGTGTACCTCGGCGCCGATGCGGACGATACCGTTTTCGTCGAGGTGACGCAGGCTTTCTTCGCTCACGTTCGGAATGTCGCGGGTGACGATTTCTGGGCCAAGCTTGGTCTCGCGGACCTCGACCATGTAGTCAGTAATGTGGATGCTGGTCAAGTCGTCGTCGCGGACAATGCGGTCACTGAGGATGATCGAGTCGTCCATGTTGTAACCGCCCCACGGCATGAAGGCGACGATCAGGTCGCGACCGATAGCCAGTTCGCCATCCGCCATGCTCATGCCCTCAATCAGCACGTCACCTTTTTTGACCTTGTCGCCGCGGCTGACGACAACGCGTTGGTTGATGCTTTCGCCGTCGTTACTGCGCTGGAAATGAAGCAGCGTGTAGGTTTTGACGCTGTCTTTGTACTGTACTTGTACTTCGGCACCGTCGGCTTTCACGACTTCACCGCTATCTTCGGCAATTGTTAGCTGGCCGGAGTTGCGGGCAATCACCTCTTCCATGCCGGTGCCGACAATCGGCGCGGCAGGACGGATGAGCGGTACGGCTTGCTTCTGCATGTTCGAACCGGTCAGTGAGCGGTCAACGCGGTTTTTCTCGACAAAAGGAATCAGCGCTGCGGTTGAACCGAGGATTTGCTTTTTGGCGGCGTCCACGTAGGTTACTTCGCTGACATCGACTTCACCTGGCTTCAGGTTGATACGGGCCGAGACACGGCTGTTTACGAATGTGCCGTCTTCGTTAATTTCGTTACCTGATTCGGCGATTACTTCGATAGCTTCTTCGGCGGCGTCAAGGTGCGTCGCGCACGTCCAGGCCGGCGCGTTCACGGCTGAGTCCACCAGGGCCCATCGAACTGAGGGGGCGCTTGTGTGCCAGCTCACTCAGCGGGTTAGTCTGGTCCATGAACTGACTGAGCTGCGAGCTGGCGAAGAATTCGCGAACGGCAGCCACCACCGGCCGGGCGTTAATGAGCTGGCCCGGCGTCACGGTCTCGATGTCGCTCATGCTCATGCGGTCGCGGGCGTTGCGCTCCATGCGTAGCAGACCAATACGGAACTGACGTTGTACGAGCTCGCCAACCATCTTCACGCGGCGGTTGCTCAGCGCGTCGATATCATCCGGTGCATCCTGGGTGTTATTCAGACGAATGACTTCCTTGATGATGGCAATCAGATCCTCGATGCGCATCACACGGTTTTCGGTAGTGTTGGCAACATCCAGGCCGAGGCGCTGGTTGATCTTGTAGCGGCCAACGCGGCTGAAGTCAAAGCGCTTAAAATCGAAGAACATGCGTGAAATCAGCTCGCGGGCGTTGTCGACAGTTGCTAGATCGCCCGGACGAAGACGGCGGTACACTTCGATGAGCGCTTCGTTGGTGCCCTTGGCGGGATCTTTGTCGAGGGTAGTGTCAATGTAGCGAACCTCGCCGGTGTCGACATCGGCAAAAAGGTCTTTGATAGCTTGGTTGGTTGGATGTTCAAGCGCACGCAGCAGCGTAGTGACTGGGATCTTGCGGCGGCGGTCGATCTTCACATACAGTGCGCCAGAGGTAGCGGTCTCGAACTCCAGCCAGGCGCCACGGCCGGGAATGAGCTTGGCGCCGTAGTAGTTGCGGCCACCAGTGCTATCGGCTGTAAAGAAAACGCCAGCCGAACGGATCAGCTGGTTGACAACGACGCGCTCTGCGCCATTAATCACAAAAGTCCCGCGGTCGGTCATCCACGGGTAGTCGCCCAAATAAATCTCTTGCTCTTTGACCTCGCCGGTGACCTTGTTGGTCAACTCGACCATGGCTTTGAGCGGTGCATCGAAACTGATGTTGTTCTCGCGCGCCTCTTGCTCGGTCATCTTGGGATCGTCAAAGTGATAATCCTTGAACCGCAGCTCCAGCTTCTGCCCCGTATAGTCCTCGATAGGGTTGATCTCGGCAAAGATTTCGCCCAGGCCAGTTCCCACGAACTCACGGAACGAATTCAGTTGATGCTCAATCAAGTTTGGCAACTCAACAGCGGTATCCCCCTGGGTAAAGAACCGCCTTTGAGCAGCACGCGTAAGAGAGCTTTTACTCATCTATGTCCGCTCCTCATAAATACATAAATATATGTTTAGTTAGGTTGGTTAGAAAGATGGCGCCGAAGATCCTCTAAGTGGTGTGCCCATAACGCGAGGTGCCAGACCCGGGGACACAAAGAACCCAACTTACTCAACTTCTTAACAATTCATTATGAGTGAAAAAGTATAGCGTTGTCAATAATATTCTATACAAAATAAATGATGACTCTTCCGGAGGGGGCGATGGATTGGCGGGATGGCGGAAAACCCCTGGGGAGCGTCCGCCATCCTTCCCTACCGGTTGCGATAAATGAGCCGCAGGTCCAGGTCAGTCTTGCGTTGCAGTGCCCGCTGGAGCGAGACGGCTTCTCCTGGCGCAAGGTAGAAGGCAGGGCTGAGAACGCTTGTCCACGGGTCTTCCACCAGGATGTACTGCGGCTTGCGCTGATTGTTCAGCCCCATGCGAACTGGGTGACGTGAACGGCCAATCACGTGATCCAGCAGGCTGAGTCGGCCGACATCGACTTCGCGCCACCAGCGTTGCAGGTCCAGTGACCGTTCACTACCCCGACGACTGTACAACGAGGGAGTGCGCCGCTTTGGCAGTAGGAAGTAGCGGACAGTGGGGCGGCTTCCTTCATCCTCCTGCATTACCTGGAAGATGGCATAGAGTTGTCCGCTGCCATCACGCAGGCCGTACATCGAGTCGACGCGAGGCACTGGTTGAGCCTCTGCTAGCGCCGTTTCGAATGGAGGAAGTATCTGTGCCGATCGGTAGGCGCCGTCCACAACCTGTCCAGACCTGTCGTGCCGTACCCACCATAGTTCGGTGACAGCTTTCTTCCCCGGTGGCAGATACGAGAGGAGGAAAACTTGATCCGGCATTTGCTGGCAGCGGATATACGCATTGTTGGGCGTACCCATCCACCATTCGCTTACGCCATTGGTTACTCGTATCGCTGTTCGTCGTTGTGTAGCAGCGAGACTCTGTTTGCAGAGGTCGTACAATGTTGGCATGTCGATCCGCCTCATGTGTCCAAACCGGTTGGGAACCGAGGTATAATAGCATCTTTTTGCTGGCTAAAGAAGCGATGCGGACAGGGCGCCACTTATACTATCACAATTATGTAAAAAGGTTGTCGGTGGGTGTCGGGCAGACGCCCACCGACAACTCCTCAGCTGAAGCGACGACGCAGGTCGTAGCCACCCTGCGCCTTCGCCTGGTCCAGCGTCATGGTGCAACGAGGACTGTCACTCAGATAGAGGGCATCACCGACGCCGGGCCAGTCCTCGCCTTCCACCAGGATGTATCCATGTCTGTCGTTGTAGAGCAGCGTTCGACTGTCGCGAGCTTGCTGCGTCAGGTCGACGATCTTGCCCTGATCGACCAGCTGCCACCACCGCCGCATGTTCAGGTGCTTGCGGCCGCCGAACTTGAGGAAGAGCGCTGGCGTTCGTTCTCCCCACAGGGTGAAACTGGGCGCCAGCGGTACGTCGGCGAACCGGTAGTCTTGCGTCAGCCAGACCAGCGCGATGATCCTGCCGCCCTCCCGCACGCCGTACATCGATTCGGTGCGGGGAAGAGGCAGGGCCGACTCCAGTGCCTTGTGCAGTTCCGGCGGCAGTGGTTTCCCGGAACCCACCGGGCCATTCGTGAGGTTCCGAGATTCGCCATCACCATAGAGCACCCAGGTTGCGGCCACTCGTTCCTTGCGAATAGGGACGACATTGATCGTGTACTCGTCGCCCATGTCCTGCGTGATGCACAGACGGGTACCGTCGGCCGCAACGAACCAGGTGTTGCCCACGCCGAGCAGAGGCGTGAGCGTCATCCAGGTTTTGCGTCTGCGTGCCTCTGCCAGCAACCTGCGGCAGAGCTCGTTGGGGGTTGCTTTGGACATGTTGCCACACTCCTTGCTGAGTGGGTAGAACCGAATAGTATAATATCACAATTTACTTATCTGGCAACTGGGGAACATGGCAACCGGCGTGGCTGCCATGTGTGTTTCCCGATGCACCGTGCCCTTCCCTCTCACGAGTGTTTGATCGGACCACGCCGTTACTCGATACGCGGATAATACAGGCGATAGATGTGCAGCGATGTGTAGCTGCTGCCTTCCTGAGTGACGGCGGCTACGCCCATGACCTTCTGGTCGCGGCGGAGTACATAGTGCTCGCGGCCTTGGAGTATCTTGAGTGTGCCCCTGAGGCTCCGCTCGGTCATCGCTGTCGGCGGGAAGATGGTGGTGTTGCGGGCGGTGCGGAAGGGAGCATCGTCCGGAGCGGTGCTCAGCTCCGGATACACTCGTTCGATTTCTCGCCATTGGTCCGGCCGCAACCCAACAATCTCGAGCGGGCGCGACGTGTCGATTCGTGCGCCAGGCACGTAACGTACAGCTGCTTTGTACACGAGTCTCCCTCGTTGTCATCGGTAAACAGGCTAGTTGTAACGTATTTTATCGATGTTTGTCAAATCTACGCTTTTTCGATGACAGCGTCCACGATGCCGTATTTCTTGGCCTCTTCAGCGGTCATGTAAAAGTCACGCTCCATGTCAGTGTGGATCTTGTCCGGGTTTGCCTTTGGCGCCCGATGCCAGCAATACGCCAGCGGCACTGGCAGCCAGACCGGTCACAATGGTCTGCACGTCCGGCTTGATGTAGTTCATGGTGTCGTAGATTGCCAGGCAGTCGTAGACAGTGCCGCCCGGGCTGTTGATGTAGAAATAGATGTCTTTCTTGGAATCCTCGTAGGCCAGGTGCAGCAGCTGGGCGATGACGATGTTTGCCGTGGTGGGGTTGACCTCGTCGTTCAGGAAGACGATGCGCTCTTTCAGCAAGCGGCTGTAGATATCGTAGGCGCGTTCGCCCATGCTGGTCTTCTCGATAACAGTGGGGACAAGATAGTTCATGCTTGGTTTGTTCATAGTACTTTTGAGTATAGAAAATTAGCACTCAATGTGCAAGAGTGCTAAGTTTACAAAAAGTGTGTTGAATTGTCCCCTCGACCTAAAATCTCAAAAGTTTATGTAAGAACTTAGGTCGAGGCGGCACCCCCTAGGGTGAGGGTGCCGCAGGCGGACAGATCGAGTCAGACAGGGTTGTAGACCCGGTAGGGCGTCCGTAGGGCCCGGTCCACGGCGATGGCCGGTACGTACACCTGCGGGTCGCCGTGGCGTACCGAAGCGGTCGAGACGTACTGGTTGCGCCCGCGCCGGTAGGCCATGGCCGCCGGGTGACGATAGATGCTGGCCATGGTCATCAGGGCGAAGAGCGGTGACATCACCATCAGCAAGACGCCGATGACGATCGCCTTACCGATGATGTCGGCCTCCCACCACTGCAGCATGCCGGCCCTGATCTGACGCCGCCAGCACCTCGGCCAGCACGACCTCGACGTAGCGAGCGCGCTGGGTGCGGATCAGCCGCGACCACCATACAGTGGCCTTGATCGCCCACGCCGTCCAGATCGCCTTGAACGTCAGCGTGACGCCGACGAGGGCGACGAAGAACAGCGCGTCAGTGACACGGCTGGGAACGAAGACAGTGTCCACGTGGATCTCCTACCTTGTGCCGAAATGTCCTGTATCGTCGAGTGTTTTACGGACGATATTTTCCTATATTATAATGTATAGGTCTATAAGTCAATGGTTTCGAGCGACTACTTCTCCCGCTTTTTAGTATTCAGCTCGACCAACCGATCGACAGTCTTTTCGGTAATAACACGGTTGGCGAGGTCGCGGCGCGCTTCAGGCGTGTCGAGCTGTTCACGAAATTTGGCGTCGCTGCCGTAGCGGCTGAGCATGTCGCGCAGGCGTTCGTTAAGCTCTTCCGTTGACACGTCGATCTTTTCGATCTTGCTGAGTTCGGCCAGCGCCAGGCCGACTTGAACACGGCGAATAGCTTGCTCGCGCAGCTCTTTGGTGCGCCATTCGTCCTCGCTGACGCCTTGTTGCTCGAGATATTGCGGCAACGTCATGCCGCGATACAGCAAGTTCTGGACGAAGTCGCGTTCCAGACTGCTCATTTGGTCGTTAACCAGTACGTCCGGCGTGGGGATGGTACTCCCCTTTATCAGCTGCTCGACCAGTTGATCGCGAAGCTGGTCGAGCGCTTCGCGTTCTTTTTGATCAGTCAGCTCTCGTTTGATGTCCGACTTCAGCTCGCCAATGGTCTTGAACGGTCCCGTGATGGCGGCAAAGGCATCGTCGAGTGTGGGCAGCGTCACTGCCTTTACCTCTTTCACGTCAACTTGAAAGGTTACGTTGGCGCCAGCCAGTGGTTTGTGGTGATAATCCTTGGGGAAGGTCAGCGGCAGCTCGACGTGCTCGCCAGCTTTTTTGCTAGCCAGGCCGTCTTCGAAACCAGGAATGAAGCTACTGCTGCCAAGGAGCAGCGGATAATCCTTGCCGGTTGCGCCAGGGACATCCTTGCCGTCTCTGTCGGTGCCGTTGAAGTCGATGATTACTTCGTCGCCTGTTTGAGCGGCGCGAGTGACAGGCTTTTTCTCGGCCATGCCTTGGCGCATGCGCTCCAGCACCTCACCGACATCGGCATCAGTGACGTCCGCGGCGGATTTGCTGGCCTTGAGCTTGCGGTAATCGCCAAGCGTGATGGCAGGAAGCATCTCGACTTTGGCGGTAAATTTCAGCTCTTGCTCGGGCACGTAGGTGGTGATGTCGACTTGCGGACGGTCAAGCGGACGAACGTCTTCTTTCTTCAGAACGTCGACCATGAATGAATTGACCGCGTCCTCAGCTATTTCCATGTTCAGTTGATTTTGGTCAAGGTGTTTCTGGGCGACCGCAGCTGGTACTCTGCCGGGACGAAAGCCAGCGACTTTGATCTTCTTGCTTAGGCGAGCAATAGTTGATTTCTTGATAGTGTTTAGGTCGGCGGCATCGAGCGTGACGGTCAATGTAGCCTGGGTCTCAGATGGGTTAGTGCGTGTGTAGTTCATATTTGCTGGTTAGTATACCTGGTTTTGATCTGTTTTGACAGCGTAAATAGTTTGATCAGCGCGCCTACGAGGCGAGTAGGCGCGCTGATATGTATTAATTGCCGAAAAGCAAGCCGGCAATGAGCGATGTGACTGCTTCGCCATTGCCAGGAGCCTCTGGACAGCGAACCAGCACCTGTAGCTTTCACCGCTTTTGGTGCAGGCGCACCGCTTCTACCCACGGATAGGCCGCTAGTTCTTTCGCAGTTTCCTCCAGGATGTTGAAGTTGGCACCGAAGATGTATTCGGTCAATGGCACTTCGGGCGTTCGTGGCGAATAGCCGATGTCCTTTGAACTGATGAGCCAGACAGGCTTGGGCATAGCGCCCCCTCTCGGGTCATGAAGTGTGTTTAGTATACACTACCTACCGCAACGATTACAGCTCGTCACCGTTGCGGTAATCTTTGACTTCGATGACGATGCGCTCGAACGACAATTTTTGCTCCTGCTCGCGGGCAACGTCCTTGAGCGGATAGATTTCTTCCTCGAGCTCCTTGTCGCCGACAAACAGCATGAAGGGAATTTTCTTTTTGACGGCGGTTTTAATCTGACGGTCAAGTTTGCGGCCGGTGATGTCGACCTCGACGTTCACGCCCTCGTTTCGGAGCTTCATGGCCAGCTTTTGGGCGCCTTTCAACGCGCTGCTGAGCACGACAAGGTAGATCTCGGTGGTCGAATCGAACTTTGGCAGCAGATCGTGGCTGCGCAGGAAGTCCTCCATGGTCGTTTCGCCGGGCGCCATGCCGACCGTTGGCACCGGTTCGACGCCAAACAGCCCCACCAGACCGTCGTAGCGGCCACCGCCAAACATCGCACGGCGATTCTCTGGATGATTGTCGAATACCTCAAAAACAATTCCGGTGTAGTAATCAAAGCCGCGCATCAGTGAAATGTCAAATACGGCATTACTCACACCATGCTCGCGGAGCAAGGTAAACAGCAGCTGTACTTCCTTGACCGCGCTGGACTCCAGCAGTTCCTTGGGCAGTTCGTTCATGGTCTTGGCACTGAGCAGCGTGGCGATACGTTTCAGGCCGTCGCGAGCTTTGTCTTCGTCGAAGATTTCGGCCGCGCGGTCACGGAACTCCTCGTTCGTGATCTTCTCTTTCTTGTCGAAGAGCTTGATCATGAGTGAGCTTTGGATAACATCCAGGCCGAGATATTCGCTCATCACAAAGTTGATCAATTTACGGCTGTTGATCCGAATAGTGTACATTTTGTGCGTGGCGCCAAAGGCTTGCATGATTTGATCGGCCATGGTGATAATTTCGGCCTCGGCATCCAGCGTCTCTATGCCAAAGATGTCGGTATTGAGCTGCCAAAATTCCCGCTCGCGACCGTGCTGCGGACGCTCGTAGCGCATGAAGTTCGCGATGGAATACCAGCGCACCGGATAGGCCAATTCCTGGCGACGTGCTGCTACCATACGGCTGACGCTTGGCGTCATCTCTGGGCGGATAACGACATTGCGGCCGCCGCGATCGGTAAACTGATATGTCTCTTCGTTCACAAGTTCCTGACCGCTTTTGGCGGCAAATAGCTCAAACGGCTCGAGTATTGGCGCATTGTAATCTTCGTAGCCAAAACGCTCGGACACGGTCCGCCAGATTTTGAAGATATAGTTTTGTACCCGTTTGTCCTCGGGGTAAAAATCCCGGGTGCCGCGATACGGTTGCGTCGATAGATATGCCATAGTGTTCTTCTCTAAAACTCTTCGCATTATAACAGATGCGTAAACATATACGTCACGGGCAATGGCAATGCCGCTTATCTTTTGGTAGAGTTATATATGAATACAATCGTTTCGCGCAGGTGGAGATGGTAAGGGGTACATGCCAAGGAAAATAGCAATTATTGCGCTGGCGCTCGTCCTTTTGATCGGAGGATATTTTGCGGTGCGAGCCATTGTGGAGCAACAAGCGCGCGCGGCCTATCTGGCCTCGCCCAACAAAGTTGCAGATGATTTTATCCATGACCTCACCGCCCAGAACGCACAGGACGCGTATGCCAATCTATTTATAGACACCTTCAAAAATGACTACAGCCTAGACTACTGGAGCAAGCAATACTTCCCGCAGTTTGTCGGTATGACGGGCACGCCGCAGCTCGTGAGTGCCGGCAAATTTAGCCAGGACCGAACACAACCCTCGGCCTATCCAATAGGCGCCGATGTGCGACAATTTGTGTATCGGTTCACTATCCACGATACAGAATATGACCTGATGCTGATTATCATGCGCAACGGCCAAGACCACTGGAAGATACGCAGTATTACCGGAGATTACAAGGCAGCGCCATGACAAGTTTGCTAAAAAAGATCAGTGTGGGCATCGTCGCTCTTGTGAGCCTGCTGCTCGCAAGCGTTTTGCTTTTTAGCTCCAAAGCATACGCCGCTGGCGAAACCTACACCTGGAAAGATTACCGAACCATTACGGTGAGCGGCGGCGACACGATTGGCACAGCTGACTTTATTCTCAACCCCAGTATTCAACTTACTGGCGATATGGCCGGAGCCTTTTCGGGCCAGATCATTCGCAAAGAGAACTGTCACGTCAACTTTATTATCTATACCTACAAAACCTCTTCGCCCGATGGCTATACGTGGGCGCCGGCCGGACCGCTGCCCGTGCCGCCCGAAGCTGGCTCTGGCGGGCCGCCGTCCTGTAATGAACGGTTCCAAAATTACGACACTATCATGACAAATGGGTCAAGTTGAATGGCACCCGGCCTACAGACCCAAATGCGCCTGAGAGGCCCGAAGAAAAGCTGGTAACTGTTACCGTCGAAGCGCCCGATCCACAGTCCACAGCGCCCAAGACCGATACGGTGTACATTTATACCACCGACGGTAGAAAAATTGCCACACAAACAGCACCTTTCACCAAGGACAGCGGCCTTGCCAATTGGCCGCCCGATCAGACGCCGGTATCGCTCAAAGTCACCTTCACGCTGGACCCGGGGGACTATATCGTTTGCGACACCTATGTTGCCAAGCAGTGCTCCGCCGCGCGGTCAACGGCTGACCAGAAATTTACCAAGGTAAAGTACAAGCCGCTCTTTTTAAGCATTGGCACACAATATCAGACTCCAGATAAGAAGCGTATCAATGGACATGTCAACTACATCATCAATGCGCCCTGCGGCTCAACTATCTCGGTCGATCCAGTTGGCGTGGAGCTGACCGGCCCCGGTGGTAAGGCATACAACAAGCAGACGAATGCCGGCCAAGCCACACCAGTTCCTGGCGAGAACGGCGCTATTTGTACCAAACAAGTCAGTGTGGGCCTGGATGTCACCTTTGACGACATGCCGCCGGGTACTTACAAAGCCTGCGCAACTGGCGCTGAATGTGTGACCTTCGAAAAAAAAGATGGCGAAGCGGCCAGTTTCACTCTGACGATCAACGCCGACCCGCAAGCTCCGCCAGATCAAAAGGTCTGTACGTCCGGCGGCGGTATTGCAGGTGCCCTCGCCTGGATCATCTGCCCGGCTGTACAGCTAATTGCTAGTGCTACGAACTTCTTTGAGAATAATATTATTATTCCGTTTATGACCGTGTCACCGCTTACTACGAACGGGGACAATCCGATCTATATTATCTGGCAGGACTTTCGCGACCTGGCCAATGTGGGCTTTATCTTCTTCCTGTTTATAAGTATTTTTTCGATTATCTTTTCGCGCTATGGTTTGAAACGGGTGTTGCCGCGGCTGCTGATCGTAGCAATTGGAATAAATCTGTCGTATTTTGTCGTGGCGTTTGTGATCGATGCCTTTAATATCTTCGGCGCCGGCGTGTCGCAGTTGGTGCTGGCGGCGCTGCACCAGGCCGGCACAACCCAGCTGAATACTGGCACGAGCGCAGGATCAGTGCGGAGTATCTTTGTGCTGGGTGGTGCGGTGCTGCTTACGGTGATCTTGACGGCCGGTGCGGCGCTCGGATGGTTATTCAGTTTTATTGGTCTGGCGGCGCTTGTTATCGTGGTGGTAGTGATGGTGCTCATCGCTCGGCAGATAGCCATTATTGTGCTGGTGATGGTCTCGCCGCTCGCAATCTTGTTCTATCTGCTACCGAACACGGAAGCATACTTCAAAAAATGGCGCCACATGCTGATTCAGCTCTTGATGATGTATCCCATGATTGTGTTGCTGTTCGCGTCAGGCAAAATTTTTGGGGTGCTTTTGCAGCAGCCCGATTTTAACATCGCGGGCGACGGTGTCAGTGACGAGGTGGCGCAGAGCGTGCGTGTCATACTGCAATTTTTGGTGTATGTGATTCCTTTGGCATTCTTGCCGGCCACCTTTGCGCTTTCCGGGGCGCTCATGGAGCGTGGTATTGGCCTGCTGAAGAATGCTCGACTGCGCGGTGCTGTTCAGAAACCGGGCGAGAGCTTCCGGGAAGGCGTGGTCAAGCCCAAGGCCGAAGAGCTTCGCTTGCGTGCGGCACAGCGAGGCGGCGTGGTCGGAAAAGTTGCCGGCTATGGCTACCGCAAACGCTTCAAACAAGGGCAACGCGAGGAAGAACTTACCCTTGCCCGTCAGCAATATTTGGCTAGCCTGGCGTCTGACGAAGATTTTGCAGCGAGCGCAGCCGGCATAGGTGGACAGCCTGGCATCACACGCGTTCAGGGAAGCGCGGTGAGCGCTCTGGAGCGCGCCCGGCAGCAACAGGTCGCTAATGAAACGGCACTGTTTAATGCTGAACTTCGGCGCCTTGGCATAAGCACGAAAGAGTTTAACACGAAATTCAGTGGCTATCTGGACGACCCAAGAAAGAACGTTGTAACTGGTACAGCACGTGACGCAACCGGCAATTTGCAGACGCTCGATTTGAGCCAACGCCAGGACATTACCCGTAGCGCACTCAATGCCGCAGCGGCTGCAGGCGAAATTACCACCGTCGAGCGAGCTCGTCTGTCGACTAGTGTGAATCAAGACATGCTGGATGAAGTCATTCGCAACAACGAAGGCTCTCTGAAAGGAAAGGGCGGCTTCCACCTGGCGACAAACTTCAATCTTGCAGCGGGCCGCAGCCAAGGTACGCAGCGGGACATCAATATCCAGCGCTTGCGGCGTTCCTTTGGCGCATCAGGTACGGACATTGCCGGCATGAAAGCCTCGTTTGTAGCCGACGTTGTCCGTACGTTGCGTAACCCAACTACACGTAATGAAATGTTTACTGGTCCCGATGCGTTGACTCAGGCCGAACGCCTGGCCATTCGTGACGCCATCCATACCATTACCGTCAACCCTGATATCCGTGGTGGCGCCAAGAACCTCCAGGGATTGAAGGATATCGAGAACAGTATTTTATAAATCTATCGCTTGCTGTTCAGGTGATCGTAGTTTATGCCGTTATCGACAAACTCTGACCACCACCATTCATGCGGATTGCTATCTTTCATGGCGAGGGCTAACTGCTTAGCAGATTCGGTACGAAGATGGGGCACCCGATGCACGAAATCTCCTTCAAACCATCGTTCTGCCAGCTTGTTGCCACGCCAGGTCAATACCCATTCCATTCAATATACAGCTGTGCCAGCGAGTCGGCATCTTTTGCGCATTTCGCCTCAAGGCTGCTCTGTCCTTCATAAGCTTCCCAGCCTGCTCGATGAAGTAAAGAATGTGCTTGTCCATAGCGGCATTATAGCAGGAAATCAAGGACCTATTTTGGCGTAAGCCAACAAGAGGTAGGGAATATTAGTATTGCTTTTATATCGTAATATGTTATTATCTATGCAAGTTGCCAGAGTCACTTTGGTAGCACGTTTACAGAGTGGTTTCGGCAATTTGACCTATTCGCACCGATCAAGGAGATTCGCGTGTACACGTACCCGTACGGCAACGTCCTGGGCGCCATCGCTGGTGTCTGGCTGCTCGTCGCGGCGGCCATCGCCCTGTGGCGATCGTCGGCGCTGGGCTCGCAGCAGCAGCTGCGCTCCATGCAGGCGGTCGCCGCGCTGGGGTTCACCGGCACGCTCCTGACCATCACGTCCATCGACATGTTCGTCGTCGAGTACCTCTTCCACCGGTCCGTGCTGGCCTACAGCATGGAGCTGCCCAAGCCAACCTGGCTGATCCTCGCCATGACCGTGGTGGCGCTGTGGATGCTGCTGGTGATGGCAACGGTGTCCATCGTGCGCCGGCAGGGCCTGGTCCTCGTCACGATGCTGACCTGTGCGTTCGCCACCCTCGCCAACCTGGCCACCATCATGGAGTTCAGGACGGACGGCCCCGGCAGCGACGCCTGGGCCCTGGTCAACGCCATCGGCTGGCAGCTGACCTTCGTGGCGGCCATCACGCTGGCGGTGCTGTTCTCGGTCACGCAGATCCGGGCCTTCGGCCAGCGGCGCTACGTCGCAGGCGTGAAGGCCGGCATGCAGGCGCTGAGCCACAGCCAGGCCTACGGCCCCGAGGGCGTCGAGGTCTGAGCTATCCGTGCGGCGGGTGCCCCTTCTGTGGGGTGCCCGCCGCACTGGCCAAACCATTCTGTAAACCAACCCATGTTTTTATTACACACTTCACCATACGTCACATTGGACTTATAATTGGAAAAATGAATCAACACCCACCCGTAGCGCGCGCAAAGGGCTTACAGCAGACCTATGACACCATTGCCGAGGACTATGGTGACGGCATTGCCATTATCAACGCTTTCCATAGCAGGTTCTACATACGCCACACGCCACAAAACAAAGGGTCGGTTCTGGACATTGGCTGCGGCACAGGCGACATACTGGCGCGACTGTCCGCAAAGTTTGCGCATAGCTTTGGTGTCGACCCAATACAAAAGTTTGTGACGGCAGCAAAACAGCGGGCTCCTCGTGCCCACAGTATCGTCGGCGTTGCCGAAGACCTACCATTTGAAGATGAAACCATGGATTACATCATCAGTCATGTAGCCTTTCAACATGCCGACAGAGAGCGTGCACTGTGCGAAGCCCTCCGCGTGCTCAGGCCGGGCGGCAGGCTCATCATTGCCGAAGCCCTGTCCAAGAAAGCGCCAGGTCCATTACCGGGTGTTGAGCTATACAGGCGTCTGCGCTTCAATTATTTCCTGATCTCGCATTACGGTATGAAACGGGCAAAACGCGCCAAAGCGTACCGAACGTCATCGGATTGGAAAGAGTTGACCGATATCCATCGATCACGGCGGTTTGATTTTGAACAACTATGGGTTTTTTATGCCAAACAGCTGCCTGGCGCAGTGTTTAAGCGGCTTGAGCCGAAAATTATAGCAGTGGTTTGGGACAAGCCGATTGCGTAGGGCTGGTGTCGGCCTGTCGATGTCTGTGCCGCCTGAAAGCTCAAATTGAATACTTGAGTGGTGGCTCCTCGGCCGCCACAGTCCCCTGCAAGGGGGCTCTGGCGAACCGAGGAGTCGTGGGCTTGCATTGATCAGCGGAAGGTCCGGCGGTCCCTGGCCAGGCCGACCAGCTCCGACTCGCGGCTGGTGCCGAGTAGAGTGACGGGGCCACCTGGAGCTCGGGGTGGACCTGCAGCCACCACACGATGGTCGCGAGCTGCGGGCTGACCCAAGGCCCCTGGATTTGACGGTACAGCATGGCGAGCTGCAGGTTGACCTGACGGACCACCTCGCGCGGCTCCCCGTCACAGAGCTGGAAGGCGGGCACCGTCATGGTCAGGCTGCTGTTGCTGTCGCCGAACAGGGTGATGACGTCGGGTTCGCCCAGCCAGCTCGGCAGACCTGCGTCCGCTGAGTGATAGACGTGGTTCGGGAGGCCCATGATGGCATTGATGAGGTCGGCGTGGGCCTGCTTGTACCGCTCCCTCCAGGACGGGGTGTCTTCGCCGGGTCGGCGTGTGGGCTGGGTCAGGACGTCCTGCGGAGGAATGTTCATGGCAATCCGATCCTATTCGCCAGGTTGCTGTGGGTAAATGAGCAAGAACTTTATATATTGTAGACTATTCCACGCTGTCTGTCAATGTCGTAATCTGGACCATCCCGATTTTGGGGAAGTATCATAACCTTTGAGTTAGAATAGAGTAGATATGTCGGTTGTACACTTTATCCTCAAAAATCTCGATGAATATAGACAAAGATTCTGGCTGGCTTTGACGGCTGGATTTGTTAATAGTTTTGCCAGCGTTTCTATACCACTGCTTCTCGCCGAGTTTACTGCGAGTGGCCTGCACTCAAATGAATTTCCTGTATTGGTGAGCTGGCTTTTGGTTGCGGTGCTGGTGTCGCTGGCAAGCTCATGGTATCTACGGCGATACGGAGAAGGAGTAGCATTTCGTTTCCCAAATCATCTGCGGCTCAAATACTTCCGTCAGCTTGAGCAAGTACCAATGAGTCAACTTGCTAAGCATCACACGGGCTACATCCTATCCATGGTCAACCAAATTGGCGACCGTGTCAGCCCGATTCTTATGGATACGTTTTGGACATTCACCGGTGTTGTGGCCAACATTGGCTTGCTCATCTATTTTACGGCCACAAAATCGTTCGGCCTTACATTCCTTAATCTCGCCCTGTTTTTGACATTTGTCGTCGTGAGTACCTTGCTCGCCCGAAAGATGACCAGTCTTGCAAATGCCAAGAACAAACAAAATGCCGTGTTTAGCCAATATTTTGTCGACTTTATGAGTAACTTGGTGACCATAAAACGGCTTGGCATCCGAGATTTTGCCAATCACCGGCTCACAGAACGCAGCCGGGACAGCGATGATCAAATCCAGGCATTTCAAAATGCTCATTCCAACCGGTGGCTCCTGCTGCATAGCATTTACTTTACCGCGAATCTTGTAACCATTGGTTATTTGCTATTCCAGATCTCCACCGGAGCTGCACCTGTGTCGCTATTGATACTTTTCGTATCTTTTTATGGCAATCTACGCAACATCATTGAACGGATTGCGGAGAATATTATTACATTTACCGAGACGCGGGTTTACATACATAACCTAGACGAGATACTCGGAAGCACTGCGGGGCCTTATGCCCACAAATCAGTGAACGATAGCTGGAGACAAATTAGGCTGAACAACATTGCATATCGTCACGACAATAATGCGGCGGTCATACGCATCCCAAGCATGGAGATTAACCGTGGCGATGCAGTTTGTATTTATGGTACGTCCGGCGAAGGCAAAACGACGGTCCTTACTATTTTGGCAAATTATTTACCCGCCGAGTCTGGCCAGCGACAGATTGATGGTATCAGCTATGAAGAGCTTAGCCGCACATGGTTTGCTGACGAATCAGCATTTATTTCTCAAGAGACAGAATTATTTAACCTAAGCCTGCACGACAACCTTACACTTGGCCGTAAGATCGAAGATGAACAACTTTGGCAATTACTTGAAGATTTGCAGCTTGCCGACTGGGTTCGGAGCCTCGAGCATGGTCTGGAAACTATTGCCGGCGAGAAAGGCTTGCGATTATCCGCCGGCCAAAAGCAGCGCGTGAATCTAGCTCGGGGGATCCTACTCGATCGATCACTCTATTTACTTGACGAGCCCACATCCCATCTTGACGAGGCGACCGAGAGGGCCGTTGTCAAAGCGATCGAAAAGTATCTCGGCGCCAAGACGATGGTGATTGTTACGCACCGCCCAGCGATCAAGAAAATCTGCAGCAAATTCTACCAGATGAGCCAGCATGTTGTTGCTCTTGAGTAAGGAAGTATGCGGCGAGGACGACTTGAAGCGCTGCTCACTATCTTCTTGTCACGCCGGCCGATTGTCACGATAACCTTGGCGATACTCATTGTGACACTCTCGGAATAAAGGTATGGTTCCTTAGTGCACCATTGCAGACGTTAAGATAACTCTGCCAGACGATCCGGACGCCGATACCGAAGAAGTCCGAAAGCTGCTAAGTGAGCCTGCAAATGATACAGATTGTAATCAAAAAGAAGCCTCGGGGTAGGAACATACTGCTCCGTCCAAGACTTCGACAACTTCATATTATCAAACTAGCGTGCTTATATCAATAACTTGATGCTTACGGTTGACGAAAAGCAACTTTTTGATGGTCTTCATCTAACGTCGCATTCGCGCGCGAGATTGCCATTAGGCGAAACACTTTACGGATAGCATCGACGGAAATATTGAGATTACCCGAAGCTGGCAGAAGAGAAACAAGCACTGATCCGGCCTTTGTAGCGAAGCACCCACCGAGTGACAGGGGCCTGCAACTCGGTGGGGCTTCATGACCTTCAGTGGCCGTCCGGTGTAGGTTAGGCATAGTAGGTCGATGATACTTTAGGAGCTCAGAGGAATCGAGCTAGTTAGCCCTATCTCATCACGAGGTCACGGAGCTCATCCTCTGATGTCCCGATGTCGCTCAGGCTAACGCCAGCGTTCCGTGCGTCGCCCTTGATACGCACAACGATGCTTTTCCTCGCAGTGCGTCCATGGGTATCTCGCCGCAACAATGCAAGCTGCTGCTCTGCATCCACAACAAAGTTCAGTGCTGTAAGCCTCTTCAGCTCGCTCTCTGAAGCGCCAATCATCTCTAGTTTGGCGCCAACTTGGTTCAGAAGTTGCTTGATCCTTTCGACCACCTGCGGTGCATGTATGAGGATCGTCCCCATACGCAGCTCGGCAAGGAGCCTCTTGGCCTCGGCGATCGGATTAGGCATGACCACTCCTAAGTGTTTCGTCCCATGACTATGACAGAGTTAATTTAACAGATATCCATGTATAAGTAAATATTAAGGCATATTCATGCAACTCCGCGTATGAGCCCGGCGGCCTATGCAATTCGTATTAAATCAGAAAAAGCGATAAGGTGTTGAAGAACGAACTAAAATAATCTCATGGTGCAGTATAAAGGACGATTATAGAACTTTAGTCGGTCTCGAAGGTGTTAATGTTGTAGAAAGTTATGCCGACATTGACGAGGAGGAAGACGATGAATGATCTGCTTGCCTCTCGTCTTTATGATAACAAAGACTTTTACAAAACGTTCGAGAAAGACTTAAAACATGCGCAGCGTAGTGTACTTATTGAGAGTCCGTTCATTACCGCAAAACGAATGGATGAGCTACTCCCCCTACTGCGCAGGCTACGGCAGCGAGGGATTAGCGTAACCGTCAATACGCGTCATCCGGAAGAACACGACGCTGAGTATGAATATCAAGCGGCCTTAGCGGTGTACGAAATGCAAGCATTGGGCATTACTGTGCTGTATACCGTCAAGCTGCACCGCAAACTTGCAATTATTGATGATGAAACACTTTGGGAAGGTAGCTTAAATATCTTGTCGCAGAATGACAGTTGTGAGATTATGCGCCGCACAGTATCCCAGCAGTTAGCTCACGAAATGGTACGTTTTATAGGTGTTGGCCGTTGGATTTAACAACCTCAGCCAGTTTCTTGAGCATGCCAGGGTCTTCGTTAAGTTTAACGAGAATAAACTGCTCGGCGGCTTCATGTTCTTCGAGCGCCTTTAGCTCGTCGGGCCATAGGTCATCATCAAACCAAAGGAAATCTTCGTCAAAGTTAATAGCGTCGGTTTTGAGTTCATCCCACTTAGTCGGCTTAATTTTGTCGAGGAGCTTTACGGTTTCTGGCTTGAGATGCGGGGCAAGTATTTCTTTAGCACGATTCTCGCCACTCCAATTATGGGTCGTGAGCCAGTAGGTTGAGTCTGGGTATTTTTCGAGAATGGCCTGTAAGAACTCGTCGGCATAGTTTGCCGCGTGAGCTTCGTTGGCGAGTAGCACTCCGTCAATGTCCAAATAAACGTTCATGGTGTTTATTATAACCCCTGTTCGGCATAGTAGTCCGTAATTTAAGATATAATAGCAACAAATGGACGAAGACGACGAAGAAAGACACCACAGCGGCGGTAGTGGCGGCGGCATAGTTGGCCTAATTATCGTGGGCTTGCTTTGTTGGTGGGGCTACAATCACTTCCTTAAGCCGGATAAGTGGATGGGTATGTACGAAGCCACCGTCCAAACGGCTGTGGGCGTTGGCCCGACCTTCGACAACAAAGAAGCATGCGTGACGTGGATTAACGAACAAAAGCAAAATCCCGGCCAGCGCTTCAACTTCGAGTGCGGCAGCAACTGTACAGCGCCTAAAACCGAGATCGGCCCTTGGCGTTGCGACGAAACGGCAGACACCCTATGAAGCAAATCCTAGCCTTTCTGACTTCGGATGATTTTGAGGATTTTACCTCCCAGCTAATCGGCCAGGAGCTACCGAACTTCGTGGCCGTAGAGGGTGCGGGCGGTGATGGCGGCCTGGACGGCCTAGAGGGCACTACCGCTTACCAGATGTACTTCCCGGAACCTAAAAACCGCGACCTCGTCCACTACATCGCCAAAATCGACAATACTTTAGGCAAGCTGCAGAAAACCATTGCAGCCGAGGAGCTAGAAGTGACGCGCTGGGTGTTGGTAGTACCGGAAGATTTGCATTTTAAAGCCGTCATTCACCTACAAAAAAAGACCAGGGAGCTAGGGATAGAATGCGTATATTGGGGCGCGACCAAACTAACTGCGTTGCTCGCCAGTCACCCGCAAATCCGCGACAACTTCCCGGAAATATTCCTACCAGGCGTAAAACGGGACTTGGGGGATGTCAAAACCAGCATCGCCAAGCTAAACGTACCCCGGACAGAACACAACGTCGAAATCATAAGCGACGAAGATTATATGCGAATGCGTGAAGTGCTACGCGAGGAGCTTCGCGGGCTGTATCGGTCAGCACAATCGCTTGGTGGCTCGGCCACAGAAGCCGCGACCCACGCCTATCGCGGGGAGATGGATAAGAAATTCGGCGAACTCGACAGAAAGAAAGCGGCTAGTGATCGGGCATATGAGCTGGACTTGGCCGACATAAACGACCATTTTGAGCAAGAACTCGCCGCCAAACATTCCGACCTTGCCCAACGGAATGTGCTTACCTCCGGTTTCGGCCAAAAAGAGCTGCATGACATAAACGAACGTCGGCACCGCGAAACGGAGCGACTCAGAATGAAGTATGGCAAGACCATCGGCATCCAACTAAACGGGGGCGTTGTTGTCGCGCCGCAATAATGAAAGGGATCGCTTTGGCATCCGTTGACCGCGCGATCTTAGGCATTGTGACTATTTTAACGATGTCTCGGCCCTTAGATCATCGGATTGCTTAGTGGCCGTCCGCGTACCCTTTGATTTGCTTGGTACTTTCGCCTTGCTTGTGTCGGGTTCTTCCGCCACTTTCTTTGCGTAGAGCAGCCGCGATGACTGGGTGACACGTTTTGCAATGGCATCGCTCCCCTTGTCTTCGACCACGACAGTTACGCCGGACATCGGTTCTTGGGCGTGAATGGCGGCAATACGGGCGTAGTATGAATACGCCGGAAGGTTGGCTATTTCACCTTGCTCTATGAATGGACTAAAAAGTGGTAGCACTAATCTTTCATCTGCTGGGCTACCGGAGCGGAAACACACAACCGTACCGACATTGGCGAGAATAATATCAACAAGCCGCTGCTGATCTTGCTGTGACGTGGACTGTTCGGCCATTGTCAAGAACAGCTTATACTTTCGAGCTTCGGAGAGCATTTGCACAAAGCCGGTCGTGGCAAAATTCTGGAATTCATCAACGTACAAATAAAACGGTATGCGGTTTTGTTCGCCAATTCTTGCACGCCGCAGCGCTGCCGTCTGTAGTTTTGCAAGCACTGTCGTACCAAATAGTGTCGAAGTGTCTTCGCCAAGCATGCCTTTTGAGAAGTTGCATATCAGGATTTTCTTACTGGCTAACATGTCCTCGAAGTCGATGGTCGATTTGGGCTGTTCCAGCATCCGGCGTGCCGATGCCGAGAATAGGAAGCGTCCAATCTTGGCCGTAATACCGGCTGCCATTTTAACGCGCTGGAACTCACCTGCTTTACCAAGCTCGTTGTCCCAGAAATCTTTGAGGTTTTTGTCTGTTAGAGTCTTTACGACTTTGCGCCGGAATTTCGCGTCGTTTAGCAGCTCAAAGATGGTAAACAACGTTGGATTTTCCAGAGTTAGCACCGTCTGAATTGAGTTGCGCAGCACGTATTCAATACGATGGCCGCCGGAATCGTCATCAGAGAATATTTTCCGTAGCACTGATATTGTTGCTTCGGTAATCAGATCCTTCTCGCGCAGCAAGTCATCACCCGTCAGCCCTTCAGATAGTTCAAGCAGGTTTACGCCGACAGGATATTCCAGATCGTCGGGGTTCATGTAAATGACGTCCTTGATGCGATCTTCGGGAATGTAGCGCAAGAGGCGCTCGGCTAAGTCACCGTGCGGATCGAGAACCGCCACACCATTACCGGCTAGAATGTCTTGCAATATGCTGTAGAAAAGCATCGTCGTCTTGCCATTACCCGTGCCTCCAATAATATAAAGATGGCGCTCGCGCTCTGACTCCGTAAGACCGATAGGCGTAACAATATTATGGTGGTGATTGTCCCCAATCATAACGGCAAGCTTGCGGCCAGATTTAAGCGATACTGGTGCGGCCAGCGTTCGGCTCAATGATGTAATGAGATTATCAGTTTGGGAGGTGTTACCCAGCGGGAAGTGATACAGACTGGCAAGTTCCGACGCGGACAGCACAATGGATCGCCGATTAAACAAGGCCGGTAGCCGATTGTTAAACGTAAAACGCCGCAATCTTTTGGGCGATAACAGACCTACTTTGGCGTGTAGTGCTTGATACGACGGCACGTTGTAGGCTTGCAAAGAAGTTCTGATGGCTCCTAAACGTTCGCGGACAGTATCGACGTTATCCGTATGTATGGCGACGCGTATACTCACCCTAAACAGCGATTGATTCAGCTTTTGATGCATGGTTTCCATAAGCTCCAGCTCAAAGGCACTCAAAGTACGCGCCGGACGCTTGCGAGTACTGACCTGCATACGCTCATAATTGGCGCGCGTAGAACCATATGAACTGTCATGAGTGCCTTTTGTTGGGCCGTGGTATACTTCGCCTATTATGTCGGTTGCTGCAAACAAGCCGTCGTTAATAAATTCCGCAATATTTGTTACAAACGGTATTTTTCGGTGGTTAAGATGCGCAAGTAAATCTTCGTTGCCGAGTATTTTGCGCGCCAAAGCCTTTGCCTCTTTGAGGTCAACTGGTGTCAGTACCAGCTGAAAGCGTATTTGTTCGTCCGGCGCTAATTTTGTCATGGCATTGGCAAGGTACGCCACTGGATCATACTGTTCAAGCGAACTAGCCGAAGCAAGCGGAAAGGCGTAGTGACCTGCCTGTTTGAACTCCACAATATGCATATTGTCGGGTAGCTCATCCTCCATTTCCGTTACCTTTATTTGCGGCAGGTAGGCCGTGATAACTTGCTGCAAACTGGCCGCTAGCCGCTCATCTGCCTGCACGATGTATCGAATACCGCCTGCAAGGGTAGAGACTTTCTCGAAGGACAGCACCACATCACAACGAAGCAGCTTTTGCTTGAGTGTCAGGCTGGCACGGAAGCCATGAATAACCGTAAACAATTCCTGTGTGGCGCGCGGTGCACGGGCAGTATGCGCGGGTGGCGTCAATTCGAGTGATACCGATTTGCGCTGTATTACGCGTCGCCACTGAAGCAGTCGGAAACTAACGAGTATCGCTAACCATGTAAGGATCGCGCCGATCAAAACTCCGGCGGCAAGTAGCAAGTAATGTATAAGGTTAGTCGGTAGCGCCATTGCTGCTCCCCTTGTCGTGTATGAAGTTATAGAAAATCGTCGCTCCAGCCTTAAATGTGCGGGTGTCGACAACATCCAGTCCTTGCACGTTCATTTCCGAGATCGTCCAGTCGCCTGTTACAGGATCGACAGCACTAACAAAGGCGACATGCCCTAGCCCAAGAATACCGGCATCGGTCTGATACACTGCGCCAACCGTTGGTGTATGGTCGACTAAATACCCGTCCGCTTTGGCTCTATCATCCCATGTATTCGCGTTGCCCCACGTGGTTGGAATAGGGTTGCCGTATTTGAGGCGCAGGGCAAATGCCCAATAAGTGCAGTTGCCCCACTCGTAGGTATCGCCCTCAATCTCAGGCCCTTCGTAGAGGCCTTGTACATCAGTTGATACAGCGTACACCGTGTCTGTGCCGTCACTGCCCATAAGGAAGGCCAGCGCACCAGCGCCAAGCGAGAAAACAGCCATAAATGGGAGCGTTACGATAATGGCTAACGTTGCCAGCACTAACGCAATCGTCTTTTTGTTGAAGCCAGTGACGGTCAGAATAAGTGCAGGGCTCATGTTTTGTATATCTCTGCCGGATCGGTCGTAATGAGCGGGTGCTCTTCATCAGAAGCTACAACCTTAACTGCGACGTGGTTTTGATCGGCAATAATGAGGGCGTCGCCACGTGCAGCAGTCAGCAAATACCCTTGCTCGTATTCGGATAGATTAAATTCCATTGCCACACCCTTAATGGTCGTCGTGTCTTGGTGCATGAGAATACGCAAACTGCTTTGCGACGCAATAGCGCGGCCATACTCGCTATTGAGAAAATCGTTTGCTTGCTGCGAAATGATAGACACTCCTAGGTAGTATTTGCGAGCGCGGCGAACTAAACCCGTTACAAAACGGGCGCTTTCGTCATGCTGAAGCAGCAGCCAGCCCTCGTCTATCACGAGCAGGCGTTTTTCCGGTTTTGCTTTCACCTGATTTTGGACAAAGTTGCTGATGATGAGCATCATGATCTTGCGCAGGTTTTCCGGCATATCTTTAATGTCAAAAATTACGAGCCGGTTGTTGAGCTTGACGTTTGTTTTGGCATTGAACACGCCCGCCAATGAGCCGGATATGTATTTTTCCAGTCGTTCACAGAGTTCTAGGTGGCCGAGGTCGTGCAGTACGGCATACAAGTCACGAAGCAAGGGCTGTTCACCTTCGGCCTGTTTGTAGATTTTAAGTATCGCTTTATCAACAGCGGCTTTTTCACCTTTGTCCAACCCCTCAGCCATAAGACTGACAACTTCAGTTAAGTCTTGGATATGTTCTGCCAGGTCGCTTGTAGTGTGTGCGGTAGTGCTGATATCAAAAGGGTTGATCTTTTCCTTGCTGCTGGTTGATAGCTTCACATAGGTGCCATCGACGGACTTAGACAGGTTTTTGTACTCCCGTTCAGGGTCAATCACAATGACTTTTGTGCCTTGCATGAGCTGGCGCAAGATTTCAACCTTTGTGGTGTAACTCTTGCCGGAGCCAGATTGCGCAAACGTGATTGAATTGGCGTTATGCAGACTGAAACGATCGAGAATAACTAACGAGTTATTGGACTTATTGACGCCATATAATATGCCAGACTCTTGTACTAGCTCCGACGACATGAACGGAAATGTCAGCGCCGCCGAGCTGCTATCAAGGTTTCGTTTCTGATTAAGCTGGTCTTCAGCACGTGGCAAGATAGACTGCATGGCTTCAAGCTGCTGGTGGCGAGCACTCTTGACGTAGAACAGCCGGGCAGACATAGTGGTTTCGAGTAGTTTTGTCACCTTATTGAGTTCGGCAAGGCTATCAGCTTGCAGCCCAATATAAATACTCACCTGAAATAGTTTTTCCTGACCGCGCTGGATCTTGTCGCGCAGTTCCATAGCCGAGTCAAGCGGGTCGGTAATCTCCGAGCCGACAATCTTGCCCGCGTTCATCATGGCGCGGCGGGTGCTTTCCAGCTCTGTGATTTTGCGATGCAGTTTTGGCAGCGCACTCAAAGCGTCAACTTCTTCGATGTGGTAGCTAATATCGGCGTCGTGGTTAAAGTTAATCAAGTTATCGAGCCAGCCGCTTGAAGCAATGTACGGATACCCTGTGATTGACAGTGTGCGAATGCATACCCCGTCAATGCAAAGGTAGTCGGCTTGTTCCTCCAGCCCGGCATAGGATAGAACATCGAGGTTGTCTTGTTCCCCAAAAACCAAGGCGAGTTCTTTCGGTCGTTCGTCGCGCTCCTGCTTCCATGCCTTCACACGCTCGATTGGTTTGCTGAGTTGCTTGGTTATGTCGAACGTACTCATGTCGTCGGCTCCTTTTGGATGTATGAGGTATGAATGAGTTCTAGCGCTTTGTCAGTTAGCGGTTGGATTTTTGCTTTGGTCGGATTGTAGAAGTTGTAGAACAGACCCATAAGTTCAAGACTGGACAGTTCGCGCGAGTGCATACCAAGCCGTGACAATCCTTTTTGGACAATATCAACTGTCAAGCCGAGCTGTTCTGTAATCAGATCAAAGTCTACCTTGCCGTCCGAGTTGTGCGGCACAATGACGTAAAACTGGCGTGACAATATACGGTTGGTCTTAATGAGTTCCCGAATAAACCTGTTGTAGTTGGCGAGCTGCTTTTTATAGATCGCCACTTTTTCGTTTTGGAGCCGACTATCAAGATCTTCAAGATATGCGTCCATATCCATTTCGCGTATGCGAATCAGCACTTGGAGTGGTACGCCCACGGAGTTTAGGAAACTCTCGTAGGTTTCAATAATTGCGTCCTGTTCGTCTTCGCTTCGCAGTTCAAAGTTAACCGGCGATACCTGTAGTACGATGCGGTAGCGGTGATTAGGCAGCGCCAGTACACCGTCTTTGATTTTCCGAATATCTATCTGCTGGCGACTACTAGTTTTCTTGTTTGACTTCCGTAATACGGACATACAGCCTTCCTTTCTTGTCGGTAGTAAACGCGAGTTTTGCATCGGGGTTGTCCATAGCCGCGAACGTGCGAATCGTTTCAGCGGCGGTGAGCGTAGAGTGCTGGCGAGACAGCGTTGGTTTTTCCGGCCCGTCTTCGGGCATCTCAGCAGCGTTTGCACTGTCGTACATTTCGCGGTTGGCAATCGTGTTTTTGTTGAAGACGTAGTATTGCGGTCGAAGGTTGTAGCGCACCCGCACAACAATCCAGAGCAGCACAATTTTGCCTTTGACACGGATTGCCAGCGCCGCGCACACTGCCGCAAAGGGCACCAGGAGCAGCAGCTTGTAGAGCGCAACATGCAGCGCGGGCGGCAGCACCGTAAAGACAATGCCAGCCGTCAATATTGGCAGCGCCAGCAGGATCATCTGGATGATGCCGAGATTGCCGACGATACGGTCTTCGACGGTGGTTACTTGGGCGGGTACGACAGTCTGTTTCATCCTTTCTTCCCCGATTTTCCGAGTGGCTTGGCAACTTTTGGTTCAGGCTTTATCCTTGGCGCAACGGTTGTAGTCCCAGTTTCTGAACGCGGCGTACTCGGCTTTGCGTGAACATTAATTTCCGCACCTGTCTTTTTACTTTTAATTGTCGCTGATTGCGGCTGTCCAGTGCGAACGGCACGTTGTTCAACCTGAGTGACGGCACGACCCTTCTGCACAGTGTCGGTAGCACCTGCTGCGGCAACTGCTGCGGACTTACCCTTGCCCGTTAGATATCCAACGCCGTTCATAAACTGACCGCCAAGCTTGCGTGCATTGCGCGCGCCGCCGCTGACGTAGCTAAACTGTGTCATGGCTGCAAGATCACGACATGCACAAACAGTACAAAGATAGTCGTAAGGTATGTTTTAGCGGCGGTCTCGGAGAAATCCCGGAAGCCCGGCACCAACCACGCCAGCAGTATGGCCGGTGATAAAACAGCTCCGATATAGAGTGTTACCAAGCGGCCAATGTAGTACACGAGCAGTATTACTGACAGTATGAGGAACGCTACCATAATCAGCAGCGCCGCCACACCCTGCCCGCCGGACTGTTTAACGACCCCGCTTAACGTATCCCATACAGAGCTACTACCACTTGCCGCATTGACCGCGTTAATCATAACGTTACTAACGCCAATAAAACCGTCGATAACGAAGATTGACACATTCATGCCGAGAAATATCAGACCAAAACGCGGCAGCAAGTGCTTAACATCAACTTCATCAAAACCAAACGTACTAGCGCTCATAACGTGAAAGCCAAGCAGCGCAACTACCAGCACGAATAACCCGTCACATATACCTACCATAGCCAGCCAAAGATTAAAGACCGCCGAGTTCGCAGCCATAAGTCCGGTAGAGGTTGTGAAGAATGACAAGGCGTGAAGAAATGGCTGTGCGACCGATTGAATGATATTGTTCAGCAGCCCCGTCACTGCTTTGATAAGTGCCGCCACCAAGCCATTTGACACTTTGTCCGGCGGTATCGCTTGCAGTTGTGGTAGCTTGGCGCTACTCGTTGCCGTCGAAGCACTATAGGCGTGCGCCAGCACCTCGTTAATAACCCCAGCTCCTAAAACGATGAGCAATCCGATAAGGGCATTACGAATAATCCGCTTAGCATGGTCTAGGCGTTCCGGCTTACCGGCACTTGTCATATAGACGAAACCGCCGTGAATGAGAAAGATGACACAAGCCGCGGACGCCAACGTACAAAGCGTGCGTAGGAGTGGTACTACATACGCGTGTATTACGCTCGTCGCCGATGAAGTGTCGGCCATGAACGTGAGCGGCATGGCAAGCAGTTCGTGCATTTTATGGCTACCTAATTCCCGAATGCTTTTGTGGCAATAGAAGTAGCGCCGTTACTGATAACGAGTGCCGCGATTACAACAACCAGGCCAACAAGCGAGTGAACAATAGTACGCTTTGAACGATCCAGGCGTTCGGGATTCCCTGCACTGGTAATATACTGGAATCCGCCAATACCTAAGTAAACGGCGCAAAGCGGCCCGGCAATAGCACAGAGAATGTTGACCAGCGTTTGCAAGAAACTGATTGTGTTGCTGACGCCTGCCTCCGAACTACTTGAAGCGACAGCTGCAAAAGCCGGATGCGAAAGTATAAACGGCAAAACGACAGCAAACAAAACTGCCCCGTGATAGATTTTCTTGCTTTTCATACAGTGTTCCCCTTGTTATTTTTCACGCAAGGTTCCCACTCAAACGCAAGCTGTAATCTTCAGTAAGGTCACCGCTCCCTGGTGATCTCTTGACCTCTGACTTTGCTGTAAACTATTACCGAAAGAAACGCAAATAACAAGAACCGACTTTTAGGTGTGTAACGCACTTAAAAGTAAGAATTGAAACTAATTCTCACAAGTCAAGTCAGTTTGAATCGTATGTTTCCTGTGCTTTATGCACCTCGTGAAGGTGGTCTTTCGTCCAAGCGACGACTGGCACGAGCGCACCTACAAAAGAACCGCCTAAATCAGTTAGGCTGTACTCTACCTTCGGAGGTACGGTCGGATGCGCAACGCGTTCTATGAAGCCGTGTCGCTCCAATTTATGTAGCATGTCGGTCAGTACCTTTTGCGTCATGTCTGGTACGGCTTTGTTAATTTCGTGATACCGCCTTGTCCCGTCACGAAGGCCGTACAAGACCGGCAGCGTCCATTTACTCGATAGTATCGCAACTACAGCACGCAGATAGTAATCTTCAGTCTTTTCCATGCCCGCCCTCATTTGGAAGTTAGTTATAATCAGTAAACATATTCGGTAGCATGCGCAGCAATAGCGGGCAGGCCAAACCATAAGCAAAATGCTATTTAATTATACTTAATGTGAACAAAAATGGTAGGCATCGTTGCCCACAGAACTTTGCAATAGCCTGTGGCTGCTACAGAATTAGTAGGTGAGCTCTAAAACTAAACGCTCCGTCCCTTGTCATAATGATATGATCCCGCACGGGCATGCCGAGGATTTGTCCGGCCGCTACAAGCTGCTGTGTAGAATCTATATCCGCCCTACTCGGTTCGGCATAGCCAGACGGATGATTATGTGCAACAATCACTGCCGCAGCCCGATCTTTGAGCGGCCCGGCAAAGACCTCACGTGGATGCACTATGCCTTGATTCAGCAGCCCGATTGTTACCGTCCGCCGCCTAATAATTTGGCCGCTGCTATCCAGTGACAAGCAAATGAAATACTCCTGACGTTTATTGCGGATAAAGTTAAGGTGGCGTAACGCGTCGTCGCTGATGGGCGGCGAATGCTTACTCATAGATCATTACCGTGCTATTGCGTGGCATCCAGGCGGTGAGCATGTGCAACTTTTCGTGCTCAAAATTGTAGGTGATATACACATAGCGGCAAACGGGTGGGACACGTACAAAATCATCGGCAGTCGCAAAGGTAATGTCGGCTTCAAGTAGATCGTTTGGCGCTTTACTCGTAAAGGTCAGCCCTTGCATCCATAGGATTTGCTCGGTGAGTATATTTATGCGAGTTGGATTGAGCGTGCTGGAACGTTCGTTCTGTGTTTGGCGTAGGAGCTTGAGCCATTGTTTACGCGTAGCCGAGAGCAAAGCCTCCGGCTTGTCCGTTACTACTGCTACCCTGCCTTGCAGGCCGCGAGAGCAGATGTGGCGGACAAGGTACCACGATAAGGACTTACCTTTGAGTGAGTGTTTTTCGATAAAAAGACCGTACATATGCCACTGGTGGTTAAACTACTAGTTGTATCAGTAATATAGCATGAAAAAGCCGATAACTAGTAATTTAACTACCTGGTGCTCAGACTACCAGTCCGTTACTGTTCAAGTAATGGCAAAGACTGATCCAAAGCACTACAAGAAGTTCGGCAAGCGGGTAAGCGAATTACGCAAAGCCGCTGGGTTAACACAAGAGCAGTTAGCTGAGAAGGCTGACATGAGCTACGACACAATAACTTCTATAGAGCATGGTCAGCAGTTTGCAACACTGGGTAATCTGCACCGACTTGCGAAGGCACTCAAGGTGCACCCTATGGAATTGCTGCGAAATCAGTAGCCGCTATAAGTCTACTCCATGTTAAACTAGTCACTTAAAGATATCGTCTCAGTTGTAGCTTTCTATTGGAATCAGGAGTCAATCGAGAGTAAGAGCATGCTACAATATTTTTTATGGTCAATAGGTACAAGTCCTCAAGTCGATTAGGCAAGGTCTTTATTTGGTTTTCGATTGGCATTCTTGTAGCAGTTCTGGCTTTGTATGTTTATAACGTGCGATCGGCATTGGCAATGGATCCAAACTCTTACAACTGCAAGTACGACAGTATGATGAAGCAATTTTGCCAGGACCCCTGTCAAGGACCCCATTCCCCGGACACTCCTTCTCAAGTTAGTTGCGGCGTAGCCGCCATGAGGCTGGCGGCGTAAGTCGCCGGGCTCATGCCCAGAGCCGAGTGGATGCGTTTGGTGTTGTAGTAGTGTACTTGTAAAG
>WNFY01001890.1_pt1 | contig 30324 bp, 26 predicted proteins | sample 5400091 | NCBI WGS metagenome assembly WNFY01 (sample SAMN13153364, study PRJNA577476) | soil metagenome | isolation source: 60 cm soil or saprolite under grassland replicate 1 | place: USA:California | collected 2016-06-15 | reverse complement strand
TTGCATCTGTAAATGGATCAATGGGCGGGGCTTTAGCCTCCGGTTTTTTCTTCTTTCTTGCAAGCAAATAGATAATGGCGGCAACGATCAGGACACTGGCAGCAATATACCAGTACCAGTCATTTTTCTTTTTGTCTTCTGCTTTTACATCAATCACATCTTTTATATCATGATAATCCTGGTTGGGATCAAACGGTGAAAAACCAACATTAACCGGTATCGTATCTGTACGCATTAGCGTGTCTCCCGCCAATTCAAATGCAGGAATTACCCAATGTCCAGAGTCAAAACTTGTGAGTGTTAGAATTTGATATAATTTAATTCCTCCCTCATTGTCAATCGTGTCAATTTTTTTTCTTTCCAGTATTTCAAAATGCGCAATTGAATCAAAGCTGAAAAATCGTATTGGCTCATGAGCAGGAAAATCAGCCTCGAGCCTGAAATGAATTTGCTCGCCGATTACAACATTATTCTTATCAACATTTGCCTTGATTACTATCTTATTTTGGGCATTAGAAACAATTGCAAAAAAGAAAAGGAAAAAAAAGAAAGAAACTTTATGTAGGTGAATAAAAAACATTAACTCATTTAAATCATTTGACCAGGTAATCCCGCATGTTTGAGAAAAAACGTCAACGGTTCCTGCTAACAAAAAATCGCTGCAATACTTTCACATAATCATCTCCCGTTCTCAAATGCAGCAGTGCGCAACCTGATTTTTTAAAGACATTTGTGCAATACTCCGTAACACGAAAAAATTCCTGCTGATAACGTTCACGCACAAAAGCGCTGTTTGTATCGACCCATTTTGTTTTGCGTGATTCTGCATCCCTCACCTGCACTAAACCTATTTTAGGTAATTCCATATCCATTTTATCATATACCTTAATACCTATCACGTCATGTTTCTTTGCCGTGACTTTTAAAGCATCCTCATAGTTGGCGTCCAAAAAGTCACTCAATATAAATGCTATGCTTTGCTGTCTTGTTGAATTCCTGAAAAATTTCAACGCACTACTCACCTGTGTACCTTTATGATTCGATTCTTCCGTCAAAAGTTTTCGCACAATATACAAGGCATGTTGCCTTCCTTTTTTAGGTGGAATATAGCTCTCTACTTCGTCGCTGTAAAAAATAACACCCACCTTATCACCATTACTAACTGCGGAAAAACTCAACACGGCAGCTATCTCGGTAAGAATATCTTTTTTTGTTCCATGTCTCGTCCCAAACATAGAACTCGCACTGATATCAACGAGTAGCATGACATTCAATTCCCGTTCTTCTTCAAAAACTTTGCTGTAGGGGTGGCCTAATCTTGCCGATACATTCCAGTCAATAAACCGAATATCATCGCCGTGAGTATATTCTCTCACTTCTTTAAATGACATGCCCTTTCCCTTAAAAGCACTGTGATACTCGCCGGTAAAAAGATCACTGGTGAGCTTCTTACTTTTAATTTCAAGCTCACGAACTTTTTTCAGTATCTCAGTTGTCGTTAACATATTAGTCGCCGGTTCCCGGTCTCTGGTTACCAGTAACTCATAACCGGTAACCTCAAACTATTTGATTATGGCACATTAATCTGTTTCAATACATCTTCAACTACATTCTCGACATTTATACTCTCTGCCTCTGCTTCATAGGTCAATCCCACACGATGTCTCAGTACATCCTTACAAATACTGCGAATATCCTCGGGTATCACAAATCCGCGTTTATTTAAGAACGCCTGTGATTTCGCAGCCAATGCTAAATTGATACTCCCTCTCGGCGAAGCTCCATAGGAAATTAGTGGCTTCAATTTATCGAGTTTGTATTTTTCTGGCTGACGGGTAGCAAATACAATATCAAGAATATATTGCTCTATTTTTTCGTCCATATATACCTGTCTTACCAATTCACGGGCATTAGTAATTTCCATTACTGATACAACCTGTTTCACCGATGGCAGCGCCAACCCTTGCACATTTTCCCTGATGATCAGTTGCTCCTCATACATTTTAGGATAGTCCACAAGCACTTTCATAATAAAGCGATCCATCTGCGCCTCTGGCAGTGGGTAAGTACCCTCTTGGTCCAATGGATTTTGCGTAGCCATTACCAAAAAGGGTTCATCCAACCTGAAAGTGTTCTCGCCAATAGTTACCTGCCGCTCCTGCATGGCCTCAAGTAATGCACTTTGCACCTTGGCGGGAGCCCGGTTAATTTCATCAGCTAAAATAAAATTGCCAAAGATGGGACCTTTGCGTACAACAAATTCATTCCGCTGCTGATTGTAGATCATCGTGCCGATTACGTCGGCAGGCAAAAGATCGGGAGTAAATTGTATACGGCTGAATTTGGCGTGAATAGCTTGCGATAGCGATTTAATGGTTAGCGTTTTTGCAAGACCGGGCACTCCCTCCAATAAGATGTGCCCATTGCTCAGCAAGCCGATTAGCAAACGATCAAGCATGTGACTTTGACCGATGATTACATGTCCAATCTCATCTCTTAGCCTGTCGACAAATTGCCCTGCATGCGAAATGCGTTCATTTAGCTGTCGAATATCTTCTGCGGTTTTTAGCATAATTGATATTTATTTTTTGTTCCCGGCCCGTGACCATGATTAAACATCCGTCGCATGCCGACGCCCAGATAGCGCCTCGATTCTTCATCTTCTTCTAATCTATTCATCATTAACGAAAACTTCCCGGTTTCGTTGTAATTCTTCTAAAATCAAATAAATCGCAGTTGGTTAGCAAATTGTTTGCCGATAAACTACCTGTTGTTTTTACGAAGTTAATGCCTCAACTCAGCATTGTAACTTTTCCGCTTCAAAAAACTTTGAGTAATTTTAGTGATAAATCAACTTTATGAAACTCCTTAAACTAATAACCGTTACTCTTTCCACTGTCATATTTTTTATTGCTTGCAGCAAATCGTCGGACAATCCAACTCCAAAAACCAAAACAGAATTACTTACTCAAAGCTCATGGAAATTTGATAACGCCAAGGTAAGCGGTGTCGACGTATCCGGTCTTTTGCAACCCTGCCAGAAAGATAATGTCTATGTTTTTGCGGCAGCAGGTACAGGTACTTTGGATGAAGGAGCTGCCAGATGCAGCCAGAGTGATCCACAAACCATATCATTTAATTGGAATTTTGAGAGTAATGAAACCATCCTTAACGTATCTACCGTGCTTATTGCCGGGGGCGGTAACAAATTCTCCATCGTTAGTCTCACCGAAACCCGGCTGGTCGTCTCTCAAAATATCACTTTCTCAGGGTCAAGCCAAACCGCCGTTGTTACATTTATTCATTAGTGCGTAGCAGATTAATACGAATGATTTTTTCCAAGTCGTTTCCATATTTCCATACAAGCCCGCCCATTGTGATAAGGACATTTCCAAAAAGTTACTTTATCACATGAACGTATTTTATAATCTGCGCTTACTCCACCACACCATTCTCCGTAGTCATGATCAATTAGATGTTTTTTTATAAACTCCCAAACCATTTGTGACCTTTCAAGGTATTTTACTTTGCCCGTCAATTGGTATGCATTTAAAAAACCAACCATTCCTTCAGTCTGTGGCCACCATTGTTTATTTTCATTTAAGCGATTGTCAGTAGTATCAAGTTCATAATTTAAAGAACCATCATTTGCAAGGCCTTTGGTTGCGCCAATCACCATTTGCATCGCTGTTGTTTTACATTCACTGATCACGGCCTTATCTCCAAGTACCTCGGCGGCTTCACACAAAAGCCAGGAAGCCTCGATATCGTGTCCATATGAAATAATGGCTGAGCGTCGTTCCCAATTACTTGTAAAAAATAATGTCATGCTGCTAGTGGTCGGATTAATTATACGATTCAACATGACTTCAATGCTATGCTGGAGGTGAAACTTCGATGATTCATTCTTCCAAACGCGATGAAGATTGGTAAAAGCTTCCAGTAAATGTAAATGGGTATTCATTGACTTACTGTTGGGAGCTTTACTCAGAATGTAATCGTCAGTATCACTCCAGTCGCGTTCGAATGCTTCAATATACCCGCTATTCAAATTGTCATACGCATGTTTAATTACACGGTCGAAGATATCGACAGCCGTCTTTAATATTTCATCGGCCTTATTTATTTTGAAATATTCTGATAAACCATAGATGGCAAATGCATGACCATACAACTGCTTTTTCGTTTGCAGTGGCTTACCATCACTCGTAACTGACCAATAGACTCCGCCGTAGTCTTTGTCAATGAAATATTTTCTGATATAATCATAGGCTCTTTTAGCTATGACGGGATAGGCCGGGTTTGGAAACATTTGGTGCGCCGCAGAAAAAGTCCACAATATGCGGCTATTGATAACAACAGATTTAGGTGCCCTGTTGTCGGCAACATTTTTATCATCGACAACACCATAAAATCCATCGCCGTCTTTTTCAACTGCAAATTTCATCCAGTAATCAAGAATTCTAAACAGCTCCTCTTTTACTTCGCGGCGAAAATCAAATGGTGAAATAAACATAAGTAATGTATAAAAATCAGCTAAGATATTTCCCAACAATCGGCACCCTTCTTCCTACTCCAAATGCCTTACAGCTCACACGAATAATCGGGCAGAACTGATTTCGCTTGTATTCATTGGTATTTACCAGTTTCAAAATTCTATCCACTAATTCTTTTTCATAACCCATCTCAATAATTTCCTTTGGTCCTTGTCTTAATTCAATATACTGGTAAAGTATTCTATCAAGCTTCTCATACTCAGGCAAACTGTCAATGTCTTTTTGATTTGGTCTCAGCTCAGCTGAGGGGGCTTTATCAATGATATTCTGAGGAATGATCTCTGTCTCCTTATTGATATAATTCGCCAATGCATACACCTGCATTTTGTAAACATCCCCCAATACACTAAGCCCGCCAGCCATATCTCCATACAAAGTTCCATATCCCGTTGCTAATTCACTTTTATTGGATGTGTTAAGAAGAATGTAACCAAACTTATTGGCTACCGCCATCAGTAAATTTCCCCTTGTACGACTTTGAATATTTTCTTCTGCTACACTGAATGGCTCATTTTTAAAAATTGATTTTAGCTCTGTAAGAAAAGTTTCATAAATATTTTTGATTGGAACAATATCATAATCATTTCCGAGATTTTTACTTAACTGTTCGGCGTCGCTTATTGAATGAGAACTGGAATATTGTGACGGCATCAGCAATGCTCTTACATTTTCTTTTCCCAAGGCTTCAGCCGCTAACACTTGCATTACAGCGCTGTCAATACCGCCGGAAGAGCCCAGGATAGCTTTATTAAAGCCCATCTTGCCGAAATAATCTTTTATTCCAAGTATGATGGCATGATAAATCTCATCGATATTCTTTTCACCCACCAGATATTGAATGGTATCCATATCATTTCCCACCTCAAAAGCTGAATAATAATACGAGGAAGATCCACCATTTTTGCTTAGTGACAGAGCTTCAGAACGTTCTTTCTTTTTCAGAAGATCATCAAGATCAAAAACCTGATAATCTTCTTCAAAATATTTCATCTCTTTCACCTTACATCCGTTAACATCATATATCAAACTGCCACCATCAAATACAATTTCAGTTTGAGAGCCAATGGTGTTACAATACAACATTGGAATTTTATACTTCAGCACATGAGCTTTCACAATACTGTTTCTTACTATATCCTGTGCATAATTATATGGAGAAGCAGAAAGGTTGATCATGACGTCCGGCTTGTAGGGCATTAGTTTTTCCATTGGCGTAATCCGGTACAAGGGATTATCACCCATGTTCCAAATATCTTCACAAATAGTAACTGCCAATTTTTTTCCTTTGAATTCCATCACCTTCCAATCATATGCTGGTTCAAAATAGCGATACTCATCAAACACATCATAGTTTGGCAAAAGCGTTTTATGGATTTCGGATTTTATCTCTTTTTCGTATAAAAGAAAAACCGCGTTAAAAAGGTCCTTTCCCTCCTTCTGTGGATTGCGGGCAGGGCTGCCTACTAATACACCAATGGCATCAGCATGTTGTTTTATTATGTCAATTGTCTCATAACATTTATTGATAAAATCATTGAACTCAAGAAAATCTCTCGGAGGATAACCGCAAATGCAGAGTTCAGAAAAGACAACAAGATCAGCGCTTTGTTTTTTTGCCCAGTTAATTCCATCAATTATCTTTTGTGCATTTTTTTCAAAATTGCCAATATGGTAATTCTGCTGCGCTAATGCAATCTTCATACTGCAAATTTACGCCCCCATTCCCTAAAGGAGATAAAAGAAAAGTGTTTTTAGCAATACCTTATTTTATCTTCGCAACAATTATACGCTTCTCACGTTTATCATGGCTATGAAATCTTCCTGGCTTACTGTATTAATTGTACTTGTTTTATTCGCATGCAATAATAAAAGCACAACACCCAATGTTTCCGATATTAAAGTGGACGTAAAGCTGGAGCGGTTTGAAAAAAGTTTCTTCAGTATTGATTCGAATAATGCTGCTCCCGGTCTGTTAAAAACGCGTTCTGAGTTTCCTGATTTTTATCCTGACTTCATGCAAAATATTTTGGAGGTAAGTGGAAGCGATAATGATACCGCCACCTTAACTGTTACCAAGAAATTTTTGAGCAGTTATTCATCCCTCGCTGCTGAACTTGAAAAAAAGTTCAGTAATACAACTGATCTTGAAAAAAAAATCAAACAAGGTTTTCAATTTGTAAAATATTATTTCCCTTCTTATAAGATACCAAAGCTGGTTACATATATTGGCACACTGGATGCGCCGGGAGTGGCCACTACAAAAAACCATATTGCCATCGGTTTGCAACAATTTGCCGGCAAAGATTTCAAGGGATATTACACTGCAGAGGTGATACAAATGTTCCCGGCTTATATTACCCGGCGCTTTGATGCAAAATACATTCCCGCCAATTGCATGAAAGCAATAGCTGATGATCTTTTTCCTGATAAAAGCAATGGCCGGCCATTAATTGAACAAATGATTGAGAAAGGAAAGCAATGGTGGCTTGTTGATAAATTTATGCCAGATGACGCCGATTCTTTAAAAACGGGGTACACGCAAAAACAGTTGAACTGGTGTAAAGAAAATGAAGGATTGATCTGGAATTATTTTGTAACAAGTCAGAATCTTGAACAAATTGAGCCTGACGTAATACAAAATTATATTGGAGAATCCCCTACCACCCAGGGAATGCCTGAATCTTCTCCTGGCAATATCGGACAATGGGTTGGTTGGCAGATCGTAAAAAAATTTGCTGAGAGAAATCAATCATTAACCACCACGCAGATAATGGATACTCCTGCAAGAAAAATACTGACAGAAGCAAAATACAAACCTAAATAGTTATTTGCTTATTCTTGCAAGCGTTGGCCTTTTTCCCAAAAATTTCATCATCTTTAAGTGTGATATAACGGCTGATATCATAGTTGGATATTCATTATACGGTAGATTAAATTTTGCACATGTATTTTTTACAATTCTGCGTAAGGCAGGATAATGTATATGGCTAACCCGCGGAAATAAATGATGCTCGATCTGGAAATTTAATCCTCCAACAAACCAGGAAACGATCTTATTACGTGGTGCGAAATTAGCCGTTGTTTTCACCTGATGAATAGCCCATTCATTCTCTATGACTTTTGGATCCGTCACGGCTAGCTCAAATTCTGTATTTTCAACCACATGTGCCAACTGGAATACAATAGCCAGTGTAAATCCCAGCACGATATGCAGAGAAATAAAAAATAGGAGGCCAAATAACCAACCTTTCAAAAAAACAGGTAAAAGGATATAAATTAAGAAATTAAAGAATTTGCTCGTCCAAAAAATAAAATGCTCCTTCCTGTTCATTTTGCTTAACGGTGTTGTATAAACCTTATGGCTAAAATATTTTCTAAAATCAGTGCCAAAAACCCATGCAATAGAAGTAAATGAATAGATAACAAAAAGGTATATGTGCTGCAGGCGATGAATGGGCATCCAATGTTTTGTTGGACACAAACGAAGAAGCTTGGTAAAAGAAATATCATCATCCATTCCATCAATATTGGTATAAGTATGATGGATGATATTATGTTTTTGTTTCCATATAAAGGCGTTACCTCCAAGTAAATTCAAGCTAAGTCCAAATACTTCATTTACCCATTTATACCTACTGTAGCTACCATGGCATGCATCATGCATAACATTAAACCCAATGGAAGCTAAGACAAAGCCAAGCAGGCCTCCTAACATTATTACAAATACTAGTGGCAAATGAAAAATGAAAAGAAAAATGTAAATCAAAATAGCTGATGGAAGCAATACTCCTGTCTTTAAAAATAATTTCCAGTTACCGGTTTTTTTCAAATGCTTTTGCCGAAAATATTTTTCTACCTCCGATTTAAGAACCGAATAAAAAACGTTGTTTTTATTGTTGAAACTAACTTTCGGCATAAAATGTCTTCGGGCTTTTAATTAGAACCAAATTGCTGGTTCATTTACAATGCCACAAGCGGAAAAGGGCCTGAGCGGGAATTGTTAATAATAAAGGTACGAGCTTTGACGCACAACTCAACCCTTCGGCGGTGATTTTTTACAAATGTTTGTAACCGAGTGACAGTTTGTGAGTGTGGATATTATGTTCAATTACTCTTGAAAGGAACAATCATTTCAAATTCTGGAATATTTACTTCGAGGATTTTATTATTATTGAGATTCTCCATTTGGTAGCTGCCATGCATTTTTCCCATTTCTGTTCGCAAATTACATCCACTTACATACTGATACCGTTCACCAGATGCCAGGGTAGGTTGAACACCTACTACACCTTCACCTTCCACTTCACGGTAACTGCCATTGCTGTCAAAAATATTCCAGTGACGACGGTGCAATTTTACGGGAAATGAGTTGTGATTTTCGATGGTGATTCGATATGCGAACATAAACTCTGATTGCAGCGGGTTACTGTAATCAGGCTGGTAAAAGGTTTCAACACTTACCTCTACGCCTTCAGAGATCATGCTCGTCATCAAATGCTTTTTGTAAAAATAGAGAAACAATTTGAAAAAGTGAAACGACATAATCCTGATCAATCTTTCAGCATATGGGGCAATCTGCTAAATAAATGATATTCCATTTTCACAATTCTACTCGCGATATCCCTCGGGATTCATATTTTCACGGTCCAAAATTTTCAAATTATGAAAATCGCTGTAGCCAAAGGAGACGGAATAGGGCCGGAAATAATGGAAGCGGTTTTAAAAATTTTTGAAGCGAATAAAGTACCGCTGGAATATGAGTCTGTTGAAATGGGTAAATGGGTTTTTGACAAAGGCTATAGCAATGGGATGACACCAGAAGCTAAACAAACCATTGAAACCCTTGGCCTGCTTTTTAAAGGGCCAATGGAAACTCCTAAGGGGAAAGGCGTGAAGAGTATAAATGTTACCGCCAGAAAAACATGGAATACTTATGCGAACGAAAGAGTGTTTCAAACTCTGCATGGAGTGAATACAGTTTTTAGCAAGGCCGGTATTCCTATAGATATTACGGTTGTGAGAGAAAATATTGAAGATACGTATGGGGGCATTGAGCACATGCTTACGCATGATGTTGCGCTCAGCCGCCGGTTTATTACACGGCCGGGAAGCCTGCAGCTAATCCATTATGCCTTTGAAATAGCTAAAAAGAAAAATGCAAAACGAATTACCTGTGGTCACAAGGCCAATATTATGAAGATTACTGATGGTTTATTTTTGGAATGCTTTTATGAAGTAGCGAGGGAATATCCTGCATTAAAAGCGGATGATGTAATTGTTGATGACCTTTGTATGAAGCTGGTTACAAGACCTGATAGTTTTGATGTAGTTGTTCTTACGAATCTGCAGGGTGATATTGTAAGTGATTTATGTGCGGGATTAGTAGGTGGACTTGGCTTCGCACCTTCGGCAAATATTGGCGATCACATTTCCATTTTCGAAGCTGTGCATGGCACTGCTCCTGATATTGCAGGAAAAAATATTGCGAACCCAACAGCTCTGTTATTAAGCGGCATTTCCATGTTGCGCCATGTCGGCCTCACCGAAAATGCAGCTATTATTGAAAATGCGCTACTCTTTACCCTGGAAAGTGGAGTTCATACCGGGGATTTTGGCGATAAAACAGTTCCGCCAGTCAACACTACTGAATTTGCAGATGCCATCATTGAAAATTTTGGTAAGCAACCAAAAGGCAATGCCAAAAAAGTAATTCCCAATATGCCGGGCACTCCCGCTCCATTTAAATTGGAAAAAAATCCGATGATGATTTCCAAGGAAACGGTGAACGAAAGAATTGTTGGCGTAGATCTTTTTATCGAAAGTGATGAGCAACCAAACGAGATCGCCAAAAAATGCCAGCGGCACGCTGGTGTTAAATTTAAGCTGGTAAATATTAGTAATCGTGGCACACAGGTTTGGCCCACGGGTTCCGTGTACACCAATCTCGTCAATCAATATAATGTTCGCTTTGAAAGTTTGAATGATGAAGAGTTAAACCAACATGATGTAATTGGCCTGTACGTCAGTATGAGCGGCAATTTCAAAATTTGCTCTTTTGAATTGTTAAACATGTGGGGAGATAAGCGAGGTTATAGTCTCGCGCAGGGACAATAGTTTTTTCTGGTTTAAGAATTTTTCATTTCTGCTTATGAACTGTGATAATACTTCGACTTGTATTACCCCGCAGTCCGATGCTTGCGATCCGTATAAAGACATTTACCCTCCTGACTATTCAGCGTTGGTCATCGTTACCGGGTTTGTGCGTCAATTGCTACTGTTCAGGTAAATTCTTTGCAAACTAGTCTACCCTGGATCTTCTCACTTGCAATTTGAATGATTGAGCAAAATAGTATTCTGTATACTTTCAATTCTTCTTTTTCTAAAAAACCGTTTTTTCACAGAATAATTCCCGTGTTTACACCCTTGTATTGAGCTCACTTAAAAAATAGATTTGCCAGAGGTTGCATCATCGTTAGAAAGTTTTTTGAACAATGAGCTACTAATCAGAGACATTCTCTGGTCCTGGTGTGTCTACATCGGGACATGCTTTAAATATTTGCTTGTGAGAGAGTATATCTGATATTATTAATTGTTATCAGATTTTTTTTGTTTCAGCATAACCATTTTTCCTCAGCCATTCCATCACTTTCTCCCTTTGGTCTCCCTGGATAATAATCTCACCATCCTTCGCCGTACCACCGGTGCCACAAAAACTTTTTAATTTCTTTCCTAGTTCTTCAAGGCCTTCATTACTTCCAACAAATCCTTGAATCAGTGTAACCGCTTTTCCAGCTCTACGTTTTGTATCCAATCTGATTTTCAACTTTTGCTGTGCAGGCAATAAAGTTTCAATATCAGCTTTCTCTTCGCCAAAATGAAAATTGGGATCTGTACTATACACAAATCCGCCGCTATTCAGTTTCTTCTTGCTCATACAAACAAAGTTTTAGACAATTACTGCTTTCAAGCTTAAATCTAAACTTCTTGCCTGGTGAATTAAAGCCCCGACACTTACATAATCAACCCCTGTTTTTGCATACTCTTCAATGTTGTCAAGATTAATTCCACCACTTGCTTCCGTTTCAAATTCACCATCAATTATTTTCAATGCGTCCTCAATTTCTGATGGTGTAAAATTGTCAAGCATGATTCGAAATACTTTTCCTTTTCCTGCTTCCGCCATCTTTTTTACATCATCAATTGTTCTTGCCTCTGCTTCTATTTTTAATTCAGTCTTTGATGTTTGTATATAGTCCCATGCCCGTTCAATAGCTTTTTCCACTCCTCCGCAAAAATCAATATGATTATCTTTCAACATTATCATATCGTACAAACCAAAACGATGATTAAATCCACCTCCAATGGTCACAGCTTCTTTTTCAAGCAAGCGAAAATTAGGAGTTGTTTTTCTTGTGTCTAAAACTTTTGTTTTGTATCCCCTCAATTTATCAGTGTATTTTTTGGTTAAGGTTGCAATTCCGCTCATTCGTTGCATGCAATTCAGCACCAACCGTTCGCATTTTAAAATAGTGTGTACCGAAGCCTGCATTTCAAAAGCGATTTCTCCTGTTTTTATTTCAGCGCCGTCTTCTTTGAAAGCTGTAAAAATAGCTGAAGGCTCTTTATAAGAAAAAATTTCACGGGCCACTTCTAACCCTGCCAATACTCCATCTTGTTTGATTTTTAGCTCGGCCTTGCTCTTTACGTCAGCTGGAATACACGATAAGGTTGAGTGGTCACCATCACCCACATCCTCTTTGAGTGCATTATCAATTAACTTGTGCAATTGTTCATTGAAATTTATCATACATGCAAAAGTACTACTTCACTTTGCTAGGTAGTATCCAATAAAAAGCCTTCCGTGCGAGGAAGGCTTTCGATAATTCGTTATTTTAGACTCTATCAGATAGATTGCAGGCGGATGGTTTTTATATAATCTTTGCCTGTTTTGGTTTTCATAAAAATAGTAGTGCGGTAATTACCGGATTTTGTCTGTAGGGTTCCAACACAAAATTGGCCGCCATTTTGTTCACCTTTGTGCTTTACTTCAAATGCCTTTACTTCATTGTTATCAAAAAAATCCTTAAGAATAAGCACAGCCTGTGCTTTGCTGTAGTTATTACTTTTATCGGGCAAACTGATTTCAATATTATCATCCATGTACTTACCTAATTCGCTTGCTTTACCATCTTTAAAAGCATCAATCACTTCATCCAGATTACTGGGTTGTGTAGTGAAAGAAACCATTAAAAGGCCTAAGGAAACTGTTAGTGTAGAAATTATTTTTTTCATATAGTTTTTTGTTTTCGCAGTGGTATGGAACGAAAAATATGCCATAGTTAATTGGATTTTTTAATGGACTACTAAAATAGTAAAAACAAGATGGTTTTCATAGCTTAATATCTTTTAGTTAAATCAAGTATTTTTACAAAGGATATTTCTTAAAAGGCAATGAAATTATACTGAAAACCGAAAACACCTAAGTTTAAATGAACTCTAAAAAAGCTATTCTGATAATAATGGACGGCTGGGGATTAGGAAAAGTTGCCTCGGCAGACGCTATTCAACACGCAAAAACACCGTTTGTTAGCTCCTTATACCAAAAATATCCTAACACTACTTTAACTACCTGGGGGGACGCAGTCGGCCTGCCAGAGGGGCAGATGGGCAACTCCGAAGTAGGCCACCTGAACATGGGGGCGGGACGCATTGTGTACCAGGAATTACAAAGAATCAATGTGGCTATCCGCGACGGATCGTTTGCACAAAATGAAAACCTGCTAAACGCAATCAGGCTTGCAAAAAAAAATCAGAAACAATTACACCTGATGGGATTGGTTAGTAATGGAGGAGTTCATTCACATATCAATCATGTAAAAGCAATAATTGACGTGTGCAAAAATGAAGCTCTAAATAATGTTTTTATCCATGCATTTACAGACGGAAGAGATACAGATCCAAAAAGCGGGTTAAGTTTCATAAGGGATTTACAATCGCATTTAAATAAAAGCGTAGGAAAAATTGCGACTGTTAGTGGTAGGTATTATGCTATGGACAGGGACAAACGTTGGGAAAGAATAAAGCTTGCCTACAATGCTCTTGTAAATGGTGAAGGTGAAAAAGCGGCTGATCCGATGCAGGCTATCGAAAACTCTTACAAAAAAAATATCACTGATGAGTTTATCAAGCCTTGTGTAATTGTGAATGAAGGGCAGCAACCGATTGCAAAAACTAATGATGGTGATGTAGTGATCTGTTTCAATTTCAGAACTGATAGGTGCCGTGAAATAACTCAAGTGCTCACACAAATCGATCTTCCTGATTTTGGAATGAAGAAATTATCGCTGGATTATACTACAATGACGGAGTATGATCGATCATTCAAAAACATTCATATTATTTTCAGCAATGATAACTTAAAGAACACGTTGGGCGAAGTTTTAGAACAACATCATCTGAAACAAATCCGCATTGCTGAGACGGAAAAATATCCCCACGTAACTTTTTTTTTCAATGGCGGCAGGGAAATCCCTTTTGAAGGAGAAAAAAGAATTCTTATTCCTTCACCAAAAGTGGCTACCTATGATCTAAAACCAGAGATGAGTGCTTATGAAGTAACAGATGCGCTTCTTCCGGAAATCAAAAATCAAACCGCTGATTTTATTTGCCTGAACTATGCCAATGCAGACATGGTTGGCCATACCGGCGTTTGGGAAGCTGCGATCAAGGCTGTTGAAACGGTTGACAGCTGCGTTGAAAAGGTTGTAACGGCAGGCCTTGAAAATGGTTACACGATTTTTCTAACAGCTGACCATGGCAATTCCGACTATATGATTAACGAAGATGGTACACCAAATACCGCTCATACCTTAAATCCTGTTCCTTTTTTTATTATTGATAAAGAATGGAGGGGGAACATAAAACCCGGCAAATTGGCTGATATAGCTCCTATTATTTTAACGATGATGAATCTTCCGATTCCCCAAGAAATGACGGGTGAAATTCTTATTGATAAAACCCTAATTTCAATCAATCAGCATGTTTAAAAAGATCTTATCAGCCTTGATAGTGGTTCTTGTAATTATTCAATTTATTCATCCGGCAAGAAATATTTCAAAACCTGATCAACCAAATAATATTGCTAAAACCTACAATGTGCCAGATGATGTAAAATCAATTTTAGATAAGGCTTGCATGGATTGTCACAGTAACAATACCCGCTACTTATGGTATTTTAAAATTCAACCCGTAGACTGGTGGCTAACGCATCATATTACAGAAGGAAAGCGGGAATTGAATTTTGATGAATATACCAATAGGTCCATTCGTTACCAGTATAATAAATTAGAAGAAGTTCAGAAACAAGTTAAAGAAGGCGAGATGCCTTTGAATTCATATACTTGGATTCATAAAGATGCCCTATTGAATGGACAAGAAAAAAATACAATAATAGACTGGGCTGAATCCATTCGAAAGGAAATAAAATCCAAATACCCAGCGGATAGCCTGGTCAGGAAAAGGCAATAGGTTTAAATCAAATAGTACACAAAAGTTGATAAGCCATTAGAAAAGTACAAGAGTTCCGAACGTCACGAAAGCTAATACAGTTTCCGGCCCAGACCCACAAATTCTTGCGACAAAGGAAAAACTCAAATTTTTACATTTCAGTGCAGCATTGTAATATAAAAATTGTCTAAATTACAGGCAACCAAAGGGAAAATATGACCGAGGAAGCCATTTTAAAAGGCTGTTTGCAAAAAGAGGCCGCCGCGCAGAGGGAGCTATATAACCGGTATAGCCCCAAAATGTTGTCGGTGTGTTATCGTTTCGCACATAACCGCGAGGATGCAGAAGATATGTTACAGGAGGGTTTTATCAAGATCTTTTCACAAATGCATACGTTCGGCAACAGGGGTGCTTTTGAAGGATGGGTAAGAAGAATCATTGTACATACCTGTATTAATATTCTGAAAAAGAATAAAAAGTTCAATGAAAGCGTGGATATAATTCATGCCACAGGTGCGCAGGTCCGCGAGGAAAGTGTACCATCCATTGTACAGGCAAAACAAATAGTGGAGTGCATCAGGATGCTGCCGATCGGATATCGAACCGTTTTAAACTTGTATGCTATTGAAGGTTATAGCCACCGCGAAATAGGCATGATGCTGGATATAGAGGAAAGCACGAGCCGTAGTCAATATACAAGAGCTAAAGCAATGTTAGAAGATATACTGGTGAGAAAAAAGATTATTCAAAAACCGAAACACGAGGTGGAATGGTTGACTGCTATGAAAAGATGATCGATCCTATCCCTAAATTGCTGACTGATTATGGAGAGAAATTATAATAACGAGTTCGAGAGGTTCTTAAAAGAAAATGCAAATCAATACCGGTTGTATCCTTCCGCAAAAGTTTGGAATGGAATCTATACAGCTCTTCATACACGCCGGAAGTGGTTTGGCCTTGGTATAGTATTACTATTACTTACCGGTTCACTAATCACTTTACTTATTACTAATTCTTTCAAGGAAACAGTGATTACGGTTAATAAACCTTCCGTTGAACAGAAAACTCCTGTTTCTGATTTGAGTTTACAGGTACCAGATAAAAAAATAAGTTTAAATAAATTTCAAAATAATTTACCAGGAATTGCAGCCGCGAAAAATAAACAAATTGCTATTCTGAATAGTAATCCTTATCGAGAGTCCAATAATTCAACTCTAAGTGAAAATAATTTTTACGGCAATCCAACGAACAATTTTGAACCGTTAACTATTAATATCACTGATGAATTAACAGATCAAAATCTCATAAGTGCATTGCCCCGGGAAGTGGCTTCGGACTATCCGAAACATTCGGGTACTTTAAATCCATTTGACTGGACGATAGAAAGTGTTGTGAACAGCTATAACAAAAGAACCAGGCGGTTAAGTTTCCAGTTCAATTTTACTCCGACCATCAGTTACAGAAAACTATCAGCCAATAAATCATTTTTACGCTCTGCAGCACTACAATCAAATATACCTAATACCTATGCTGCTTTGTATGATATAAACAGCGCTGTAACACATAAACCAGATATGGGTCTGGAATTTGGCTTAACAACAAAATATTCGTTCTCTAAGAACTTTAAGGTAAAGGCAGGAGTTCAATTCAACATTAACCGCTATGATATAAAGGCCTTTAATTATCCAGTTGAGCTAACGACTATCGCTTTGAGGGGAGATAGAGGAGGAGGCGTTGATTCTTTCCGTACGGTTAGCTCGCATCGAAACTTTAACGGCTACAGCGCGAACTGGCTGCACAATTTTTATTTCCAGATTTCTATGCCCGTGGGCATAGAAGTGAATCTTCTAGGTGACGAAAAAGTTCAGTTTGGTGTGGCGGGCACAATTCAGCCAACTTATGTGTTGGGAGATAGAGCTTATCTGCTTTCTACGGATTATAAAAACTACGCAGAAGTTCCATGGCTAATTCGCCGGTGGAACGCAAATACTGCTTTTGAAACATTTGTTTCTTATTCAACCGGGAGAATGAAATGGCAGGTTGGCCCACAGGTACGCTATCAATTGCTTTCAAGTTTTGTTGATAAATATCCGGTAAAAGAAAATCTTTTTGATTTTGGTTTAAAAGTTGGTATTTCGCTCAATAAATAGAGTGGCCGAGACTAACTGCTGCTTTTATTCGAAAACCCTGTTATCTGATAACAGGGTTTTCTGTCGAAGACCTGTTTCCATTAATTTTATAAATTATTCAAAAATTATTTTCATAATGAAAAAAAATTATTCATTGCCTGCATTGATTTTTGTAATTTTTTATTGTAGTTGCAAGGAAGATAAGAATGATGTTTTTCCGGCGATTGATTTTATAAAAGGCCAGATAGCCAATATTGATACGTCTGTTTATCCTATTATGAAGGTCGTTCCCCTGACAGACAGTACTTATGATACCACATATGTAAAGAGACAAGAGTTTAAAATTCTAGCACGTGATTTTGTGGAAACACCAGATATTTCTAAAAAATTTGGCGGCAAGTACACCGAAGATAGAATGATGAACAATGAGCTGGGTCTGGCCGTCTTTATTGCAACACCTAAAAATGAAAACCTAGAGGTAAGAAGGCAGGAAGTAAGGATACTTCCTGACCCGCCAAACGATAAGGTAAAGAGTATTTATATCGAAAAATTTACCAGTGATAAAGATAGCTCCGTAATGAAACGAATGACGTGGTATGCGGATAGAAAATTTCAAATAGTAACTATCACCCAGAAAAAAAATGAAGCGGAAAAAACCTCGGTACTGGAGGTGATTTGGAATGACAATGAAAATTATTAACTATATAGTGAATGACGCCTGAAGAATATAAAAATATCTCATCGAACATTCCCGGGAGCCCTGGTATTTATAAATATTTCGACATCGATAATAATCTTATTTACGTTGGTAAAGCGAAAAATCTGCGTAAACGTGTTACCTCATACTTCATCAAGACTTTTACTAGCTATAAAACCTATGAACTGGTTCAGCGCATTGCAAGGATAGAATTTACTATCGTTAGCTCAGAGCAGGATGCTTTCTTACTTGAAAATTCTTTGATCAAACAATTCCAGCCACGATTTAATATTAATCTGAAGGACGATAAAAGTTATCCCTTCATTGTCATTAAAAATGAACCATTTCCCCGCGTATTTTTAACACGAAAGAAAATTGATGATGGCTCAGAATATCTTGGGCCTTACACATCCGTTGGAAAAGTAAGGGAATTATTGGATTTCATTAAACAAACTATTCAACTCCGAACCTGTTCTTTAAACCTTACTGAAAAAAACATTGCAAAGGGCAAGTTTAAGGTTTGTCTTGAATATCATTTAGGAAACTGCAAAGGCCCCTGTGAAAGTTTGCAGACGAAAGAAGACTATGATGAAGGGTTGAGACAATTAAAAAATTTTTTAAAAGGGAAATTAGGATCGGTGATTCAGCATTTTAAAAATGAAATGAAGAAATATGCCGGCAACATGGAATTTGAGAAGGCGGAGATTATTCGAAAAAAAATGGAGTTCGTTGAAAATTATCAATCGAAATCCGTTATAGTCACGCCAAAGCTTGGCGACGTTGATATTTTCTCTATTGTCAAGGAAAATGATTCCGCTTACGTTAATTATCTGATGGTGCTGAATGGAACAATTGTTCAGACTAAGACACTAAAAGTTGAATCCCATCTTGATGAAAGTGCTGAAGAAATTCTATCGTTTACCATTGCACAATTAAGGACCACTTTTGGCAGCCAGGCAAAAGAGATTATTCTTCCATTCATTATTGATTATGCTGAACCCGATGTGTTGATAACGATACCCAGAGGCGGCGACAAAAAGAAGCTACTTGAGCTTTCAGAAAGAAACGTCAATTATTTCATCGAAGACATAAAACAAAAGGAGCGATTAAAACTTGGACAAGAAAAGGGAGATAAAACAAAATTACTGGAACAGCTTCAAAAGGACCTTCAACTTCCTCGGCTACCAGTGCAGATTGAATGTTTTGATAACTCAAATTTTCAGGGCAGCTTTCCCGTATCGGCCATGGTCTCTTTTAAGAATGGTGAGCCAAGTAAAAAAGATTATCGCCATTTTAATATCAAGACAGTGGAGGGCATAAATGATTTTGCGTCCATGAAAGAAACGGTTTTTAGAAGATATAAAAGATTGCTGGAGGAAGACCAACCTTTCCCTCAGCTGGTTATCATTGATGGCGGTAAAGGTCAACTAAACGCCGCCATAGAAGCTCTAGAAGAATTAAACGCGACAGGAAAAACAGTAATGGTTGGTCTGGCTAAAAATGAAGAAGAAATATTCTACCCCGGCGACAAAGAGTCATTGAAGCTTCCATATACTGGCGATGCTCTCAAATTTATTCGACGAATACGTGATGAGGTACATCGCTTTGGCATTAGTTTTCACCGCCAAAAAAGAAGCAAGGGCACTTTTAAAAATGAATTAGAAGAGATTAAAGGCATTGGAAAAAATACCGTTGATCTGTTATTAAAACAATTCAGATCAGTAAATAACATTAAGCAAAAGGATGAAGAAGAATTGTCGGCACTTATAGGAAAAGCAAAAGCAAAAATCCTGTTTGATTATTTCAATAAACCGTAACGAAAATACAACAATTCCTTAGATTTCCTATACCACTTACAGGTATTTTTAAAAAAAATAAGTTGTTAACTCTGAAAGTTTTAAGCACAAAAAATCCCATACTTAGGGTATGGGATTTTTACGATAGTATGGTGTTTATGATCAGTATGACCAAAGATCTTGCTCGTAATTAAAAATTCTTTCTCTTATATTGTCACCTTCTAGCAAGGAAAGAATAGGATCTTTCATATAAACTCTGATATTTTTATTCCCTGGATTATCTAAGGTAGATTTAACAATATAACTGCTGAACATGCGACTTTCAAAAAGCTCTTCCCATGTCAAACGACCCATACCCATATTTTTAGGATTATAGACCTCGTACTTTGCCAGCATTGGACGAAGATCAGGATAATAAACCCAGAACATTGCTGTCGTTCCTCTTTCCTGTCCGTTAGGAAGGTATACTGTTTTTAATGGAGCAATTCCAAGAATTCTCACAAACATACGACTTGCTTCACGATCAAAAACCCATTCTTCTTTGATTCTGATTTTTACCACGCTTTTTGGATCAAAGCTGGCTTTTGTTACTACATACTCAACTACCTTACTTGGATCATCAATAGCAGTCTTTGCGACGGTGTCGGCGGTGCCAACAGTTAACTGCGAAATTTCAGTCAAAGCCATAGGCGTACTAAAACGATCATCGGCAAAAGCAGTTATCTCGCCTGAATTAACAGCCTTTAATAACATATCAATAAAAATCTGGCTGCCATTATCATCTTGTGCTTCATAGCGAAAAACCTGGTTTATCTTTTCACGAAGATCCAACTCACGCCATACTTTTTCTGAAAATAATGCATCGTCCCAACGCAAATGTTCATACGGCAATGGGGTCCGCTCCATTACACCACTTTTATCAAAAGCATTATCATTTCGCAATGATTTTTTTACAGTACTATCAGTTATGCCCGACGTATCAATCCTGATCGGAATATTGCCGTAGGGATTATAACCGGATGGCTGGTTATTATTATTCTGCTGATTTACTTGCTGATTGGTTGGCTGATTCGCATTTCTTTTTTTACCTGTTCGCTGCGCATCAGCATTCATCACGACAACAAATGAAACCAAACAAAATAAGCTGCTTTTGATAATTAATCTTTTCATATTCGCCAAAAATTTATTTAATATAATATACTAATGATGGTAACTTTTGATTTCTGCCATCTTCACCAACTGCCCGAATGTTATCAATAGTAACCATTCTGCCGGCTTTTAGATTTCTAATTATTTGCTCAGCTTTGGGACTCCACGTATTTCCGGTACAAGGAGCTTCATCAATATCTCCCTCATCATTATCAGCTGTAAGAGTAAAAGACGTAACTGAATATTTTAATTGAAAAGGAAAATCTTTGATGTACGCACCCACGCCTCCCTGAGCTCTAAACGCACCAGCATTTACATTATCTCCACTTTCAAAACCACCTACTGTTGCGACAGGTCTTGGAATTGTACGAGTGCGGAATAGAGATTTACCAGCAACTTTGCCATTCACAGAAACCGTTATATAACATTCATCTGTAACACTGTTTACGCGGGCAATATAATGTCCGCCTCCAAGTGCTTTAACATTCCCATTACCTGAAATTGAAACCTGCTGTTGCTCGGTACCACCTCCGGTAGTAGATATTGAAACCGGGTTATCCACTCCTATATAAAGAACATTCATCTTGTCTAAAGCTATTGAAGCTGCAGATTGACCAACTGTATATTCGATAGGCTTTTTTATGGTTTGCATTTTCCCTTCCTGGTCGGTGAAAGTAACAGTTACATTGACAACATGTTTTCCAAGTGACGTAGCTGCATTCATTTTACGATGTGCTGCACCGTCGATATCCAGTGGAATATTCTGCCCTTCAACGTTAACAGTCGGCTGAGCCGCTTTACTAAATGCGCCGACACCGGCAGTTATTTCCATTTCATCGCCTGGCATTACATAACTTGAATTAGTTTCAGCAAATGCGGCGTAGGTATCATATCGTACTATTACCTCTCCCACTTTGTTATGACAGTAGGCAACCACTCTGTTTTCAGAAGTCTTTACGTCCATCTGAAACTTGCTAAGAATGGTAAGGGCAGCTACAGAAGGTACCATGTGAAAGTAAGCACCTTCCCAGCTTTTACCTGACCTGCTTCTGCTTGCTGGCTTGTCAAGACTTATAGGAAGAGAATTCTTAAATTCTTCCCCAATAGAAGGGTCAATTTTTGTAAGTAAATTATTCTTATAGTCTTTAAGCATGTTATAAAGCTTCTGGCCTTGACCCTTGTCAACCATGATGCGTGTAGCAATATCAAGATTGTCTTCCTTATATCTTTTACTGGGATCCTTGGGGTCACCACCAGATTCAGTAAGTATCCGGTCCTTTAATGTTTGAATATAGTTATACACTTGTTTACTAAAATCTTGAGCTGTTTGAGCTTTTGGATACCATATCTGTGCTTTTGCAGCAGTGGTTGGGTCAGACAGTTTGTCAACCAACGATTTCATGATAGTTTCTGTAGATTTATTTACAGTGATGTTGGTATTTTCCAAACTTTTATTAACGGTTTTGAAGGCATTAAGAATTTCAGATGATACATTCAGTGCTAACAATGCTGTTAACACCAGGTACATCATATTGATCATCTTTTGCCGGGGCTCGCGAGGTAAAGCCATGACGATTTTTGGTTTTTAGATTAGTAATGGTGACAATTCAAATTTTGAAAAATCACGGATACGGATTCTATTCTATATAAACGAACCCATTAAGACCTTAGTATATTATGCACGACCCTGCATTGCACTGAGCATGTTGCCATAAATCTGGTTCAACCGACCCAGGTTAGTAGCAAGCACTGCAATCTGGTCATGTGCTTTCTTCGCATCTCCCACACTGCTTTCCATTGCCTGTGAAGCCTGTACCAGGTTGCTATAGAACTGGTTCATAGCTTTCAAATGGCTATTGGTATCCTGCAATTCCAACTCATAGATTGTATTCAACGAAGAAAGATTCTTTGTTAACACCTGCACCTGCTCATGGAATTGTTTTGTTCCTTCAGCAGCAGCGTTAAGATGATGAATGCTTCCTGTAGCTCCTATATAGGCATCTTTCATTTGCGTCAGAGCGTTAGTAGCTTCTTTTGTTTTTTGAGTATAGTCACCTGTTGCAGCAACTACATCGGTAATATCGCTCATACTATTAACGGTTGTACCGAGCTTTTTAAAATTCTCACTCAGGCGACCAAGATTAGTAGGAGTAATATCTGCTTCTTTCAACATATCTTCCAACTTAGTCAAAGCCGGATTTCCGGATGCACCTGGTAAAGTAAGCGGAGTCACTTCAAATTTTCCTGTACGGGCTCTTTCCACATCAGGATGCTCATTGATGTTTGGGAAATATCTTTGCCAATGTGGTTCTTCCGGAGGCGGTACAAGAAATGCCATTATCGAGAACACACAAGTTTCAGACATTAGTCCCACCATAATGGCAATGTCAGCACCTTGCCAGTGCAGGATTTTCATCATTGCAGCAAAAATTACCACTGCAGCAAAAAAGCTGAATAAGAAGTTAAGAGTAACCTGGCCTTTTTGGGTTTTAAAGAACAGCATAGTAGGGTCGATTTATAGGTTATTAAATATTACAAGATTGAATTCAAGAAACGCTTAAAAAAAAGATGTCGCAAATAAAACGTTTTGGATGTAAAACTTATTATTTGCGACACTTAATAATTTCCAGTTTTTTACCTGTTTTTTCTCCTTGAAGAAGCAGCTGGTAAGTCAATGACGCAACGGAATCCAATATACGATTTAGCGGTATCCTGGTACTCATAAGCACGGGTACCTGTTTGGAGGTAATAGCCTACATCTTTCCAGCTTCCTCCGCGAATCACTTTGCGCTTCATGCGGGGAGGATCATCATCTTTAGCATTCCAGCGAACATCAGGGTTCATATCATGTTGGAAGTTGTAAGAACCTTCATAATAAATTGAAGATGTCCATTCTGCTACATTACCCGCCATGCAATACAAGCCATAATCATTCGGCCAGTAAGCATCGGCACGTACTGTATAAAATCCGCCATCTTCAGGATAGTTACCACGGCCGGGTTTAAAGTTGGCGAGCAAGCATCCTTTTTTATTTCTTAAATAATAGTTACCCCAGGGAAACATCGACTCAGAGCGACCACCACGGGCTGCATATTCCCACTGCGCCTCGGTAGGCAGACGGAAATCTGATTCCTGTGCTCTTTTCTTTGATTCGAGGTAAGAATTTAGGTAGTGAGTTCTCCAGTTGCAATATGCATCAGCTTGTTTCCAGGTCACACCTACCACAGGGTAGTTACCATAAGCAGGATGTGAAAAATATCGCTGGGTCATCGGCTCATTGTAAGAATATGAAAAATCTCTTATCCAAACCAGCGTATCGGGATACGCATGGACGGGGTATCTTTCTATGAAAGTTGAGCGGGGTTTATTTGCATTTTCCCTTTTCGCAGCTTCCTTTAAATTAAATCTCTCTACCTGATAAACCATTTTGGAAGGATCGAGTTCTTTTTTGCCAAATATTCTGTCTTCAGGGGAAAGTAAAATGTCAGACTGACCCAACAATTCAATAGTTTTTGGATCATCCCATTTCAGGGTTCTCATTTTTGCCTGGTCTACATATTCATTGCCTTCTTTGTCGGACTTAACATAGCCTATTTTTTTTGCCACTACTGAATCACGTACCCAGTATACAAACTGGCGATATTCATTGTTGGTGATTTCGGTTGCGTCCATCCAGAAACCGCTGATAGAAGCAGAGCGGTTGCGAGCACTAAATGAATAGGCTATATCTTCATCACTTGGGCCCATGTGAAAAGTCCCCTGCGGGATATATACCATGCCCGGGGGCTTTGGCAATACATATCGCGTACCGGGGGAAACACCGTGCACCTGTCCATCATTGGGAAAGGCACTTCCTTTATTCTTTTTTCCAAGAATTCCGCAACTTGATAGCAGGATTACAGCTAGTAGGGCGGTGATGGCGTAGATTTGGCTTTTCGCTTTCATACTTTTGGGTATTGGACAAATATAAAGTTTTGATTCGAACAGGATCACAAGGTTATAATTTATTTTTTTAAAATCAAAGCTGTTTTACGAGGTAAAAATTCTAACGTTTTATTATGAATGTTATTGCATTTTAGTCAATTTTTATTCCCATTACTGGCGAGCTCGATCAATTCGCTTACACTGGAAACAGGTTTGAAACAAGAGTAAGCTTTGCATAGATATATCGAAGGGGGGTCTGTCGGTTGTTTCCCCGCGAGCAATGGTAAATTTCCGATCCCTGTTGGGGAGGCCATGAATACTTTATGAGGAATATATTCAGCCAAAACCTGTTTTGCTGTCGAAGAAAATTTTTCTCCCACCACAACAATTTCCCGAGTCCCATAAATTATTTCCATAAGGAAGCCAGCCCACACACCGAATGATGTGGGATAGCGAACAATGGTATTACTTAATGAGGTTATCATTTTTGCACTTCTTTCTCTAAGCTCCGGAACGTCTAAAAGAATGGATAGTTGGTAGATATTATATGCCATCGTTGCATTCCCCGAAGGGGTTGCTCCATCGTAAACTTCTTTTTTCCTAAGAATTACATCCTGCTGTTGCGAATCGGTGAAAAAGAAAAAGCCGGTTTCACCTTCACTGAAATTTTTGATCACATATTCCGTAATTTCCTCAGCCTTAAATAACCAGTCCGGGTTACCCGTTATTTCCTGTAATTGCAGAAGAGCCCGGATGAGAAATGCGTAATCATCGAGAAATGCAAAACTCTTTGCTCTGTCATTTTTCCATGTATGATGAAAATGATTTTCACTTTCATTTTTAAGATACTTTAGCAAGAATTGCATATTATCGATTGCCAATTGCCGGTATTCATCTTTTCCCGTTGCTTCGAAAGCCTTGCTGCATGCGGTATTCATCAAGGCATTCCAACTTAAAATAATTTTATCGTCAAGCCCCGGCCTGATTCTTTTGTCTCTTTCCTCGAGTAAAATAGGTTTGCATTTTTTAATTATAACCCTTAATTCATCAATTGAAATATTTTTCTCTTTGGCAAATAACGCTAACGGCCTTTTAACACGAAGAATATTTTTCTCTTCCCAGTTTCCCTTTTTGGTAATGTCAAAATATTCACAGAAAATTTCAGCCTCATTGCCCAATAAATTTTTGATTTCTTCAAATTGCCATGCATAAAATTTCCCTTCTTCCCCTTCACTATCCGCATCAAGAGCTGAATAAAATCCCTTGTCGGGATGCATGAGTTCTCTTTTTATAAATTCAATTGTTTCCTCAATTACTTCGCTGTATCGCTCATTTTTTGTTAGTTGGTAAGCCTCTGCAAGCACTGATAGCAGCAAAGCATTGTCATAAAGCATTTTTTCAAAATGAGGAACCAGCCATTCTTCGTCAGTTGAATACCTCGCAAAGCCACCTCCCACCTGATCATAAATGCCTCCTTCAATCATTTTGTTAAGACTAAGACAAGCGTGGTCAATAGCTTCCTGATTTCTGCTGATATAAAAAAAGCGGAGCAAAAACTGAATGGAAAAAGTTTGAGGAAATTTAGGAGCTCTTCCAAAACCGCCCCATTCCTTATCGGCTGTTTTCATGAGATTTTGAAAGGTCTCATCAATTCTCTGTTTGGAGAAAATATTCTTAGCATGACCTGGTTGCTCCAGTGCAAAACCATTTGATTTCAATAAATGGGATGTAAGATTTTCTGCCTGTGAATCAATTTCACTTCTTTTTTGTTGAAAGGCATTTGAAACGGCCAGCAAAACTTCCCGCCAGGACGAACGGTTGAATGCTCGCCGAGGGGGAAAATAGGTACCGCCATAAAAAGGTTTGGCGTCAGGAGTGAGGAACACATTTAATGGCCAGCCCCCACTTCCGGTCATCGCCTGCACCGCGTCCATATAAATATGGTCCAGGTCAGGTCGCTCTTCACGGTCAATTTTAATATTTACGAAATGCTCATTCATCAGAACAGCCGTTTCTTCATTTTCAAAACTTTCTTTTTCCATAACATGGCACCAGTGACAAGCTGCATATCCAATACTCACGAGAATTGGCTTATTTTCTTTTTTTGCTTTATCTAAAGCTTCGCTACCCCAGGGAAACCAATCAACTGGATTGTGTGCATGCTGAAGAAGATAAGGACTGGTTTCTTTTGCAAGCCTGTTGGTATAGGCGAACATAAAAAGTTATTATGGAGATGAATTTTGGAAAGAATGAGAACACAGAGCGACTACAATTACGTCTCAAAGATAGTGTGATTTATGTGCTCAATGGAACGCTAACAGTCGAGATGATAAATGTTTCGATGACAATCGCAACGTTTCGCATGGGAAGCTAAGTCTTGCCTGCCGTCGGCAGGAATTGCAAAAGCCAGTAGCGTAAAAAAAGCATCTCTTCGGATGCATTTAAAAAAAACTTGACAATTTCTTTATTTCTTTTTTATGCAAGCAAGAAAACGTTCAAGTGCAGAAACCATCGAAGGAGCCTGTGGCTGCGGAGCTTTTATCTCCAATTTAAGCCCTGCGTCTTCAATTGCTTTAGAAGTATTATTTCCGAAAGCACCTATAATAGTGCCGTTTTGTTTAAACTTCGGCACGTTATCAAACAAGCTTTTTACCCCGCTTGGTGTAAAAAAGCAAATGATATCATACTCAGTTTTCTGAAGCAACTCTTTCACATCATTACTTTGGGTGCGGTACATAAACGCTAGGGCAAACTCGCAGCTATTTGCCTTAAGCCAGTTCACGATCTCGTTGTCCTGCTGGTTTTCGGAACACACATATACAAACTTTTCGTTTCCCTTATGCTTATTGATAACATCAAAAAGACTTTTGTTGGTACCATCTGCGCCATAAAAAACCTTCCGCTTGCGATAAAGAATAAATTTTTGCAGGTATAGAGCCACCGCTTCCGTAATACAGAAATACTTTGTGTCCTGCGACACATTTACTTTCATTTCCTCGCACATGCGAAAGAAATGATCAATAGCATTACGACTGGTGAAAATAACACCGGTGTAATTCTGAATTTCTATCTTTTGTTTGCGGAACTCTCTGGAGGGAATAGGCTCCAGGCGAATGAACGGCTGAAACTCCAATTCTACATCATACCTTCTTGACAACTCGAAATACGGCGACTTGTCACTCTCAGGCCTCGGTTGGGTAATCAAAATCTTTTTCACGCTTTTGGCCGAAATATCGGCCTTAACCCCGTTTTTTACCATGTGGTTCGACTTGAAAAGTTTGGCAAGTTAATAAATCTATTTTAAAACCAGAGCAATAAAGCTTTGTAGATCAATAAAAGTGGAACGATTTCGAAAGCACAAAGATATAAAAAGAAATGAAAAGGATTCACTTTAATTTGATTGCGAGCCAATCCATACGATAAAATAAAGCGGTAGGCCAACAAGCCAAAAACACCTATATATGATAGAGCAAAGGCCACCTCATACACGTTATTATCAGTGAAAGCGAGTAATATTAAAAAAGGTAATAAATAAATGCCGATGATCTTGTTGATCATAAAAACAATAAAAATATACCCATCAGTGGTTGGAGTGATGTTAAAAAGCCAACCCGAAAGTTTGAGGCTTAAAAATTTTATTATATAAATAACCATCAAGGCTACAAAACAATAAAGATAAAGCAGCCAAAAATTATAGTCTGTCGCCAATTGATAATGCTGAAGTACAAAACTTATATAAAGGCTTGCTGTAATAAGAAAAAAGAAGTTTAATAATAAAGATGGCAGTGGTGTTTGCAGCAATTGTTCGCCTATTTGTCGCTGCTTTAAAGTGGTTCTGAAGGCCACACGGAACAGATCGCCAAAATATTTTGGAAAACTAAATTTTATAAACGCGAAAAAAAGCAACAGGGCAACTAATGTGTAAAAAATGATCTCCTTGCCATAAAATTCCTTTTTATTTGAAGTAATAAGAATTGGCGATGATGAAAAACCAAAAAAATTATTTGCGATCCATGCCTGACGGATAAAATTTTTACTTTGATATTGACTGGCAGCAATTTTCCATATAGTATCTCTTAAGATTTGTATTGATGCTGAGTCTTTAACCAGGGAATCAGTTTTTGCTTGAACATAAGGGTGAATACGTCTTAGTCTCTGTGACGAATCAATAGGAGGATTTTGTCGTGTGCCAGGCACTGTATCAATGGGCTTTGATAAAGTATCATTTTGTGCAAGAATAAAACCACTAAATATGAATTGAAATAACAATAAAAGAATAAGTCGAATCACTGAGACTTGGGTTGTAGTACAAAATTATTCAAGCTCAATCGCTGGCAAAATGAAACAGCTTATTTCTCAGAAATAATTTGCCTAAGGAATGAGACAGTCGATCAGTTATTAAAAATAGTTGATAAAGCCGAAATGTATTTTGGATTGCCGGAGATTGAAAGGAATGTCATCCCTTCTGCCCACGGCCCATGCAAGATTAAAAATGCCGACCTTTGTTTCAAACGCAAGACCCAAGCCAGTACTCAAATATGTATGACTGACATTTGTGTTTTGACTGTTGTTTTTTCCCCAGCCACCGTCAACCAACGCATAGAAATAGGAGTTTTGAGAAATGAGATAATGATATTCGAATGTGCCAATTGCATATTGTGATAAATACTGACTCTCTTCGTCAAACCCTCTAAGTAATCTGAAGCCGCCGATTTGAAACAGCTCATTTCGAAAAATATTTGCGCTCTGAAAAATTCCGGCACTAATGGCTGTTTTTATCGTTCCCTGTTTCCCCAGGGGAAAATATTTTGCTGCTATGCCTTTTATTCTGAACTGGTAAGTTTTAAGCTTTACAGTATCATATAACTTCGTAAAATTAAATGAAGGGTCATTCGGATCTTCTAAATCTGTGACTTGGTTATTCTTTTTAATTTTTTTTGTCCCTACCGTTGCTGAAATACCAAATTCATTCCCTTTTCTCGGGTTTCGATTGTAGTCAGTAGTATTAATATTGTAATCTATCCCAAGATTGAAAGAACTGACATCAGCCTCATCAGGCAGACGATGGTTTTGCAACACATAGCCGGTATTAATGCCATTGGCAATAGTGAGAAAATGCTGAACATATAATTTGCCTGTCTTAGTTGATGACAGAATATAATTAGCACCTAATTGAAGATTGACGTTTAAATAGATACTGTCCCGACGATACATGTCAAAAGCAAAATCAAGACCTACCGGAGAATTAAAGAGATAAGGATGCTGATAAAAAAGATTTAATCGTTGAGACCTTACTTGCAACCTCTGATAGCTAAGACCAATTGTTTCCCCAGCACCTAATGCATTTTTCAAATTCAAATTTCCTTCGCCAGTTATTAGAAGTTTTTTATTGCTGAACTGATCGTTATTGGGTAATATGCCAAATAAAAGATTTACCTGGCTGCTTCGCTTTGGCCTCAAGTAAAGATTTAGAACTGATCCTGTCGGAAGCATTGCGATATCTGAGGGTTTTTCTTCTTCAACATAACTAAGCTCCAGCATCTTTTTTGAAATACGTTCCAGTTTTT
>WNFY01002422.1_pt1 | contig 30371 bp, 28 predicted proteins | sample 5400091 | NCBI WGS metagenome assembly WNFY01 (sample SAMN13153364, study PRJNA577476) | soil metagenome | isolation source: 60 cm soil or saprolite under grassland replicate 1 | place: USA:California | collected 2016-06-15 | reverse complement strand
GGCTGCCGCGTCACTTCCCGCATAGACAATGCCGCGCCGCCTCGCGCGTCGCCGTCGAGTTTTGTCAAAATGATTCCTGTAATCGATAGAGCGTCGTTAAAACGGGATGCAACGCTGACTGCCTGTTGGCCGGTGGCGGCATCAACAATCAACAACGTTTCCTGCGGGTTCAAGAATTCTTTCAACCCTTTTAGCTCCTGAATCAGCACCTCGTCGATCTCCTGGCGACCCGCCGTATCGAAGATTTCGACCACCGGCGCGCCTGGCTCTCGCGCCCTGGCAGATGTGTCAGCAGCGGCACGCTCCACATTCTTCTCGCCCGGCTCGGGAGTGAATACCGGGACGTCGATTTGTTTCCCAAGCGTTACCAACTGTTCGATCGCCGCCGGTCTCTGCAAATCGCACGCGATTAAAACTGCCGCTCGACCCTGCTTTTTCAGAAGACGCGCCAGTTTGACGGAGGAAGTTGTTTTGCCCGATCCATTAAGACCAATAATCAAAACACGGCCTGTATCTCCGAGATTAACCGGCGCGGCGTCGCCTCCGAGCAAGGCAGTTAATTCGTCGTAGAAAATTTTTACGATCTGCTGACCCGGCGTAATGCTGCGAAGAACGGTTTCTCCAAGCGCCTTTTCTTTAACGCGTGCGATGAATTTCTTCGCGACCTGAAAATCGACGTCGGCTTCTAGCAAAGCCAGGCGCACTTGCCGCAATGCGACATCGATGTTCGCTTCGCTGATCGTGCCGTATCCACGCAGCTCTTTGAAGACGTCCTCAAGTTTGTCAGAGAGTTGGGAAAACATTGATGTTCAAATTGGACGTAGCTGCGCGTCACCTCTGGGTAGCGGTCGCCGCGGCGACTTGATTTCGGTGTCGCGCCGAAACGGTCTTTCCTTGTGCCACATTCGATGGTGAAATTTTAGCTTGAATAAAGTTCGCGAGGACACGCTCGCCAGCACGCGCTCCTCGAACCACGCCGAGCTTATTTTTTAGGCGTCGGTATCGGCGAGGTCCCTCCCGCCGCGCCCTCTTCAATTCCGAAAGTCCAATGCGCTTCGACCTTTTTCCCCTGAGATTTCGCGCTGATAATCACGCTACACGATTTCTCGTGCAGCTTTTGCGTCACTTGGTATGACACCGTACCGGATTTCGGATCATAATTCGCAGGAACAACGCCGAGACCGCTCACTCGCATTTGCACGCTGCCGGGCTCGATCTGACCGATTGCGCTGAGGTTAGCCTTGATAAGGGGCAGTGCCGTGCGCACTGTTTCGCCATCTGCAGGCTGGGTCGCCAGATCTTTCGCGCCGACTTCAGCAACCGCTGCCGCGCCTCCGGTTGAGGTGCCAATCATTTTCACAGCATCTTCAAATACCTTGGGCTTGTTCGCTTCAATCGCATAACGACCGAGCGAATCGAGTGGCGACGTAAAGGTGATCGGCTGACCGTAAACCGTAAACATCGCCTCGTAACCGGAATTTCGGGCAGTCTCTTTAACGTGATCGTTATAATTCCCGAACGGCACAGCAAAGCAATTCACTTTGATGCCCAACCGCTGCTCGAGCAGTTGCTTGGAGCCGACTACTTCGTTTTGCATCCATTGCTCATATGGGGGCCCAGTTAGTTTCGTCCTAGTTCTCTTCCCGCCGGAACTAGCCAACATGATCGTATGCCCTTCGCGCAAGTCCTGATGCGTCGCGGAATGCGCCTCAATGTCCACACCGTTGTCGCGCATGTCCGCAAGCTGTTCCCATGTAATTGCTTCGCCGCCGCCTAACGAGCCACCACGCACGCCTTCCGTGTAAATGAACATGGTAAACGGGTAGCCGTATTTCTTCATGATCGCCCACGCCACCTCGTATTGTGATTTCCAGCCGTCATCGAAAGTAACGACCGCGCATCGGGGCGGTATATTCTTTTCGCCGCGTTTCCAGGCGAGCAGATCCTGCATCGAAATGACTGTTATGCCGCGGTCCTTTAACTCTTTCATCTGCGCTTCAAACGCGGCAGGTGTGATCTCGGTCCCGGGATAGCGGATCTTGTCCACCAAACGGTGATAACAAAAAATAATTACCTGCGCCGTTTGATCGACCACCGGCTTGGTAATCTTCGGAGACGACGCCGCCACCGGCGTGGCAACCGCGGTTGGCATTGGTGATGAGGCGCTCGCCTGCTGCGAGCCCGGGGAGACACTCTCCTGCTTCTTGCACATCGAAAGGTTCAGCGCCAGAAGCAAAGGGAGAATCGCAAATCGGATTAGCATAAAAGAAGTAAAGGCATTAAGCACGACAGCACAAAACACAAGTGCTTTTTGTAATTGCGATCAATAGACAGCTCATCATCCAATTACGTTGCATCGTTTAAGCTTCGCGCGAAAAAATTTTTGGTAGAAGGCGTATTTTTTGCTATTAAGTCAGAATGCCGAGCCAGGTCACTCGTCTCGTTGTCGTCGCTTTTGTCGCTTCGTTAGCTGCTTGCAGTACCGTCAGAACTACCGGGGTCAAAAACACGGGTAAGACTTTTACCACCGTAGTGGTGGACGCGGGGCACGGTGGGAAAGATAATGGCGCGTATCGCCGCTACGGGCCGCCGGAGAAGATCGTTGCTCTCGATGTGGCCCAACGTCTCGAGCGGAATTTGCGCGAATCGCAATTAAAAACAGTAATGACGCGATCTTCGGATGTGTTTATCCCTTTGAATGACCGCGTCGCCATCGAGAATTCGCAGAAAAATGCCATCTTCGTCAGTATTCATTTCAACGATTCACGCAGACGTGGTGTTCACGGCTTTGAGACCTATTATCACTCGGGCACTTCGGCTGACCTGGCGAATCGGATCCAATCCAAACTGATGACGATCCCGCACTCGATGAATCGGGGCGTGCACACAGCGAATTTCCGCGTCCTGCGCCTTGCGTACTATCCGGCAGTTCTGGTGGAGTGCGGATTCTTGAGCAATCGGTCCGAAGGCAACCAGGCGCGCGATGCCGAATATCGCGAACTGCTGTCGGAGAGAATCGCAGAAGCAATTGTCGAACAACGCTACGGGCCCGGTGTATATCACGCGTCTCCTCAAGTAGCCGCCGCGCGGCCGCAACCGGCGAGCACCGGATCGGAGCCGGCGCCAGCGGCTGGGCATCGCTAAAATTCCTTTCCGCGTTCTTCGCGCCCGATTGCTGCGAGCAGGATCAACACCAAAAAGATCACCAGCGTAAAAAGCGCTAGCGCCTTTGCGTAGTCTGGATGCCCGCTTGGATCACGAAAATGGTCGGCCAGCCGGGCTTCAACAACAGCTGTGTTGGCGGCAAATAAATTTCCAAGTTGATAGGCAACCCCGGGAAATGTCCCGCGCACAGTGCCAGGCGAGAGTTCATTCAAATGCACAGGAACAATTCCCCAGGCGCCTTGCACCATGAATTGCATGGCAAACCCCCCGATGACAAGAAGGGCGAAGCCCGGCGGGAAAACCCAGAGGGGAATAAGGATTATTCCGAATACGGCAGTCAAAATAATCGAGCGCCGGCGGCCCCATTTTTGCGACAGATGACCAACCACTGTTCCGCCGCAGATTGCACCAACAGCGTAAATGATCCCAGTCGCGGCCTTCTGCGTCACGCCATAGTGGCGTTGTTCACCGAGAAAAGTTTGATACATGTCCTGGGTCCCGTGAGACATGGCGTTGAACGCTGTCATCAACAAAATCACGTAAAGAAAGAGAACCCAGTGGCGTTTTAGTACAATCAGCAGGTCGCTCCAAAAATTACTCGTCTCGCGCTGCCGTTGTAGCCAAACCGGCGATTCGGGCACTTGCGCACGGATGTACAGCACTAGAAATGCGGGTAGCGCTCCCGCGACGAAGAGGCCGCGCCACCCGAAGAATGGAAATACGATCCAATACACAACGGCCGCCAGCAGATAACCAAACGCATAACCTTGTTGTAGGATTCCCGAGAACAATCCACGTGCGGCAGTTGGAAGGGTTTCCATTGCTAGCGACGCGCCAAGTCCCCATTCTCCGCCCATGCCGATTCCGTAAAGCGCGCGAAAGATCAGCAGCCAGGTGTAATTCGGAGAAAACGCGGTCAGCAACTCCATGAGAGAGTAAAAGATGATGTCGATCATCAGCGGCATGCGGCGCCCGAACCGGTCCCCGAGCAATCCAAAAATGAACGCGCCCACGGGACGCATAGCCAGCGTAAGCGTGATCGCGTAGCTCAGCTCGGCGATGCTCGTACCAAGGTCGCCTGCCATCGGCACGATCACGAAGGTGAGCAGGAAAAAATCAAAGGCATCCAGCGCCCAACCCAGAAAACAAGCGAAGAATGTATTGCGTTGATTGCGGTCGAGCGACTTGAAGAGCTGCACCGCTTCCATGGCGCACTCACCTAATCGTCACATTCAGAGAAGTCGAGACGAATTGGAAACGACGAAGCTCGAATGACGAATGACGAAAGATGCCGGAGTTCAAATGGCGAAGCTACGTTGCAGTGATTGTTTATCATTTGGTCATTCGTTATTATTTCGTCATTCGATATTCGGATTTCGTCATTTTCGAGCAGGAGCACGAGCACGATTAAGATTAAGGACTCACGACACATCTACGCATCATGATACGTCAATTTGTTTCTTGATTCGCCAGGGAAACGCTCTTTAGTTCCCAGACAATCATGGCCACAAACGATCTCCATCCTTTGGAAACACTCCTGCGCGAACGTATCGTCTTTCTCGATGGCGCCATGGGCACGATGATCCAGCGCTACAAGCTCTCCGAAGCGGAGTATCGAGGAGAGCGGTTTCCCGATTGGAAAGGCAAAGACCTCAAGGGCAGCCTGGAATTGCTCAATTTAACTCAGCCGCAGGTCGTCGAGGAAATTCACACCGCTTATCTCGAGGCGGGCGCAGACGTTATCGAAACGAACACCTTCAGCGGCACAACCATCGGCCTGCACGATTTCCTGTTTCAAGGGGAGCCTACACGTGGTCGCAAAGATCAGGAATTCTTTCAGCGCGTGATAGACGATGTCGATCTTCGCGCGCTCGTTCATGAAATTAATTCTGAGGCGGCCAGGATCGCGCGACGCGCCGCGGATCGCGTGGCGAATGAAACCGGCCAGCAACGATTTGTAGGCGGATCCGTGGGACCGCTTCCGGTCGCTGGTTCGATTTCACCGGACGTAAACGATCCGGCGTTTCGCGCCGTCTCATTCGATCAACTTCGCCAAACTTACTTCGATGAAGCGAAGGCACTGCTCGAAGGCGGTGTCGATCTACTCATTGTCGAAACGATTTTCGACACACTCAACGGAAAAGCTGCGCTATTCGCTATCACTGACGCACTGGAAAAAACCGGACGCAACGTGCCGTTGATGATCTCGGGCACTGTGATTGACAAATCCGGGCGAAACTTGAGCGGGCAGACCGTTGAAGCGTCGCTCATATCGATCGGGCACGTGGAACCGCTGATCCTTGGTTTGAATTGTTCGCTCGGTCCGGATGAAATGGAACCGTTTGTGGAAGAGTTGGCGCGCGTTTCGCCGTACTACATGAGTGCGTATCCGAACGCGGGGCTGCCGGATCCGCTGTCGCCGACCGGCTTTCCAGAGACACCCCAAACTTTTGCGCCCAAGGTCGCGAAGTGGGCAGAGAACGGCTGGCTCAACGTGGTCGGCGGTTGTTGCGGCACGACGCCGGATCACATCCTTGCGCTGACGAAACTGGTGCGTGAATTTTCGCCGCGCGTCGTGGAAAGGACAGTCAGCTCTACATGATTTTGCGACTTTCCGGGCTCGAACCATTGAAGATTACGCCGGAGTTCGGCTTCGTTGTCATCGGCGAGCGCACCAACATCACAGGATCGCCGAAGTTTTCGAAGCTGATTCTTGCGGGCGATTTCGACGGGGCTCTGGCTGTAGCACGTCAGCAGGTGCAGGGCGGCGCGAACCTTCTCGACGTGAACATGGACGAAGGGATGATCGACTCGGAAGCAGCGATGATCCGCTTCCTGAATTTGATCGGCAGCGAACCAGAGATCGCGCGTATTCCAATTGTGGTCGACAGCTCGAAGTGGAGCGTCATCGAAGCAGGGCTCAAATGCCTGCAGGGAAAAGCGGTAGTGAATTCCATCAGCCTGAAAAACGGCGAAGAAGACTTTCTCCGACAAGGCCGGTTAATCAGGCGATATGGCGCTGCCGCTATCGTGATGGCGTTCGACGAGCAAGGCCAGGCAGATGGTTTCCAACGCAAAATCGAGATTTGCGCGCGTGCGTACGATCTGTTGACCAAACACGCGAACTTCGCGGCGAGCGATATTATCTTCGATCCAAACATTCTGACCGTCGCTACTGGCCTCGACGAACATCGGAATTACGCGGTCGATTTCATTGAAGCGACGCGATGGATCAAAAAAAATCTTCCGGGCGCGCGCGTCAGCGGTGGGGTGAGCAACATTTCGTTCTCCTTTCGTGGAAACAACACCGTGCGCGAAGCGATGCACGCCGCGTTCCTGTTTCACGCCATCCGCGCAGGTCTCGACATGGGAATCATCAACGCGGGACAACTGGCGGTTTATGAAGAAATTGAGCCCGAACTGCGAGAGCGCGTCGAAGACGTGTTGTTGAACCGGCGAGACAATGCAACCGAGCGGTTAATCGAGTTCGCGGAAAACGTAAAAGCAAAAGATAAGACTCCAGTCGCCGACAAAGCCTGGCGGAAAGAGCCCGTCGAAGAACGCCTCAAACACGCGTTGGTTAAAGGAATCACCGATTACATCGACATCGATACGGAGGAAGCACGTCAAAGATGCAAACGACCCCTCGATGTGATTGAGGGCCCGCTTATGGCCGGGATGAGCGTGGTCGGCGACCTATTCGGCTCCGGCAAGATGTTCCTGCCACAGGTGGTGAAGAGCGCGCGAGTAATGAAAAAAGCTGTCGCCTATCTGATGCCATTCATGGAAGCGGAGAAATCTGCTGGCGCGAAACCGCAGGGGCGCATCGTAATGGCCACCGTGAAGGGCGACGTGCACGACATCGGCAAGAACATCGTAGGGGTAGTTCTGCAATGTAACAACTATGACGTGCTCGATCTCGGCGTAATGGTGCCGGCCGCGAAAATTCTGGAAACAGCGCGAGAAAAACAAGCGGACGTGATCGGCCTGAGCGGTCTGATCACGCCTTCACTGGATGAGATGGTTCATGTAGCTCAGGAAATGGAGCGTGAAGGATTTCGTTTGCCGCTCTTGATTGGCGGGGCAACTACGAGCCGGGCGCACACCGCGGTGAAGATCGCCCCGCACTATCAGGCCAGCACTGTGCACGTTCTGGACGCCTCGCGCGCGGTGGGTGTTGTCAATTCGCTGTTGAACCAAGAACTCAAGTTCGAATTCGATAAGAAAACGCGCGAAGACTACGAACGTTTGCGCCGGGAACATTCAGCAAGAACACAGCGAAAGAATTTGCTGAAGCTCGAAGAAGCACGCGCAAACCGGACACGTATTGATTGGAACAACTATGCTCCGCCGAAACCGGAATTTCTAGGACTGCGCGTTTACGCTTCTCCGGGGAGCGCGCCCATCTTGGGTGCCGGCGAGCGCGTCCCGCGAGCGCGAACTTTTCCAGTCGATTCGGAATCCAATCAAGAGATCCGCTCTAAGCAAAGCGTGTTTCGGCGCGACGCCGAAACCAACACGCGAGACGCGCATGCTCCCCAGAAAATCGCGATCGCGCTCGGCGATCTTGCCGAGTACATCGATTGGTCGCCGTTTTTTCACGCCTGGGAATTACGCGGGCGTTATCCCGGGATTTTTGAAGACCCCAAGATTGGCAAACAAGCGCGCGAGCTTTTCGATGATGCGCAGAAACTTCTTGATCGGATCGTCGCAAAAAATCTCCTCATCGCGCGTGGTGTTCACGCTTTTTGGCGAGCAAACTCAGTTGGCGACGACGTGGATCTTTATGCTGATGATGATGGTACGAAGAAGCTCGCGACCTTCTACTTCCTGCGCCAGCAAATGCAAAAGCCGGCGGGACAATTTAACCATTGCCTGGCGGATTTCGTTTCTTCGCAATCGGAAGATTATCTAGGCGGATTTGCGGTTTCAATTCATGGTGCAGACGAACTCGCGGAAGAATTCAAACGGCAGCATGACGACTACAACGCCATCATGACGAAGGCGTTGGCAGATCGATTAGCCGAAGCGTTTGCCGAGTATCTGCACAAAGAAACGCGGATCGCATGGGGATTCGGGCGCGAGGAACAATTATCCCAGGCCGATCTAATTCGCGAAAAATATCGCGGCATCCGACCGGCTGCCGGTTATCCCGCCTGTCCCGATCACGCAGAGAAGCGAACGCTGTTTGATTTGCTGGATGCCGAGAACAACGCCGGCGTCGCACTAACGGAATCGTTTGCAATGCACCCCGGTGCGAGTGTGAGTGGGCTTTACTTTTCGCATCCCGACTCAAAATATTTCGGGGTCGGCCAGATCGGGCGTGACCAGGTGATGGACTATGCCACCCGGCGTGGCGAGTCGTTGCCTCTAGTGGAAAAGCGACTCGCCCCTAACTTGGATTACAACGTCTGATGCGATCAAAACCTCGCGGATGCGCAACATGCCGAATTGTGATAATAATTTCGCTCGGTTCGGGGCGTAGCTTAGCTTGGTAGAGCGCGTGGTTTGGGACCACGAGGTCGGAGGTTCAAATCCTCTCGCCCCGACATGAATCATCGCGATGGTGCGTTACATTTGGGCAAAAAAACTGGGAATGAAGATACACGCGTTGACCATCTCGACCATCCTCTACGGCGCGTCGCTAAGCGGGTTCGGACAGGACGCGGCTCCACCATCCGTGGATCTTTATGAGGGGCAAGAACAGCTGGAACCAACACCCTCACCCGTACCCCCTAATGGCCCCGACCTGCCGGAGATATCACAGCTGGACCAGACTTTTTCAAAGCCGAGATCGCTCGGAAAAGAAGCTGATGCAGCGCGCGTGCAGGTAGAATGGCGACAACTAAAAAATCGGACAGTGAATGACCCACAGGTGCAGGCTGCGAAGGCCTATGCCCAGGCTGCACGGACTGATTTGGAAAAGAGAAATCGGCTCCGCAATTACTACAACATCTACTACGAACGCATGTCCGTCCTGGCTACGACTCCCGAAATCAAGTTGGCATTGCAGGCATTAAAGACTTCTCATCAGGGACTGCTGGCTCAGCCACGCGTGCGGCCCTCGCCGACGCCGGAAGGCTCTACGCCGACGCCTGCGCCATCCGGAACGCCTGCGAAAAAAAAGCAACCGGCAAATAAGCACAAGAAGAAGAAAGGGAAAGCTCACACGTGGTTTTCATCAGCTACCTTGCCAGCCCGCAGTCATTGCAGTATCCCTAAACCCATCGTGTTTGGCGCGTTCGTCTAGTGGTTAGGACACAGCCCTCTCAAGGCTGGTACACGGGTTCGACTCCCGTACGCGCTGCCAAGTGAAGATCGCGAATTTTCAGCTTTTGAACACGTTTGAGCACAAATGTGCTTGTCGGTTTTCATCGTGAAACGAGAAGGAGAACTCTCAAACCCGCGCATGAGCCCTAAAGAATTTCTTGTTGACCTTTTGCCCCACGGAATAGGTAAAAAGTGAGGTCGCGATGACGGGTGCCGAGGTTCACGGTGACTGCCTCGGCCGGTGTTTATGTAAGGACGGGAGCTCCCAAACCCGCCTCATCCGCACCGTCAACCAAACCCGTCATCGCACCATCACAACGTTAGACACCTCTCGATTTGTTTCGAAAAGATTTGCTCCGCACACTATTTCAGAAAAACACCCAGTTCGCTCTAGGATTTGCGCCTAGGTTGGACCAAACGTTGTTCCGCCACATAAAGATTGACGTTCTCTGATCATTTTGCTCTCATTTGCAAACTCCCTATGAAAACTCACATTGTTTCGAATAATCGTCGTCCTTCCATCACATTTCTGGTAGCTCTTGTTTTGCTTCCAGGATGCTTGCTTTTCGCGCAAGCAACACCGCCCATAGCACAACCGGGAAAGTACGCTGGTCACGTCATTACGGGCGACCTCGTGAGAGATGGGATCGTCAACATGACTCAACTGGCCAGCGCTCCGGCTGCGCCAACGTCCAAAGCTGGAACGGAAATACACCCGAACCGCCGACCCGTCCTCCGGCCTCCAGTTCGCGATTCGGGAGCAGTCATCGATCGAATGCCCGCTGCTCCGCTGGCGCCCGCGGTAGGTCCAACGCCTAATTTTAGAGGTTTCACTGGGTTAACGCACCTCGATGAACGGAACGCCAGAGGAGGCAATCAATTCTCAACAGAGCCGCCAGATCAGGGCCTCGCGGTTGGCAATGGCCTCATTCTGGAAGCAATAAATTCCGCCTTGAATGTTTATGACACAAACGGGATCCAGCTGCTCGTGCGACCGGTGGCTCTCTCGGAATTTTTTGGCCTGCCTGCTGGGATTAATCGGACGACCGGCGTTTTTGGCGTCTTTCCTGGTGACCCGGTTGCATTATTCGATCCAGAAACGCAGCGCTGGTTTGTGGCTGCTTGGGCGCAGCTGAACACCACCACCGGTGTCCCACTGCGACAGAGCCGATTATATCTTGCCGTCAGCCAGACTGATGACCCCACAGGGGACTATTTGATCTATGTTCTGAATACTACGCAGGCGAATAATCCCGATAGAGGTGGTCCGCGAATACCTGATTTCCCGCACTTTGCCGTCGATCACTATGGGCTTTATATCAGCATCAACGAATTCAATATCACCCCCGAGGGGACCTTCGATGGCTTCATCGACGCCGCCATCCTCGCTATCTCCAAGCAAGCCTTGATCAACGGAAGCGGCGGCCCATTTCCACCCGTCGTGCGCTTCGCCTTGCCATTCTTATCCGGCTTTGAGTTCACGATCTTTCCCGCTTATACGCCGCCCGGTGGTGGCCCACTCCTGGTGAATGGCGGCACCCAGTTCTTTGTCAGTTCGCACTTTGTGACCACGACCGAGCACACATTGGCGATCTGGGCATTGACAAATACGAGGTCGCTCAACTTTCCCCTACCGGCCTTGAATATAGGCGCGATAGTGGTCGATACGCAGCCCTACCACTTGCCAGTGGTGCCAGCGGTTCAGAAGACAGGTTTTCACCCGCTCGGTGCTTCACTGGGCGAGCCGGTGGAAATATTTCGCATTTAATCCACAAATTAATTTTCCCGTTTTCACGGCTACATTGGTGACACAGGGAATCGTCTCAAAGTCTGGCGCCAATCTGCTTTATCCTGCGCTAGTGGTGAATGCACAGCAGCAGGGAGGAATCGTCTTTACCCTTGTCGGGCCGGGTGATTATCCAAGTGCCGCATTTGTCCCTGTGCGTAACACCACTGTCGGTCCCGTTCAGATTGCGCGCGCCGGTAATGAACCTGAAGATGGTTTCACCGGCTATCCGGAATTCGGCGGCAATGGAGTGGCCCGTTGGGGTGATTACTCTGGCGCGGCGGTCGATACTGATGGGGTGATTTGGATGGCGACCGAGTACACGCCGGATATTGCTCGTACAGCGCTGGCGAATTGGTGCACTTATATCACTCGGCTGCAGCCTTAGCCAAGGCGGCACTTTCGCAGAGTCACCGGAGCGCAGTCGAGAGGTACTTGCTATTCGGCTGCGCTATCGGCTGGTACGCCGTGTCCGAGAACGTTGTAACGCAGATACGTTGTGGCAAAGGGAAAAACGGATTGTCGATCCTAGCCGTGAAATCCTCGGGTTTGATGTCGTCCGTTGCATCGGTTGCGCGCAGGACTGTCAGATTCAATGCCGTCAGCCCGAGCGCAGCGGCGATAGCTCTTATTGTGTTTTGTCGTTTCATATCCGTTTCCTTTTTGCGAAAACGTTGCAGGCGTTTAACGACGAGGCCAAGCAGTCACATTTCCGCCGCCGCCATCAAAGCCATAATTTCTTCATCGCCCGAATCCTCGGCGTCAACCGTGACGCGAACGGCGGTAGATCGTGTTCCACGTCAAGTCGTATTTCGCCGGCGAGTCACACGCCCCCAGAAAAGCCCGCCGTCAGCGGCCATTGCCTCGAAACCGCCGCCACAAATGATCAGGATGCGTTTTTTAATTGAGGTGGGCCGATCGCGTCGGGCTTCCTTATTGTGCAACGCACTGCGAGGGGAGGTGCCAGGAATTAAACGGGGACTTAACCTGGCGCGGTGTTTATGAATTAGCACGGCCTCCAATAACCGCCTCTCCGCACCTAGTGCTTGCTCGCAGTCGTCGCTATATTGTTTCGTTTCCAGCACGGGATGCGGCCGCACAGGCTTCTGCAATGACGATGGATTATTTCAGCTAAAGAGGCCTAGTTGCGTCGTCGATCTTTGAAATGATGCGCAAGATAGTTCTGCCCGTTCACCGATGCCGGCTCGATGACAACCAAGTTTGAATAACGAAGCAATTTGCTCTGCGAAAATGCCTTGCCCAGTCATTCGGGTGTGCCACTGGGAATTATTCAACCGGTTCCCTCGCAAATCACGGATGCGTCCCAGTACCTTTTCCTTCCGCTCAGGAAAATGTTCCTCAAGCCAGTGTTCAAATAATGGTGCTACTGCCCAGGGAAGGCGGATAATTGTATAAGCAGCAAATTGCGCACCCGCCTTTGCGCAGGCGTCGAGAATCCTCGGGACTTCATGATCGGTAAGCCCTGGAATGACCGGTGCGACCATCACGCCAGTCGGGATTTCTGCAGTGTGAAGTCGTCGGATAGTCTCAAGACGTGCTTGGGGTGACGACGTTCGCGGCTCAAGCACTCGCTGCAAATCCGAGTCCAGTGAAGTCACGGAAATATTTACAGCCACTGCATTGTGCGCCGCGAGGTCACGCAAAAGATCGATGTCGCGTGTAACCAGACGGTTCTTTGTAATGATAGCGACCGGGTTACGAAATTTCGCGAGCACTTCGAGGCAGCCGCGGGTGACGCGCAGTTTTCGCTCGATGGGTTGATACGGATCGGTCACGCCGCTCAGCACAAGCGTCTGCGGCTGCCAACGCGGCGATTCCAATTCGGCGCGCAATAACTCCGGCGCATCGGTTTTCACCATGATCTTGCTTTCGAAATCAAGTCCGGCGGAAAAACCGAGATACTCGTGTGTTGGCCGCGCATAACAGTAAATGCAGCCATGCTCGCAGCCTCGATAGGGATTAAGGCATGTCTCGAAGCCGACATCTGGACTGTTGTTACGAGTGATGACCGATTTGGTTCCATCGCGAAAATATTGCGTTCCGCACCGCAGTCGATCTTCCGTTCCAAGATCGACGTCGACAACATCGAGATCATTTTGATCGATATGCAGTTTCTCGAAGCGATTCGCGGGACTCCATGATGCGCCACGTCCGCGAATGGCAGCGCGGCTTTGCGGAGTCTCTTGAACAACAGGCCGATAGTTCTTTGCCATGGTATAAGTTCACATGAACATATCATGGTGTCGAGCAAATCTTGTCGTTACTTCAACACTCCATCACTCCGACACTCCAGTAGTTAAAGGCTGCGTGATTTCACTTGGAGTAGCGGAGTAATGGAGTAATGAATTTGCGATCGCGAATGCGCGCCTGTCTGGAGGGGTGGCAGAGCGGTTGATTGCGCCGGTCTTGAAAACCGGAAGGCCGAAAGGTCTCGTGAGTTCGAATCTCACCCCCTCCGCGCCTTAAAGTCTTGTTCCTGCTCATTCTTTGCGATTTTTGAAGTAGCCCACTGCCGACGTGGAAGGAAAAATCGCCAAACGACGGCAGCGCAGATAATCCCCAGGACTGCGGCGCAAACAACATCCGAAAGGTAATGCGCGCCAAGGTACATTCTCGAGAGCCCGATCAGAATCGGGATGGGCAGACAGACGAGGCCGACGCGGCGGCGTGCCAAAATCAAAACACCAAAAAACGCGGTCGAGGCCGCGACGTGACCGGACGGAAACGCGTGATATTTAGTACTAAAACGCGGGCCGCCCCAGCGGAGCTCTGATTTCACAGATGGACGGGCCCTTGGAATCGTGCGTTTGATCACGGTGCCGGCGACGCCTGCGATCGCCATCGCCACCAGCATCGACAAAAAAATTCGCATCCATTTTTTGCTCTGGCGTCGCCAGGCGATTCCTAAAAGCAGCAATCCAAGGGCAAGATGTGATGGCCAATCACCATACAAACTGACGTTGCGCATGAAAGTGCGCATCATGGGGTTTTGATGTTGCGTGATGAAATCACGTACCGCGTCATCGAAATAGAATGCTGTTGCGATCGCTATCGCCGCAATGACGATGCCGATCAGCCAATAAAAAACGGCGGCGCGCTTCACAAATAAGTTCCCGTCAGTTTTAGCGGGCGTTATTTTGAGCGCGCTCTTGAAATCCGCAATACGCAATTCCGTCGTTCTGTTTTTCGGCTTGGTCCTTTTTCATCTGGCCGGCGCGTGGACCCTGCCGTTGATCGACCGCGACGAACCGCGGTTCGCAGAGGCATCGCGAGAAATGATCCAGCGCGCAGATTACGTCGTTCCTTACTTCAATAATCAGTTACGACTGGACAAACCTCCCCTCGCCTATTGGGCGCAGGTGGCGAGTTATCGAATCTTTGGTGAGAGCGATTTCAGCGCGCGCTTTCCATCTGCGATCGCGGCCGCGCTGATCGCTCTCGTGATTTTGGCCTGGAGCCGCCGCAATGGCGCGGCCTCAGTTGGTTGGTGGGCCGCGATTATTTTCACGCTTTCGCTACAGACTTTTGTTCATGCAAAAGCCGCAGTCGCTGACATGTGGCTCGTATTGTTTATGACACTTGCGCATTGGAGCGGTTACGAACTTTTGCTGTGCTCGCCTCGAGAAGCGGCGCGCCAAATGCCAGTCCAGCTCGGACCGGTCGCGCCCTACCATCAAATGCGGTGGTGGCTCACGTTTTACCTCTCGCTTGCACTTGGTTTTCTGGCGAAGGGACCGGTTGCGTGGTTACCGCTGCTCACGGTTGGAGCGACAATTATCCTTGCGCGAGATTGGCAGTTCGCTCGGCATCTCAAATTCCTGCGTGGAGTTTTGCTGATGCTCGCGGTTGTCGCGCTCTGGGGAATTCCGGCGCTGGGTCAAACTCACGGCCAATTCTTGGCGATCGGAATCGGGCGGCATGTCGTTAGTCGGTCCCTTGCGACGATGGAAGGTCACGGGGCGAGTTCGTTTGGGATGTATCTGCTGCTCCTACCGTTCTATTTTGTAACAATCTTCGTCAGTTTCTTTCCCTGGTCGATCAAGTTGCCGTGGTTGATCCGGATATTGTGGAGACAAAAAAAGGCCAGGATCGCCGATCCCGGCTACAGCCGGAACCAGCTCGATAATTATCTTATCACCGGCATCGCAATCATTTTTGTGATCTTCACACTGGTTGCAACGAAGTTACCCCACTACACTTTGCCGGCCATTCCGCTGCTCGCGCTCCTGCTGGCCCGGCATTGGCAAGGAGCAGCTGCTATTACAAATCACGGGTCCTTGTTTCGAACGGTCGCTATCACTAGTGCCTGTTTATGGATTGCAATTGCGTTAATCATCCCGCCGTTGGTCGCACGGTTTTTTCCTGCGTATCAGCTTTTCCGGGAATCGCGCGCGCATTTGCAGCCGAACATGCAATTTGCGTCGGTCGAATTCGAGGAACCGAGCGTGGTCTGGTATTTTCGCAGTCGCGTGCAAAGCTTTCTCACACGGCTTAACAAAAAGAACGCAGTCGATTTCATGTCCGTGCCCGGCCCGCGTTTCGTGATTGTACCAACTTCACTTGTCCAGACGCTTTTTCCGAATCAGCCCCAAGCTTGGAGATCTTTTCCCACGCGTGGCTTCAACATTGCGAAGGGGAAACAGGTTGATCTCACCCTCGTGCTAAAGCCCGATTGATTCATTGAAGCCTCTTTTCCTTCTGTCATGTTGAGCGCAGCGAAATAACTCTGACTAACGGCTTGCGGGGGATGAGACTCCAGAAATAATCAGAGATTCTTCGCTTCGCTCAAAATGACAAAGAACGCATCGCTTTAACGGTTTCATGATCACTTTTCTCGATGGTAAACTAGTGAACGCTTTGCCTACGCACGCAATCATCGATGTCGGCGGCGTCGGCTATGAAGTTTTCATCCCGCTTTCCAGCTACGATCGGCTTCCGGAACCCGGCCAGCCCATTCGTATTCTCACGCACCTGGCTGTTCGCGAAGATGCGCATGTGCTTTATGGATTCATGACGTCCGCTGAGCGCGATCTTTTTCGATTACTAGTAAACAACGTAAGTGGCATCGGACCGAAGCTGGCGCTCGCAGTGCTTAGTGGAATGAGCGTGAATAATTTTAAGGCCGCGGTCGTGAACTCCGATGTCGCGGCAATTTCAAAAATCAGCGGGCTCGGAAAAAAAACGGCTGAGCGAATCGTTTTGGAATTAAAGGACAAGCTGGGAGTGGCGGCAGCCTGGGAAGCAGCCAGCGCAGCGCATGCACCGACGCCGGAGCAAGAGCAGACCAACGAGGCCTTGCTCGCGTTAATCGCGCTTGGCTACAAACAGATCGATGCACACAAAGCAGTGCGCGACCTCCAGGAGAAAGGCGAAGCGAAATCAGCTGAAGAACTGGTCAAGCTCGCGCTGAAGAAAATGGCGACCGGAAGATGAGTCGCAAACGCCCAAGGCTCAACGTCCAACGCCCGATGTTCAATTCAGATGTTTGAATTCGGCGTTGGACGTCGGCGCCTGCCACGCCGAAGCGTTTGCGGAGGCGGGTTGAGCGTTGGACGTTTGCTTCATGAGGCAAGTGCAAACGCAGGACGACAGGCTGGCTACAATTCGCGCTGTCTTCCCAAGGGAAGGTCTTTTCGCGGAAAAGGCCTGGCTGCTCTCGCCTGATGCGTTTCCGATCGAGAAAAAATTTGTCCCTGAACTAGAACAACTCGGACATCGGCTGTTCGTTTTTCAGCGCGCTTGTAATCAGCTCTATCAGTTGAGCACTAGGGGCAAGCAGCCTGCGTGGGTAGCGCGTTATCTCGATGCCGGTAAACCCAAAGAGCTGATTGAATTTTCAAGGCGCAAGGAAATTCGGGACGATTTACCGCGGGTGATCCGTCCCGATCTTATTCTGACGGAAAAGGGCTACGTCATTGCTGAAATCGATTCCGTTCCTGGCGGAATCGGCCTGACCGGCTGGCTCAATCAGACCTATTCAACGTTCGACAGCAAGATCATCGGTGGTGCAGACGGAATGCTAGAGGGTTTTCGCACGGTGCTGCCAAACGGTGGTGACATCGTCATTTCGCAAGAGGCCGCAACGTATCGGCCGGAAATGGAATGGATCGCTGCACGATTGAATCAGACCAAGCTGGATACCACGTCCTCTGGAAATCCTGCTGTGGCCGCGGGCGTTGACGGCAGCCCGGATCGCGAGACGGCGTCGACTGGGATCACCGATCCCGGCTACAGCTGGCGCGTCGTAGCCGCTGAGAATTATGAGCCGCAGGACGGCCGCGCCGTTTACCGGTTCTTCGAATTATTTGATCTGCCAAACATTCCCGGGATCGAGAATACATTGCGTGCAAGCGCAGAATGCCGCATCACCATCACGCCGCTGATCAAGCCGTATCTCGAGGAAAAAATGTGGTTCGCGCTTTTTTGGATGCAGCCGTTGGGCGAGTTTTGGCGACGCGAACTGGGCAATAAATATTTCAGCAAGCTACAGGAAGTGATTCCCTACTCATGGCTGCTTGATCCAACGCCTCTGCCACAGCATGCGGTCATACCACGTCTGGAGATTCATGATTGGTGCGAAGCCGCGAAGTTCAGTCAGAAAGATCGCGATCTTCTTTTGAAAGTGAGCGGGTTTTCACCCCTCGGCTGGGGCAGCCGCGGCATCGCGCTCGGTGCCGATTTGCCGCATGCAGAATGGGAAAAACGAATTAACCATGCACTTGAGACATTCGATTCGTCACCTACGATCATGCAACGCTTTCACAAAGGCAGTCTGTTCGATCATCAGTATTGGGATCCGGATTCTAACGAGTTAAAGACAATGAAGGGCCGCGTGCGTCTTTGTCCGTACTATTTCGTCGAACCGGATCGTGTAAAACTTCGAGGCGCGCTCGCGACGATCGCGCCAGCAGACAAGAAGTTTCTACACGGCATGAGTGACGCGATTCTGGTGCCATCGACGATCCAGTGATGTCCAACAACGCACAACTTAAAGCGTGCAAACGCGCTGCCTTTGCCTCAAAAAAGGCCGCATGAACATCACCAAGAACCTCGGAATGCTGCTCCTCGCTATCTACCTTATTCTCGTCGGAATCACTCTGCTGTTCCACATCACTATCCCGACAATCATAATGGGAATCCTGGCGCTGGCAGCGGGCATTTTGATTCTCATTGGCAAATAGCAACATCTCTTGGTCCTGATCTTCACGACGACCCCTTCAAGAGGGACGGATAGTCTAACTCCGAGTTTTTCGGAATTTGGATATTGGCCGATGTTATTGTGAAACGGGAATCCGTTTGCGCTGTTGAAACCACGCCAGATGTTCGCGAAAAACCTTCTCGTCTTCGGGCGAAATTCCTTTTATAGCTAACGCTTGCGCTACATAGCGGACAGCGGAATCAAAGTCTCCAGTCTCGGCGTAAGCCGCGGCGAGCGTATCGATCATATCCTCGTCCTTCCAGGCCATGATGCTGCAAGCGGCCTTGGCGTCTCTGACTGCCTGTTGCCCATTGCGAAAGAGCGCCGCCTCGACGAAGCCCGGATATTGCCGGAGCGCTTCATTGCAGTCCTGAATGGCGAGTTCGTATTTGCCCTGCCTTCTAAAAATTTGCGCGCGATCATAGAGCGCTGGCCACAATCTCGGATCAATCCGAAGCGCTGCATCTACGTCTCGCTTTGCCCCTGCAATATCGCCCTTTCTCAGCTGATCGCTTGCGTCGCTACATAGTTTCATCACCGTCCGCCGACCAGCGCCGGTCTCGACGATTATTGGTACATTTGCGTACGCAGCCGTAGCCCCGGCAATAATTGCGATGAAGAGTAAGATTGCTCTAGCGGATATCATTTGATGTTTAGAGACGCGATCTGTAATCGAAAACCCAAGTGTATGGCAAGCAAAGATCATTCACTTTCATCGCAATGCCGACCGTCTAAGCTTTGCGACGTATGAAAGCCCCCGGAAAACTGCCTAACTCAATGGCGCCAACCATATCGCCTACAGAGGAGTTGTCGGCAGTTACGCTGCGCAAAATAACATGGCGGCTGATCCCATTTCTCTTTGTGCTTTACGTTATCGCCTGGCTGGACCGGGTGAACGTCGGTTTCGCGGGGTTGCAAATGAATACCGATCTCGGATTTAGCTCGACAGTGTTTGGTCTTGGATCGGGTATTTTCTTTCTTGGTTATTGTCTCTTTGAGATACCAAGCAATATCATCCTGGAACGGGTCGGAGCGCGGCTTTGGATCGCGCGAATCATGGTGACATGGGGCCTGATTTCGGCGGGATTGATGTTTGTGCGTACTCCGGCGGTTTTCTACCTGCTACGATTTCTTCTTGGAGCTGCTGAAGCAGGTTTTTTTCCCGGAGTAATTTATTATTTGAGTCTGTGGTATCCCAATGCACGGCGCGCGCGAGCAATCGCAGCTTTCATGACTGCGGTGCCGGTCACAGGGTTAATAGGAGGACCGTTATCGGGGGCCCTGCTAGAGTTAGATGGCATTTATGGACTAGCGGGATGGCAGTGGTTATTCTTGCTCGAAGGATTACCCGCAGTCCTTCTGGGTAGCAGCGTCATTTTTTACCTGAATGACCGGCCGGAAACAACGCACTGGCTGACTCCAGCAGAACGCGACTGGCTGGTAGAGACACTTGGAGCCGAGCGAAGGGCTTGCGTGCTAAGGCCGGATATCCGCGTAGCACTGGCTGATATTACCGTCTGGAAGCTTGGGATCATTTTCCTTCTGGTTGCAGCCGGGTTCTATGGTTACTCTTTCTGGGCGCCGCTTGTTATCAAGTCGCTTACTGGACTTAGTAATCTCAAGATAGGCTTGGTTCTGGGCGCAATTAGCGCGATAACAATCCTGGGTATGCTCCTGAACAGCTACCATTCTGATCGCACCGGCGAGCGAGCGCTACATATAGCTATCCCGCTGTTAGTGATGGGTCTAGGCTTTATAGGCTGTGCTCTATTGCGCCAACCTGTGTTAGCGATTATTGCGCTCGCGCTTGTTCCACTGGGACATTGCGCGAGTTACGGCCCATTTTGGTCGATGCCGACCCAATTCCTGACCGGGCCTGCAGCAGCGGCCGGGATAGCTCTCGTGACCATGATCGCGAACGTTGGAGGATTCGCTGGACCAGCGCTCATCGGCGTATTGAAGACGCGAACTGGCACTCACACCGATGCGTTCCTGCTGCTCGGTGGACTGGCTGTGATCGCTACGCTAACTGCTCTGCGAATAAACCCCGGCCGGACGCGAAGCAGCGAACAAACGGCCACGGTTGTTTGACACGGTCAAACGCGATCTCTTTTGCGCAGTTGGGTCATCCGGTTTCGAAGGCAGCAACGAATTCTTTTTATGCGCATTGAATTTGCTCTCGCAGTTTTTCTTTTAAACGCTGCAATTGCATTGAGTGCGGAGCTACTAGAAGTGGCCAGTTTTCCCGACAAACAAATCACTGGCGTCGGCGTCTCGACAAAGTCCGGCCGTATCTTCGTGAATTTTCCTTATTGGTCGGATGATCACTCCATTTCGGTGGCAGAGATTGTAAACGGCCAGCCCAAAGCGTTTCCCAACGACGAATGGAACAAACCCGGTAGTGCTGGTTTACATTTTATCTGCGTGCAAAGTGTGTTGGTCGATGATCAGGACAACTTGTGGGTCCTCGATCCGGCCGCGCCAAAAATGCAGGAGATTGTCAAGGGCGGACCAAAGCTGGTGAAGATTGATCTCGCAACGAATCAGGTCGTACAAACAATCCCATTCGGTGAAGATGTGGCGCCGAAGAAAAGTTATCTCAACGACGTTCGCATCGACACGCGCACCAACACTGCGTTCATCACGGAATCCGCCAAAGGCGCAATCATCGTGGTCGATCTTAAAAGTGGAAAAGCGCGCCGACTTCTCGATGGTCATCCATCCACGCAACCCGAAAAAGACGTCAAGCTCGTCGTGGACGGCAAAGCGTTGATCGACCAACAAAAGAAAACGCCACCGCAAATCGCATCAGACGGCATCGCGCTCGATGCGAAGAACGGCTACCTCTATTACCACGCGCTCACCGGTCACACGCTTTACCGGATCAAGACGAGTTTTCTCACAGATGAAAAGCTCGGGAAACGCGAGTTGGAATCGAAAGTGGAAAACGTCGGGCAGACGCCAGCACCCGATGGGATGCTGGAAGCGTCGAATGGCGGCGTTTATCTTACCGATCTTGAAAACAGCGCAGTCGTGCGTTGGGACCCTGCGAGCAAGCGCGTCGAGCAAGTTATTGCGGACAAACGTCTGCTCTGGCCGGACACGTTGAGCTGGGGACCGAACGGCGAGATGTGCGTGACTGCTTCGCAGATCGAAAACATGCCGCGGTTCAACAACGGCAAATCCACACGCACCGAGCCGTACAAGCTTTGGAAGATTATCGGCGTTAACCGCGAATAATCACAAAATAACCGGCCCTACTCGCGAAAAATGTTTGGCGCGGTTTTGTTTTTCCAAGGCAGCTATTTCATCCCCCTTTCGTGAGGCACGAGCTAATTGCCAGTACCATCACTCTCCGGTTCGGCGCGAATGCCGGGAGTCTTGGGACCGCGCTCGTGTTCCTTTCCCTGCGCGGTTAAGCCGGAGTTTGATTTTTGCCGATGCTGAGTCTCTTCGTCCGGAGGTTCGTTGACGTTGCGCTGTCGCGGAAGACTTTCGGGATGATTGCGACAAAGAAATTCGATGAGCCCTTCGCGTACTTCACAACGAAGATCGAAAACTTTGCCAGGATCGCTGGCACTGACGAGCGCGCGCACTTCGATTGTTGTTTGCTTGGTGTCGGTCACCTGCAATCCGCAAACTTTGCGATCCCACTTCGGATTGTTTTCGACGAGCCGCTTCAATTCCTTGCGCAATTCGCCAATGGGCGCTTGATAATCGAGGTACAGAACAACCGCGCCGAGCAGATCGGTAGAAACGCGACTCCAGTTCTGAAACGGTTTTTCAACAAAGTAGGTGATCGGCAGGATCAGTCGGCGCAGATCCCACGTTCTTACCGCTACGTAGGCGAGAGTGATTTCTTCGATCTGGCCAAACTCGCCTTCGACCACCACGATGTCATCGATGAGTAGCGGTTGCGTCAACGCGATCTGAATTCCAGCGAGCACGTTGCCGAGGGTCCGTTGCGCGGCGAAGCCGATCACGATGCCTGCAATACCAGCCGAAGCCAGGATGCTCGTGCCGAACTGCCGCGCTGGATCGAAAAGCATCAGCACCGACCCGGTCGCAACGATTATGACGGCCGTGATGATAATTTTGCGAATCACCGATACCTGGGTGTAGATCCGGCGGGCGGGGAGATTGTCCGGCAGGTCCAGTCGCTGCCGACTCAACAGTGCAGCTTGCATCGCGTTGATGCCGTGAACGATCAGAAATGAAAGCGTGACGATGAACAAAATGCCCACGGCTTTCTGTGTCACCCATGTCCAATTTTCGGGAAGCTTGAGCAGCGGTAACAACAGAATGATTCCAAGCAGCGGCACCGAGAGCCGTAATGACTGTCCAACGATTGGAACAACGATTTTGCCTGGTAGACTGCGCGTTCGCTCCGCCCACAAACGCATGCGTTTTTCGATCGCTCGAATGGCACGAAAGACCAGCCACAGCAGCGCGATAATCCATCCGGCATAAAGAATCGCTGTGAGCACGCTGGCCCAAAAAATACGAGTTGGCCGGGAAACGATACCCGCAGCAATCGGGAGCAGCGCAAACGCGCTGCCGCACATCCAAAGGAAAAGCGCAACCGGTTTGCGAATCGCCGCTGCACTCAGTGCCAACCAAGACTGATATCGCGTCGATTCAATCTCGCCAGCGCGGCGCCTGACGATCCAGACAAACCAAGCGGTGAGCAATGACAACAGCACGAGCGCAAGAGCACAACTGAGCAAACGCATCCAGGTCACTCGATCAAAAACCGCTCGTTGAAAAAAAGTGTTGCCTGAATCTTTTGCTACTTGATCGAGCCAGCGACCGTAAGCCGCACCGGCCCGGTAAATTTTCGACCGCTCAGCAGCGGCACCTTGCGCTGACAATTCGCTAACCGACTGCGTGATTGTCGCAGCCGGAGAGGCGGATGCCGCCGGCGGCGATGGCGAAATGACCGGTTCTGCCCCAACCGCACTGGCGCAGATAAGCAACACAAATGCGCAGTAGATTCTCATTAGGGTCATCATTAAGGCTGATTGAATCGCTTCTCTCAACGATCCTGTCCTGAAAAGGTAGACAGCTGCTCTGATTAGTTCGTTCTTAACCTCCGGAATGGCCCTCGGCGCCGCGCGGATTTCTCCTCGTTAATGAAAAAGGCGGATGACGATTCAGCCTTCTCGCGCACCAACCACGCGCATGCTGGCTGAAGTTACGAATCGTTTTACCCGACCAATCGATCCGTAACCCAAAACCCCACGGCGTAGCAAACAAAGATCGATAATCCACCGTGAATTCCAGCGATAACAGCCTGGCGCCACGAACCGCGTCGCAGTGTTCGCGCGAGCAACACGAAGGCGAGCGCAATCCCGAACTCGCCGAGAATGATGTACCACGGCGTAAACGAAATCATGCGGCAACCACTGTATTGCCACCAATGAATTTTCCGCGCCATCTCTTCGTAGAACGGAATATTGATTGCGCCGAGCAGTCCGATCATTAGCAAGCCAGCCTTGCCAAAACGCTCCCATAATCGCAGGCCGATGTATCCGAATTGCACCGCCACGACTTCCCAAGCCAGCGGCATCCACAGCGGCGATCGCCAAATCATCGGACCCCCGCCAATCGATTAATCCAGTGTGCGTGTGTAATCGACCAGCCAGGCATCAGCCGGGAGCTCTGCAAATCCGACTATGACTCCAAAAAGAAGAAACCGCCCAAGTAGTATGTCGCGCCTAACGAGTGCAAAGCCGATGAGGAGACAATTATCGACAACGTTGAGCGCGGCTCCGGTGCGCCAATCCGACCATGGCGCAAACGTCAATAGCCAGACTGCGACGATGTTGATGACAATCGTTGCGATGACCACGCACAAACGACCGCGTTCCAGTCCAGGATCGGCTTTAGCGTCTGTTATCACGCTGCTCATCTAACCAGTCGGAGTTGCGCGTCGTCAACGCTCGTTCAAATCGAACGCTGTAGCTGTGGCCTGTGACCGCGGAGGAACTGGCGCCAGCGCGGACTTGCATGGGTAGTCAGTTGTTCCGCGTCTTGACGTATCCACGCCTATCCTGTTAAGCCGATGCGATGAAACGGCTCCTTTGGATTGATATCTCAAAGGGCTTGGCGATTCTGTTCGTCGCTTACTTTCATTTTTTCGCGACCTATTTCCAGTACGGCGTTCTCCCACTACCCGACTGGAGCAACATCGCAGCAGGCGCTTTGACGATTCTAAGATTGGCTTGGTTCAAAGTCTCAGGACTCGGTTTCCATGCTGTCGGCGTTTTCATAATCCTGAGCGGTTGGACGCTGATGCAATCGACCATGCGACGTGCCGAGTCCGGCGCGATCGCGTGGGGCGCGTGGTATTACGCACGGTTCCTACGCCTTTATCCCATGTACTGGGTCGCGCATTTGGTTTATCTTCTCTCGCCATTCGTTGCGCGGCTGGAACCGGTGGACGACCGCATCATCCTGAGTCTGCTCGGCCTGCGCTTCATCGATATTGAGATCAACTTCATGTACCTCAACGCGGCGTGGTGGTACTTTTCCATGCTGATCCAGTTCTATTTGATTTTTTCCCTGCTCTTCTGGGCGGCGCGCCGTTTCGGGCCATGGTGGTTTCTGTTAGTCGCCATCGTCGTCGGTTTTTTTGCACGCTACGTGCTGCTTGTAGCTTGGCCGCAAAACGGCCTGTGGGTATTGGGCGGTTTCGCCATCTGCCGCTTGCCCGAGTTCGCACTCGGGATGTCACTCGCCATGTGGCACACGCGATCAACTGCACGCATGGAATGGTTTTTACTTCGCGGCGCCGGATTGTTTCTTGGGCTGATCCTTTACCCTGCGGCGCTACAGCTCTACGACGGGCTCTATGAGTACATTTTCGTCGATTTTGCCACCGGCACATGTTGCATGCTCGAGATCGTCGGCATTGCTGGCATCATCTCGTTATTCAAAGGACCAGCTAAACTTCTCGGTCTAGTTGGACTCTATTCGTACGGTTTGTATCTCATTCACCAACCCTACGTGATCTGGCTTGGACTCCGCATTCGCCAGGAGCCGATCTGGGCATTCCTTCTGATCTGCGTGCCGACTCTGGCTGTGCTTAGCGGATGGGGAATGCTTTTAGAAAAGACTACTAACACGCTGGTTAACAGACTCCGCGCGCTGAGAAAACCAGCGCATGCCTAGCGTATTACTCCAAGGCTCAACATCGGCCTCCCTAGCAAGCTCGGATATTAAGACCGAACACATTGCGGAGAACGATACGGATTAGTCATGGCTCGAGTTTCCGGTTTGGAGAAAAAACAGGCACCGTGGCATTTGCGCTGGTTCTACGGAGTGATGCGCAAAATGTTCGGAAAAGATCTTACGCCTGCGAAAGTGCAGATGCGTTTGCCGGGTCTCGTGTGGGGTGGAATTGCAATGGAAGCAGGTCTCGGCCGAAAGCGGTTAATCTCATTGCGCTACATTCAATTGGGAAAAATTCGCGCTGCAGCGCGTATTGGTTGTCCCTTCTGAGTAGACATCAATTCTGCCGTGGGCAGAAAGGCAGGTTTGAGCGATGAGAAACTGCGCGCCGTTCCCGGCAACGATTTGACGCTCCTCAATGATACGGAACGATTGGTCATTGAACTGGCTGACGCGTTGACCAACACGCCGTCGGATGTTTCTGATGAGATGTACGCGCGTTTGCGCAACCAATTTTCCGAGGAACAGCTGATGCAACTGGCAGCGCAGATCGCGTTTGAAAATTATCGCGCGCGGTGGAATCGGCTCTTCATTGTCGAGAGCGACAATCTTTATCAGGGACCGACGGCTTCGTAGCGTTATGATGCGCTATGGTAGGCCCGGCGCGCTGCAAGTCTGTTTAAGATTGTCAAGATTCCCTTCTTGTCATTCTGAGCGAAGCGAAGAATCTCTGATCATTTCTTCGACTCGCACGACAGGGTAAAGCCAGAGATGTTTCGCTTCGCTCAACATGACAGGTAAGCGCAACCCGCCTATCCAAAACACTAAACATAGACAGCGCAGCGCGCCGATCCTGGCAATTTTTGGCCAGGGCTAGGAAACCGTTGTTCTCAGATTCAGCTTCGCTTTGATTTCATCGACAAGCTCCTGGGGAGATCGCCCCAAATCGATCGTTAGTACATCTTCATCCGGCTGCGGTTCCTCTAAATCGGCAAACTGACTTTGCAACAACGCTGGACTCATGAAATGACCGCGTCTGCGACGGAGTTGTCGTTCAATAAGCGCGTAATCTCCGCGCAGAAACACAAACTTCACGTCGCCGCTAACGCGCAAATGCTCCCGATACACGCGTTTCAATGCAGAGCAGGCAAGCACCGCGTTCTCTTTTGCAGCAAGAGAACGCATAATCTGCTCCCGCAAACGTTCCAGCCACGGCCATCGGTCTTCGTCCGTCAGGGGAAGACCGCTACGCATCTTCTCGATGTTGGCACGTGGATGAAAATCATCCGCTTCATAAAACTGCCACCCAAGCTCTTCTGCGAGCAGTTTGCCAATCGTAGTTTTCCCTGCTCCCGAGACGCCGAAAACAATAACGATCACGGTGCATTAGTTTGCCGCCGACTCCCGATTTTCTCTATCAAGAAAGCGACGACGACAAAGAGCGTATAGAAAAGCCAAACGCCCATGGCAGTGCCCTTATCTGTCAACGGATTGCGAGGAACATACGTATCACCTATCTGGATGACAACGAGGACGACTCCGAAAGCGATCACGGCTCCTTTACGAATTGCCGGCATCGCATTTCGCGTCAGGTAAAGGACAATCCCGATGCCAAGTAGCCCGATTTCCAATGCAAACTCGGGATCCCGATAATTCCACAAGCCGAAACCCACTTTCCACGTGTTGTCGTAGATCGCCAGATCTCGAGGATGCGCGATTAGGTCGAGAACCCAGTGAGAGAAAACAGCCAAGCCCACAATCAAGGCGGCGTATTTACTGTAGAGGCGGCCGTGTCGGCTACAGACTGTCTTATAAGCGATAGCGGCTACGACGCTCCAAAGAATCGCCGCAATCAAGCTGTGGAAATAGGGGTGGAAATACGAGTCAAGCATGCTGCCCGCCGTAAACCCTTTAATGACGCGCAGCTTCTCGATTCCGAGCAGCACAAGTGTCGCCCAGATGTAATCGAGAAATTGCACGGCAATGAACAAAACCCAGAGTGGAATTTTGTTCTTCTCACTCTTAGCCGCGAAAGCGACACTGTAATGTCCGACAAACATTTCTCGGTTAGTTGTAGAGGCGTTTATGCCAAACGCCTTGTTTTTGTTGCCGGCGCCCGCCGCCGCGAGCGTGGCTACAATCGCTAGGCAATCGCAAGCCTCACCGGCACCCGTCGCCTACCCCAATTACTACAATGTTCCTCGAATTGTCCGGCAACTTCGTAGCCGCATGATCGACATTTACCATTTTCAACATTCCATTTGCCTAACTCGTACCAATCGCGCTCGATCAGGAGCTCGCGGCAACCGGGACACCATGTGCTGCCGCCTTGGCGATCGTGCACGTTACCGGTGTAAACGTAATGAAGTCCTTTTGAGCGCGCGATTTCGCGTGCGCGTGTGAGCGTAGCCGCTGGCGTGTGCGGCTTGTCCAACATTTTGAAATCGGGATGGAATGCCGTGAAATGCCACGGCACATCGGGTCCGAGATTTTCCACGAACCATTCCGCTGCGTGATGAAGCTCGGCATCGTTGTCGTTCTCTCCAGGAATGAGCAGCGTAGTGACTTCGAACCAGACGTTTGTTTCGTGTCGCAAATATTTCAGCGTTTCGAGAACCGGTCCTAACTGTGCAAAGCAAAGCCGATGATAAAACGCGTCGGTAAATGCTTTCAGATCGACGTTCGCCGCGTCCATGTGCCGGTAAAATTCAGGGCGTGCGTCGTTGGTGATATAACCGGCTGTTACTGCGACCGCTTTGATTCCGCGATCACGGCAAGCCTGCGCCACGTCGATCGCATACTCGGCAAAAATCACCGGATCATTGTAAGTGAACGCGACCGATCGACAGCCGAGCCGCTCCGCTGCGAGCGCGATGTGTTCGGGTGACGCCGCGTCGGCAAGCTTGTCCCATTCGCGCGCTTTGGAGATGTCCCAGTTTTGACAAAATCTGCAGCCGAGATTGCATCCCGCTGTTCCGAACGAAAACACACTCGTTCCCGGCAGAAAATGGTTCAGCGGTTTCTTCTCGATCGGATCGACGCAAAAACCGCTGCTCCGACCATAGGTGGTCAGCACCATCCGATCGTCCACCCGTCGCCTGACGAAACAAAATCCGCGCTGTCCTTCGTTCAGCTTGCAAAACCGCGGACACAATCGGCACTCCATGCGCCCATCCGGCAGCATCATCCAATGCGCCCATCCGGCAGCATCATCCACCAGCGCCCGGGATAATCAGATTGCGTTAACTCAGCGACCATTGCCGAGCAATATCGCTCAGGAAATCAGAGCTTGCACGCGACACAGACGACTCAAAAAGGAGGAATAGAAGATAACGAAGAGAACAAAGGTCGGGTGAACTCCGCGATCCATTCTTCCTCGGCTTAATTGTCGACTCAAAGCTCAACGCATTTTCTAAGGACACAGAGAACCTTTGAAAGGCCGGCATATCGCAACCGAGGCTAAACGACGAAGAAGCTGCGTTTACCTACGAAGCCTTTCAATTCGAAATCGCCCAACTGCCGCGACGAAATTAAGCCTTCGAGTTTGCTGCTCGCGGCATCGCTGAGTCCACATGTCTCACTAAGGGAGGCGGCCAGCGTTTCGAGACGGAAGGCAAAATTAACTTCCGTACCCATTAAACTTTCTTCACCCAGCGAGGCCACGCCGCCAATCGCGACCGGACCAAAATGGACGATGAATCGGAAACGCGGTTCGGCCAGAGCTTGAGCTTTCTTGAGCGCGTCGATTGTGGCGGCTATGCCTTCCGGGGTCGTATCGCTCTCGTGCCAATAAGCCAGAATCCCATCGCCAAGGTACTTATTTATCGTTCCGTCATGCTCTTCGATAATATTCTTGCAAATGGCAAACCAGCCGCCAACCAACGCCGCCAATCGTTCACTCACTAGGCTGCGGCTAAGCGACGTGAAATCCACGATGTCCGCCACCACGAGCCAGCAAGGCACGTTCTCGATCTCCTGAATGGTTCGCTCTACAATCGTAGTCTGATAGTCGGGTGAAATCTCCTCTGGTTCCCGAAAAATAAACTGTCTGCCGCCTATCAAGATCTTGTCCTGGTCATGGAGCCGAACAGGCTGATGAACCCGCCTCTTGTTTAGAAAGGTTCCGTTGCTACTGCCCAAATCGACGAGCCAGAACTCGCCGATGTTTTGCAGTTGGATGAGCGCGTGCATTCTGGAGACTTTCGGTACGTCCAAAACAAGCGTATTGGCCGCGGCTCGCCCCACCGAACAAGTCCCGTGAAGAATGTGGCGTTCGCCGTTCGTTTCCAGCCAGGCGCCCTCTTCCTGCGGATTCATCAAACAGTCTCTACCAAAAAAAATCGCTGGCAAAGCAAAAGGGGACGGCTGCCCAAGCCGTGACTCTTTGTGGACCATCTGCAGCCTTGATTTTGAAGCAGGTTTTTACTTAAATCGCAGTGTGAGCCCTGCCGAGGATGCGGGACAAGAGGGGGCGACCCCTTTTACTACAACGCACTGGAGCGTGGTACTGGAGGCACAAGGTGATTCGCCAGCGGCGCAACAAGCGCTCGAAAAGCTGTGCCGCATTTACTGGCGACCTATTTATAGCTTCGTGCGGCGACAGGGTGTTGGGCCGGAGCAGGCAGAGGATCTCACCCAGGGTTTCTTCGCGTTGTTGTTGGAGCGCAAAGATCTGAATACCGTCCGCAAGGAGAAGGGGCGACTTCGTTCTTATCTTATTGCGTCGCTCAAGAATTTTCTTGCCGACGAGTCGCGCCA
>WNFY01000710.1_pt1 | contig 30413 bp, 31 predicted proteins | sample 5400091 | NCBI WGS metagenome assembly WNFY01 (sample SAMN13153364, study PRJNA577476) | soil metagenome | isolation source: 60 cm soil or saprolite under grassland replicate 1 | place: USA:California | collected 2016-06-15 | reverse complement strand
CATATGGTCCATATAGATTTCTCACTCCTAAGTCCCCCATTCGCGATTGGGGGGATCCATGCATTGCCTCCTCCAAACTCCGATACCGCGCGTGGCGCAATGGTATCGGACCTCGTTGTCTATCGCGTCATATCAATAGAGTCACGCAACGCCGAATAACGCTTGACGCGCGCGCCGGAATCATTGAAGTAGCTCTTCCATATCTCCCTAAGGCGATTCCACTCCGTAACGTCCTGGCCGGCATTATCGACTCCCATAACATACACTTCATCACCTTTTAGATCAGCGATAAGGCCTTTTGTCCGTGCGTCGGCAATGAGTCCGTCCACTGTGGTTGCAGCGCCCGCTTTCAGGCTCAGACCACCCGCGTTGTGGCGCATATCCGACAGCATCACAAGAATGTTCCTACGATCGCCGGGCAACTGTTGGAAAATCTGGCCAGCAAGAAGCAGGGCTCCGATTCCATTTTGGCGGCTGTCCGACAGTCAGTCGGTGTGGTGAGACTTACTGCGCTTTTCTGACGAACTGATTGTTTTGCAGATAGAGAAACGAAGTGAAGAGCCGGTGACAGGGCAGCGTTCTAACCAACTGAACTACGTCCCCAACTTGTTTTCTTACCTTTATCGGAAACCCGCGTGTTTAGTGGCTTTCCTCAGGTTCAATCGATTCGCCTGCGTCGCCTGTTTCAACCTCGTAGAACCAAATTCCGAGGTTAATGGACACCATGGACACCAAGCTCAACCGTTGTCCAAAAACCGTGCTACAGGCAACACGAACCCAGAGCAGCTGTCCCTGCCCCGTGAATGAATTGTAGCAGAGGAAATTCAGATCAGTACAGGCGCAGCGACTGTGGCAACGTCTCCGACAATCGCGTGAGCACGATATTTCACGAAAAAATGTCTAGGGATTTCGCAGTACAATAGCGCTAATCGTGAGCCGCTCTTCGTCTCTGGAGGTTCTGCCATGCGGATTCTCATTCCCTGGAAGCCAGTCGTTCTCGTGTGGGGATTGTTGAGCGGGATGATATTTTTTGGTTTCGTTGCATCTTCGGTGCTTCAAGGAAAGGATCCCTTCGCGCCAGGTGCGACCATCACTCAGCCGTCAGCCTCGAAAACGGGCGCTGCACCAGCGGAGCAACCAAAGCGCTCCCACAAAGCGCCTCGAACTCCGAGACAGTGAGAACTTCGCAGATCTCTGCCTGCGGATTTATTTGTCTAGCCTGTTCGGTCGCGTCCCGCGTAGTTTGCCTTCCCCAATATTTTCTCCAGCTTTTGCTTAAGGATGACCTCTGCGGGAGATCGTCCCTGGCGTCCGAGCCATGAGAGAAAGTCCTTCATTTTGACTTCATGCTTTACGGGCGGCTGCTGGACAAGAACACTCACGGTTGTGAACCCCTGACCGATCTCTCCTACCCAGTTGTCCTGCTGCAAGGCGGCGAGCGCGGTGGCGATCGCTTCATAGAGGGTCTCGGCGGTGACCTCTATGGAGTGCTCAACCTCTCGAAGGTCCCTTACCGCAACGATGCACGTTCGGAGAACCACAACCAAAAGCGTACCATATTCGCCGTTTGTTCGCCGTGCCGAGCGGAACACAGGTGCGTGGGATTTCCCTTCGAGTGAGGGCGTTTGCGAACCGGTCCACCAACGAGAGCGATTTGACAGTCGCCTTTGGTGGGGCGTCGAATCAGGGGCATTAATGGAGAACTCTCGCTAGTTGACTGTCCAAACGTACTGAATGGGGTTGAGATCTGCCGGGCGCAACCTCCATGACTCCTTCACCTCCGTACTGCCACCGCTCACACGAATAGTCCCGTTCGCGGAAACCTTGACGGAATGGACAAGTACGAGGATGCATCGATCGACATGGCTGGTGATGTGTTGAACTTCTCCCCTCGTTAGGATCAGAGTTTTTCCAAGCGTTTGCGTACCTTTGACCTCAACAAAAAAATTGCTTCCATCCCGCTCACATGTGTAGTCGTAGGGCTTGGACTTCGAAGTGTTCTTGAAGTTCTTATAGTGCTTTTCTACGAGGGCAGATTGAGCTTTCTCCATGGCGAAGTTTTCGACTGCCCTACGGATTTCTGGATTTGACTGGAAGCCGGCTGCTTGCTCCTGAGACATTGTTGCGGCTTCTTCGGACTCATCGTTGGCATTCGGGTTCGTGAGCAAGTTCTCTTTTCCGTAGCTCATCACGTAGGCCAAGGCTTCGTTGATCCATGGTGCTGCCTTGCGCTTGCCATCACTTCGATACCGATAGCAGACATTGGACTGACCGAATCCACCTTTCACAGTCCCCGGAATTTCGTGCGTGCGCTCATGCATCGGTAAAAGAACAGCATGTTCGAAAGGGCACTCAAAACTGTGGCGCTCAAGCTTGAAGTTTTTGGTCTTCGCTTGCTTCAGACGCTTTCCGATTTCCCTCGACACGTAGGAAGGAAACTTCACTTCAGTCCTATGGACGGTAGCGGCTCGATACCAACCAATGATTCGCTGCTTCGCCACGAATACAACCAGCACGTCGCTCAGCGAGTCAGATTTGTTCGTGGGATCGATCCGCTCAAGATTGATCCGTCGATCCGCAGCACGGACGAAGCCATAGAGATGTCCACTAAAATCCATGAAATTGAACAACTCGTGTCCGATGTTCTTTTTGTTGTTTTCCCCGCCCCCGATTGGCTTCTCGTCGCCGGTCTGGGGCCCAGCGTAGAACTTCATCCAACCTGCTCTGGCAAACAGGACCTTTCGTGGATACTGTTTTTTATCTTTTTGGACGGAATTCAACACCGACTGCAGCATCTTGCTGCTCTTGTCGGTCAAATTCCTCAGGGCCTGGAGTTGTTTGCCGTCAGTGAGTTTTGGGTCGGGCAGTACAAGGCGATCATGCTTGGAGGTAAAACGAAGTTGAGAAGCGATTTCTTGTATGTCCGATTCGATGATGTCCTGTTCCGTTCCCGGCTCTGCAAGAGCGACAAGCGGCGCATCATACACTTTTTCGCCCAGCTCTTTGATCGCCTCCTTTCTGCTGACGATCCTCCCAATGACTAACCTCCCGAGCAGCGTCAGCTTGTGTTCCTGAAGAGCGACAATCCATAGACTGTCACCTGGCATCAGCTTCTTGAATTGCGCGCTGGCGGCAAAGTCGAGCGGAGTACCACGCTCTTTGGAAGAATTGTAGTTTTTCCAATACTGAAGAAAGTGGCGCATTTGTATACCTCGGGAAACTCAGCGGGAATTGTAAACCGCTATTAGTCGGGTGAAGATCAGCGCAACTGTGTCGACGTTGAATCATAATAGCGGACACTTGATTCCTTCAGATTCGACTGGGAACGCAACCACTATCTTCGTGAGAAATGGCCCGAGCTTTACGCGCATAGCCGGAGAGATGAAAGGACGCTGAGATTTGCCGGCACGGCCTCCAATTTTTTCGACATATTCAATGTCCGCTACAGCGCCTTCAGCACCTCAACGGCCGTTTCGAGCTGGGTGTCGCTTCCTTTACTCAAGGCGTCTCGCGAAAGCTCTATCGAAAACTTTGGAACGATGCCGTTGTTTTCCAGCATCCGTCCTTGCCAGGTCAGGTACGCAGCGACCGGTAAGCCAAGAATGTATCCAAGTCCAACTTTGTATGCACTGCCGCTCAATAGGCGACCGGGCGTCTTCGTTCCTACGATGGTTGCCAAGTTGTTCTCTTCAGCGAACGCTGAGACCATTTCTCCGGCGCTGGCGGTGTGCTCGTTTACCAACAGCACGACTCTACCGTGGAATCGTCGATGACCGAGTCCTTCGGTGACCACGAGGATAGATTTCTCAACGAACGCATATCGGGCTGCCAACCATATCAGAGTGGCCTTGTGGGACGGAATTCGACCGAATCGAGTCAGCTCCTCGCGGCGATAACCGCGCTCGCGACGTTTCCGCGTGAGACTGTAGCCGACCTCAAGTTTACCGGGTGTCAAATAGCTCATCAGGCGTAGTCCGCCGATTCCTCCGCCAGTATTGCCGCGCAAATCGACGATGAGCCGAGTGCAGCCATTGAGTGCCGCCATGCCGCGGTCGATGTCCTTCGCCACGTCGATTCCGATGGCGCCCGGAAACATCGCGACTCTCAGCAGTCCAATTTCATCGCTGAGCCTCTCGGTGGTGACCGCTTGCGGCGCCGTGACAGGGTGCTTCTGGGATTTCGGCATCGGCAATTGAACGTTGATCTTCTGCACTTCACCGTCGAGCTTTTCAATAAGAAGATTCGCGGATTCGCCGACTGAGAACGTCAAGTCATTTGGGGGGAGAACCTCTCGTCCACCGCATTCGAGTAAGAGATCCCCAGGCCGTATGCCAGCCGCGAAGGCTGGGCCGCCTCGATGCACGTCTTGAAACATCCAGCGCTCACTGCCGTTTACGCCGAGGCGCTGCAAAGTGGCGTTGATTGCGTGGCGAGCGGGAATATTCCGCATCCCTGCATGGCGGAAGCCAGTGTGACTGGTCTTGAGTTCTGCTACTAATTTGTGGACCTCCTTCTCGAAGACCTCCGGGTCGTTACACGCCAAGATTTGATCCTTGCGGTCCCGAGCCAAAGCATTCCAGTCCACACCGTTCATTCCGGGGTCGAAGTGTTTGGTAGTCACAAGGCGGCAGACCTTGTCGAAAATCTTTGTGCGCTCGTCGAGAGTAAGATTCATTGCTGTTTGATTCCAATGGGGGTTGAAGTCTCTCCAACGCTGATGAATGCTGCCCAATAGAACGGGCTTAATTGGTCTCCATATTTCGCTAGCAAATCGAGCTTGGCGTTCCTCAGAGCGGAGTCGATACTCTCTCCCTGGGCCAACCGCTTGTAGAAATGTTCCATCAGCGCGCTCGCGGAAGTGTCATCAGCACTCCAGAGACTCGCAACAACCGATTTGGAACCTGCCACTAGGAACGCTTCCACCAAGTTGCTGATGCCTTCTTGCCCCTGCAATTTTCCCACTCCGGTATCGCATGCAGACAGTGTCGTTAGTTCTGCATTCAGGCGTAACCGGATGATCTCCCGCACCTGCAGCAACCCGTCGTCGACCGATTGTGGGTCGATCCCCAAAACAAGTGCTGATCGCTCCGGATATTGCCTGTCGGCGAACCCGTGAACTGCCAAATGGAAGACACGAAACTGATCAAGCGGTTCTTTCTTGAAGGCGGTCTCCGTCGCGTTCTTGGCGAGAAGGATGGCCAGCTCGATGGAGTTCAGTGCGTGCTCCGATTCGGCAGATTCGTGGGTTTCGCGAACAACGAGGGCGCGGGCCACGCTGAGAGCGGCCTTCACAAAGAGGTCACTTACCGCATCCTCGGGATCCCACAGCACGACCAAGTTGTTGCCATACCTGACAAATGGTTCAACACCGTCTGGCGCGGAATTTTTGGAGAACACGAATACGCCGACCTGGGCTTGCCGATTCTTCCGCGCTTGGTCCAACTCTTTAAGCGCACCGGCCAGGTCGTAGCTCTTGTTGGCTTTCGCTTCCCACACGATGCGGGCACCTGCGGCGGCGGTGTCCACGCCCAGCGTTGTGACAAAATCGCCAATCTTGCAATGAGAAATGGCACCCCAGGTCGTCCCAGTGGCCTCACGCACATCGTTGAGGCGGGCCGCCTCTAATGCCAGTAATTCACCGAGGCAATCTTCAAAAGTCAGCCCATGAAGCGTTGACTTTGCGGCGGTTTCGCGTTGTGTCTGGAGTTTGGTGAGAGCCTCGCGAACTTCGTTCTGGAAATCGGCGTTGTTCTTCACCAGAGTGTTAATCGTGGACTGGAGCTCACGCTTCAGCCGCGACAGCGGCGAGTGGTCATCATCGAGTGTCAAGCTTTTTCCGATTAGTCCCTCTGCGTCTTCCACCTTCTTCACTAATCGCGAGAGTGCGGAGTCAGGCTTGTCAAGAGAGAATTCCCTCGCTAGTTCGTCCACGAGCGTCCTCACGTCGCCCGTCAGTTGGCCGTTGTTCTCCGTCAACTTGCGGAGAAGCCGAGAAAGGGCGGATTCATCGCTATCGAGAGAAAACTCCCGCAGGATGCGGTTGCGCTGGTCATCCAGGACTCCGTGTAACATGGCCTCGATCCGCATCTTTAGCCCCTGACCCTCTTCGGGATCGAGTAACCGCAACAGCGGGTCTAAATGCTGATCCAGCGTCTTTGCCAATGTCGAACTCTCAGGGCCAAGGTGCTGGCGGAGGAAGCGCTCCAAGTCGCCATCTTGTTTCAGGAGAGATTCGAGTCTGCGAGGAAGTTCACCGGAAGCTGGGTCGAAGAATTGACGCAAGGCATTCGTGAGGTCGTCCGTAATCTTCCCGCCGCGTTCTCGGAACAGAGACTCCAGATCAAGTACGATCTTCTGGCCCGCATCCCGAACGACAACGGCGTCCAGTTCGCCACGAGCTTGCCTCAGAGCGAGAACGCCAAGTCGCAAAGCACTCAGTGCATACCGCTCGCGACCTAAGGCGGTGGGGCATTTTTCTAATTCGCTAATGACCTCAGGATCAGACACAGCCAATTCGAGATTGAGCACGTTCTGAATAGGAATGGGAAAATTGGGAGCCGGAATTTCTAAGGATTGGGCCAGAGTGCTCACAACGTCCTCCGTAATTGGCCGGCAAGTTTGCCGGCATAACATTTCGCATTCATAAGAACAGATGTATATTAACTGAAAAATTAGGGGCGTAATCAGATCGCTGGGTATGGAGCTGGAATTACAGGCGCTTAGATATCTTGAACCAGAATGGAATGCGCCGCGCTAGAGATCCCGAGCGACTCGCGGAAATTCAACCGCCGAACTCTTTCCCGTTTCGGCCGAGAGCGTCTGCACTCCCGCGGAAGGCCGATGGCCTCGATATCGCGGGGCCTAACGATCCCGTGTTTGCCGACATAGTGCATGATCTTCTGGAAAGAGTTGCCCATAGCGCATGTCCCAATGCGTCATTACTTAATTACACCTACTGACATTTTGAAACACACTATGGAGAGTGCCTCAGATACCTTGTCCCAGGCTGACATCCGCTATGACGTTACCGGCGGAGTGTGAAAACTCAACAGCAGAACTCTTGGAGACGTCGCCACTCAACCGTTGCCCTAAATCTGTCGCGCCATTTGTGTAGATTTCAGCATCGAGGCTTGCACGCGATACTGCAACGTATGCGAAACGTGAATTGAGGAGCTGAGGATTGACGGTCGTATCGATATTGATAAGCACTCGATCCGCAGTCAGACCTTGTGAACTATGGCTGGTAACCGCGTATCCGTGGTCGAAATGGGGATGTTCTGTCGCATTGAACTGGACGGATCGACCATCTTCGAGACGGAGGGTGATGTCGCCACTCCTTTCAATTTTCTCGATTGCTCCAAGCTCCCGGTTGGCGACGCCAAGTTGTTTCTTGGGTGCAGTGAACTGCATCCGGTCGCCTACAGAAAACTCCCGCTCCATTTCACGATAGACGCTCACGCCGGAGAGCCTTTTCGGGTCATAGGAGACTTGGTTGCCCCTGGCTTTTTGAATCGTCAAGAGATTTTCGGTCGGGTTGACGCAGGTTACAGTGCCGTAGGTTCCAGCCTCGATCCCAGCGAGTTTGCTCCCTCTCGAATACCGCACCACGTCATCGATCTGATAGCGACTGGCCCACGCACGCTCGGCACCAGTCATGTCCTGGCGCGGAATGAGCACACGAAAACTGTGGTTCTCCGGTTTCAAGATGCCGAGTGCCTTCAATTCTTGGCGTACCGCCTGATTCAACTGTTGCCGTGAGGCATTGTCGGGGGAGACGATTAAAGCTCGCTCCGGGCTAGCAACATAATTCCGCGCGATCGCCTGGATACGCTCTTGCGGATCGACGATCTGCTTAACTCTGCCGCGCTCTCGTAAGGCATCAATGGCGGCAGCAGTTTGCCCGTGCGCCAGCATTTCAACCGTAGCCTTCAAAGCTGGGTCTTTCTGCCGAACAATCTCTTCCAGCTTTGCGGTGTTCATACCAGCTTCCTGCAATTGCTGGAAGGGACGGCCAGCTTCCACGCCCTGATGCTGCCGAGTGTCGCCAATTAGCAGCACCCGGTCACGGGAGCCCATTCGTTCCAGAAACTCCCGCATCTGATTCGTACTGGCCAGACTTGATTCATCGATGAAGAAGAATCGTTTCTGCGTTGGTTCGGTTTCCGCGTTTTGCGCGCGGGCGAGGAAACTCTGCAATGTTCCGGCATGAATACCCGCCTGCTCCAGTTGCTTCGCGGCACGGGAAGTTGGTGCAAAGCCCTCTACCTCATAACCTTTGGCTTCAGCCGCACTGCGGATGACTTCGAGTGTCGTGGTCTTGCCAGCGCCGGCCACACCTTGAATTCCCTGAACACGATCGGGCGAACTGAGTACGTCTTCGATGACAGTCTTCTGTCCGGCGTTCAAATAGGAACACTGGTCCACGGTGGTGATGGCATTCTGGCGTGACATCACTGGCTCAACCTGGTTCTGGCCTTCGCGCATTTGCCCAACAATCTCGCGCTCAGCAGCGATGGTCTTGACGGTTGTGAGGAGACGACCTGTCTGATGTGCGCTCCGTTGGACGCTGACAAATTCCCCGGCTTTTTGGCGGCTTTCCAGATTGGCGCGAACCTCGGCGTACCTAACCTCGCCCATGCCGCGACGGAGCGAATCCCGTACCAAGAGTCGCTCGTCCACAACGGCCTCGCGCTCGAAGTTCTTGTCCCGAGCGAACGTGACAGCCTCGTTGGCGCGTTGCGCGGGATTGGTCGGCGGTTGCAATTTCTGGGCATGCTCCCGCGCCGCTCTAACGACGGCGTCCGGCTGGTTTCCGAAGTCTGCCGCGAGCCTACGATGAGCAGCTAGGACCTCGCGCGGGGACAGGATCTCCTTACGATCCCGTGTCGAATGAGCGGCGATCTCTGCCGATTCCTTGCTGCGGTGCCCAGTCTTTTCGAGGTATTCACGAATCTGTTGACTCCTTGGGCTGGAAGCGTCGAGGTATTCCTGCGTGTATCCCTTGATCTCCGGGGCACCGCTCCGCCCGCGTTCGATCTCATACCCAAGTTGGCGTAAGCGATAGGTCAGCTCGGCCTGATAAATGGCAGTCGCAAACTGTTGTGATTGAAACAATCCTCGTTCCTGCAGTGCACGTGTCTCTCCGTTGGCTCGCTCGGTCACATTGAAGATGACGGCATGGGTATGAAGCTGCGGCGCAGCGTAGCCATTCACTGGCCGAGCAGTATCGTGTTCAAACTTTGCCACGGCGAATTCACCCGTGGTTTCTGCCGGATGATTGCCGCCGATTCGCGCCTGCGTGTATCGCTCCAACTCGTCAAGCGCTACGCGGACGCTCTCGCGGTGCGCCTCGCGTATCCGATGATCACCACCAACGAGAGAGGTAAGCGAAACCGATTTGGCTGCAGAAAATGTAGCGTCCCAGCCCGCTCGGTGCTCCATTGTCTTGATGGCTTTCCCGTTCTCATCCTTGTATTCGTGCGCAATGCGGTGTTGAACAAGTTGCTCACCTGTTTGCGGGTGTTGCCCTTGGCTCAACTTGGCGAAATCTTTCGCACTCACCGCACCGACCAAGCCGTATTGCGTAGCCAAGCGGCCTTGCCACTCGCCTTGGACAGCATTGCCTTGTGACCAGTAACTCTGTTCTTTGGAGGTGAACTCCTTCTGGTGATAGGTCTGGGCTTGCCCGGCCGATAGAGGTTTTGAGATTGTCAGCACGGCGCTACTCCATTCCTTCATCAATGCCAGCATGTTCTCCGGCGTGGTCGGGAACAAGAGCGTGGCTTGCCTGCGGTTCCGGTTCTGCGGGTGGGAGTTTGCTGGAAAGAATCAGGTCGTCCATGTCGCGTTCGACGTACCCCGGATGCTTCTCCTCAAGGGCAATGAAGGGGAAAGAGAAACGCGCCACGTGGTTGCCGTACTTCAGAAATCCTCGCAGGTCGTCCAGGCCTGAGATCTCTGACGGCATGACCAATGGCTCCGTCTGTCGATCGAGTGCGAAGTTTTTCCCCGCACGAGAACCTTCATAGTGCGTTTCACGCAGGCGCTCGATTTCGATCTCGCCTATGGCATCACTTACCCATTTGGCGGCACGCGGCTCGGTAGTGCGCAAGAAAATCTTCGTGGCCGGCTGCGACAGCATAGCCTCTGCGTCATCGACGTACCGGGCCTCCATCTGGCTGCGCCCCTGAAAGCCAAGGATGACTGGGTTTTGCGATTTGCGATTCTCGGTGATGGCAGTGTGGAGTTGAGGTAATCGCTGCAAACTGGCCAGTTCGTCGATCACGAACCAGACTGGTTTTTGCTGCTGCGTTGGTTCATTCAAGAGCCGCAAGACGAGCAGATCAATCCACAAACTGATGAGGGGCCGGAGAGCCTCGCGCATGGTGGGGCGCGACGTAATGAAGATCCATCCCTGTCGAGTCTCGGCCCATTTTGTCGCAGTCCAGGAAGGAGCCACATCATGCTCTGTGGGCAACAAACGGAAGCTGTCGGCGCTCATGTTTAGAGAACCGAGGACACCTGTGCGTTGGTGGGGAGCTTTCGGATCAATCAACATCCAATATTCGGTTCCTTTAATCCGCCTGTCGATTTCTGCCGGATTCGACATCCATGAAACGAGCTGAGAGGGCGTTGGGAGATAGGTCATCAGGTGAGCGAATATCTTCTGCGGCGCTTCAACAAAAAACCTGTTCGTCACGCCCTCCGGTTGGTACAGGGAGACGGCCAGGGCCTTAGCCTCAGCTTTGCGGCGTAGTTCATCTGAGGGATTCCAATAGGGCATCCGGGCGTCGAGCGGGTTGAGCACGATGTCGCCCCTTCTTTCGTCATAAAACTGCTTCACAAACTCACAAGCAGGATCGTAAACAATAGCGCTGTCGCCTCTGTCCGCCACCTGATAGAGCATTTGTCGGATGACGCTCGACTTGCCCGAGCCTGTATCTCCTACAACCAGAAAGTGCTTGTTTTCGGCGTTGCGGGGGACACGCAACGGGCGATTGTCATCGTTCGTTGTGATGCCGATGCCGTCGCCGGCCACGGCGTTCGTAAACTGGCGCGGGCTTACCAGGATCGGCCCTTTCAGCCGCCTTCCATAACGAAGTTCTTTGCGCCTCCGGATGTCCTTACGTAGGGAAAATGGTAGCTGCATGATCAGTGCTAGGATCCCGCAATAGAGCGGCGTGGCGAAGATCCCACTGGGGGACGTGTCGGCGTATATCCAGTGCGCGATCCATGTGTGCAACCCCTTGTTCTGATATGGGCGCATCGGTTCGCGCGCGAGGTAGCGGAAACCCTGTGTGAGTGCTGCTGCCGAGATCACGAAGGGTAACGGTTTGCCTAACAATTGAGGCGTCTCGCCCGGTCGGACATCGGCATCCAGTGCGATTCGGAAGCGCGATTTTCCATCGCTAACGTATACGAGTTGGTACATGCTCGTGGGGTGCGTGAGGCCCGCCGTCGCTGTCCGCAAATAGTAGGGCAGGTAATACTGCTGCAGAGACGAGAGGGCGAATTCGTAGTGGACATAGACAAAAGACCCTGTAGCTACGATGGCCAGAAAGATCGCGCCATAGGTGTAAAAGAACCCTCGTGGAGGCCAGATGATGGACTCCCTTCTGCCCCATTGCTGTACTGTCGTCATACCCGTCGCTCCTCAGTGCTCTGTCTCCTGGTCAGGAGTTCCTGTGCCTTTCTCGCTTTTGCGGATTGCACTTGTCTAAGTACAACGTCAAGCTGTTCCGCCGTCAGTCGTTCGCCGCGAAGCAGAGGTCCAAGGGTGTTCATTAGGAGCAACTGAATACCGACAAGTTCAGTGAAGAGGTGTTCATCAAGAGAACCAGTTCCGTGGAACGACGATCGCCGCAATATCTGATCCCGTACCCAATCGGCCACTGTTTTCCCCGTCTTCCACGCCTCGCCTTCAAGAGCAAGGTATTCCGGTTCTGTGACTCGCACACCAAGCGTCCGTGTTTTAGGAATGCGGCGTCCCATTTTTTCGAGCGCCTGCGTTGAAGCATCAGTCCCCATTTTTCACCTCGAACATTTCAACGAGTTAGCGAACGGTGGAGGCCGCTAACGGTTGTAATCAGAACGTTCTACAAAAACTGCTTTTTCAATACGCTAGCGATTGCAAACAATCGCTAGCGAACGCCAACCCTTTCAGGGATGGAGTGTCAAAATTCTTCCGGTGCGAAGCACCGTTCTTGCGCCACCACGAAATTGAATGGACGATCATGCTTTCACTGCGCGCACAGAGGCCGTGGACTCGACCCCGGCTGCAAGCTTCTTTGTCGGCTGCTCCGTTGCACCATTGCTCGGGCCTTTTCGCACACGTAAAGCGGGGGCAACCTGCTTGGCGTGTGCCGTCTTCAGGAAGTCCTGGAAGTCGCGGTCCTTTGAGAAGACATAGTTGAGCGCCTTGTCCACAACATCATCGGCGGAGGCGTGGATGAAGGCGGCATACTGATCGACCTGCGTGGCGGTGACCTCATCGAGTCGGACAGAAGCACAGATGTGGCGGCTCTGGTTGATCTCAAGCAGTGGCATGTGGGTTCTCCTTTATAGGTAGTGGAATCAAGGAATCGTTATGTGAAGAATTGGTTAGCGAGTCAGCAGCAATAGGCGCCGCAGTCCGTGCGAATGCTGTGGCATGTTCTACCTCGAAGACAGGCTCAATAAGGAAGCGTTTCGCGTCGCGGTCATAGCCGCGAAGCGCAATCACCTCGCGGACAACGCGGCGGCCTGGCTGACGTTCAACATGGACGACAAAATCGACGGCTTCTGCGATCTCGGCTTCGGTATCCGCGAACGTGCTTTGCGCGTGACTGCGCATCACGAGATTGGCGAAACGGTGAAGGGCTTTCTCCGCCGAGTTAGCGTGGACCGTAGCCATTGAACCCGCATGGCCCGTGTTGAAGGAATCGAGCAGCGTTCGTGCCTCGATTCCTCGGACTTCCCCGAGAATGATGCGGTCCGGTCGCCAGCGGAGAGCGGACTTTAGAAGGTCGTCGAAAGTTATCTTGGCCTTGAACGTATCAGTCTGGCATTCCGTCGGCAGAATGTTCGGCTTCTGGATCTGAAGTTCGGAGGTGTCCTCGATGACAACGAGGCGATCCTGTTCGGGAATAAAGTCTGCCAGTATCCGCAATAGGGTGGTCTTGCCGGTACCGGTTCCGCCACTGATAAGGAGCGTCTTGCCGCTGCGAATCTGTTCGGCTAAGAAGTCCGCAAGCGCCCGGGTCAGCGTGCCGCGAGCGATCAGATCATCAACTGTGTAATGGCGGCTGGTGAATTTCCTGATGATGAGCGCTGGTGTACAGCGCACGACCGGTGGGATGACTGCCGCCAACCGACTCCCGTCCGGGAGTTGTGCGTGCAGAAGAGGGTTGTCCTCGTCGAGCTTCTTACCGAGTTGATTGGCAATAACTTCGAGGCCTGTTTGTAGCTTGCCGGCGTCGAACGAAATGTTCTGCTCTTGGAACATGATGCCATCGCGTTCGTACCACCATGAGGCGTCGGGGTTGCCCATGATTTCGCTAACATCTTCGTCGAGCAGCAGAGCCTCGATGGGCCGAAGAAATGGAAGGATCAATTCGAAGCTCATAGTGGGAACCTCACAGCGATGGAAGCCCATCGATTAGCCGGGCTTCCGAGAGTGAAGAGCAAGGGCTTATGCAGCCGTTTCCTCTTGGGGCACTTGATCGTGGTCCTGATCTTCCGGGGCGGCCTTTTCGGCGCGGTCCAGCTTCAGGATCGAAGCTACCCGAATTTCCCAGACGCGCTGCTTTGTGTCCGTCTTCTTGCTGTCGTACTCCCGGCTGCGCAGTTCGCCTTCCACCTGGATATGTGCGCCCTTGGTGAGCGTCTTGGCGAACTCTGAAAGCTTGCCGAAGACAACGCAACGGTGCCATTCGGTATGCGAGATATACTTGTCGTCCTTCTTGTAGGAGGACTTGGTTGCCAGCGAGAGTGTCGCGAAACTGCTGTTGTTGGCCGTGCGAACTTCTGGATTGCTGCCGAGAAAGCCGATGAGGGTTACTTTGTTCTGGTACATGAGAGTGTCTCCGTTTGTTGAATTCGCCCGTTGTTGCTCGGGTCACACTGGGCGGAGCTTAGCGAGTGGGCCCGGCTCCCAAGTGCCGAAGGTCTGCTTTCTGGGAGGGGCCCGAAAAAAGTTTGAGCGGCGCTTTTTGCCGCGGTTTGCAAACTTGTTTTGGGAGGAACCGAGACCCCGAAGGGGCGCGAAATGCGAAGCAGAAGACCGAGTGCCGCCGGGCGCCGGAAAGGCCCCGAAGCTGTGACCGAGCAAGAGACGGGATACATAACGGCAGACACGCTCCAGAGCAAGGTTGTCATCTGCACACTGGCTGCGGAAGTTCACCGCAATTGCAGTGCGATTCGAGGGGCAAGTTCCGCTGTAAGAATGGCGCAATTTGCCACCGTAGTTGCGCGTCGAAAGGCTCTTGTTCGCTGACTCTACTGCACACGAGGACAGGTAGGAAAAGCTAGCCGGATTAGCAGCATGAAAGGACATGAATAAGCCTCTGGGCAGGTCGATGAATCCCTAGCTGAATGCCTGGTCGGCCCGAAAGCGCACGATGGTCAGGCCCAAAGGGTTCACGGCAAGCTCATTGTTTTTCACATTCTCGCGAAAGACATAGGTGACGCTGGCTGTCCATCGCTCCCGCTTGAGTTCGGAATGATCCGCGGGGTTGGTGTACACCTTCTCGAACTCGATGCGCGCCGAATACGGCGACTGTCGCAGGTCGTCAAGGATGACGTTCTTGATCTCCACATCGATATACGGCAAGCTGCTGTCTTTGACGTAATTCTGAATGCTGTTGTCCTTGCGTTCCTGGTCGATTACGGCGCGTTGCACGTCGCTATTGAGGAAGTAGAGCGACTGCGTTTGATCACGTTCGATCGTGAAACGATTGCGGCTAAAGTACAGTTCGGCCCAGCGGGTGAGGTAATACTTGTTCTCTGCTTCTTGGGGGCGATACTGGAAGTTCCGGTAGTCGATCGCTTCGGCGTGGCCGACGTCGTTAATGCGCACAATCATCGGGTGCATGTTGGCGAGGGCTTGCTGACTCTTGAATGTGAGTGCCGCCAGCGCGATACAGACGCCGGCGAGCACAAGAACGGTCACCTTCAAATAGGTGTTCATGACCAGCGGATCGCCGTACTGTTCCAGATACCGCTCCGCAGCTCGGGTGATTTCGGGGGATGGCTTGGTGCTGCTGCTCATGAATGAATGCCTCCTGCTTAGATCGCCCTGAGAATTGCCGCTGTGATCATCCCGCCCATTCCGCCGCCATGTCCGCCCGACGATCCGGAGAAGATGCTCATGGTCATGGCAGGAATCTTGAAGAGGATGTAGATGTTGACCAGTACCAGCAAGATCAGCAACGGAAGCTCCTGCACCATGTTGCCGGGATCGGAGAAGTTGACCAACTCCGTGTAATACTGCGCGAGCAGGTGTGCCAGGATGCTCAGGACGGCCGCGGCGAGCACCTTATAGAAGCAGAACCCAATGAATGCCCGGAGCCATCCCCAGAACAGAAACTCCAGCTTGTCAAAGACAAGAAACGGGATGAATACGGGACCGAGGAGGCCAACGACTGCGCTGGCGATTGCTCCATATGCGACGATGGCGCTGACCGCGGCGGAGAAGGTGGCAATCAGGACTTGAATAATGACGTACACGATGGCGTAGTAAGGATTCATCAGGGCCTTCACCATGCCGGGGCCGCTCGTGGCCTGAGCCTGATTCAGCGTGTTCTGAATACTCGTGATGCTGTCGTTGCCGATGACCGAGACAAGGTACTGCGCACCGCCGTTGATAAAGCCGCGGAAGGATTGGCCAACACCTGGGATGCTGCTGTCGTAGAATCGCACGAGCGTATAGGCGAAGGTGATCAGCATGAAGAAGCTGAGGAACTTCCCCATGTGGAAACCCTGGCCTCCGTGGGTGGAGGCGAGCGATTCCTGCACCCCAAACCAGACGAGCATAATGGTCGCGAGCGCGATGCACATGCGAACCCCCAAAGCATCGATTGTGGGCGACGCTGTGGCGGTCAGCGCGTCACATCCCTGCGTGATCCAATTCAGCACTCCCATACATCACCTCGCGCGGGTACATCGACGATCAATAGGTCAGGGCTTGTGCGCCACCGTTGTAGGCGGGCGCAACGTGTGTCTGATAGGTGCTCGCGTAGTTCGCAGTGTCCTGAAATCCCGCCTTTAGTGCGTCCTGCTGTTGTTTCTGGGCAACGATCTGTTGAAGCGCAAGATTGGCGTTGATCTGGTTGGCATCCTGCATGGTCCGCAACTGCAGAAGCAAAGCCTGATTGATGCGTTGAAGCTCCGCCATGATGGTCTGCTGGTTTGGATCTTGGGTTTGTGTCGCAGCTTCCAGATTGGCGATGTCGGTCTGTCTTGTCGTTTGATTGGCCCGGATCGTTCCAAGCGTTTCGAGATTGTTCGTCAGTACAGAATCGTTGATATCGACCGTGGCGCCTTGTGCGGCAATCTGTTGCTGCCCGGAGGTGCTGAAACTGCCGTAGCCCGGAATCATGCTGTTGGTGCGGGGAACGCTCACTTGTTGGTAGGCGTCTGAAGCTCCATTTCCAGTGTTGGCGGAGTTGACCCAGAGTGCCGAGTTGCCGTAGGTATTCGAGATCTGTTGCAGCATCCGCAGGTCCGTCGTCGGCGAGAGAAACCGTGAATAAAGCATCCGCGGTGCAACGATCATCTGGTGGTATAGGTTGTACTGCTGCTTTAGCTGGTTGTAGGTTTGGAGTGCCGTGCTGGCGATCTTGACGGTGTTGGAGAAAATCTGCTGGCCGTTCTCGATCTGTTGAATCTGGTTGCTGATGGACCGCTCCTCGTGCTCGATCTGGGTGATGGCGTGGGCCGATTGAGTGGGATCGTACACAATCCCCGACCCGAACTGCGCGTGCGCGATGGTGGCGGGGATGATGGACAACATTGCCGCGAGGGTGAGACTGGTGCGTTTCATTGGGAGACCTCCTTGTTGGGTAATCAGTGCTTCTTGTTTTTTTCTAGTTTGTTAGCGTCCTGCTCTCCCATCCGGCAGACCTCAGCCGAGGTATCCGAATGAAGACACTGCTGGAATGCTTTGCACACCGCCTCTGAATCGGCAGGGTCGCAGGCAATCTGCTTCTTGCAACCGAAGAGGATCAGAGTGGAGAGCAATGCAACGGCAACGATGATTCTGCGCATATCGGTTCCTCAAAACGTCTGGGGGATAGTGTGGTTCGAGTACGCAGGAAGAAGCAAGTCCTGCGTGAAATACACTTTCACACGGTGGCCCTCGCGGATCGTGATGGTGGGCGGTATTTGTATGAAGCGATCAAGAATAGTGGCCGCAGACTGCGAAACACTGGCTGCAGCCCCGTTGGTGAATGCCTGGGAACCGCTCGTCGTGATGGTGCCGCCGCCCTGCGTGATCTGGCTCGATCCAGCAACCACACCCAAGGCTATGGAGGTACCAAAGATTTGGAGGTAGTGGTTATTAACCTTATCTTTCAGACCTTCCTCTCCGATTTGGTCGAGACCTTGGAACTGATCGAGATCGACGGAATAACCGTCCGGCATAATCAGGCGGTGAAAAACCACGGCCATCCGGCGCTGTTGGCCGAAGCCCGCCGCTCCAATCTTCTTCGCTTCTCCTAAAACAACCGTTCCCTCGGGAATGATCACGTGTTGATGATCGTGTGAATAAAGCGGATTTGAGACAAGAACTTTCACCGGCCCTAGGGCGTCTCCATCCAGACGATTCATGAGAACAGTGTCGAGAACGGAACCCTCGTAGACGAGATAGGGTTGGCCGACGGCCGCATCGATGTTGGCCTCCAGTGGGCGTTTATAGCCTCCGGGCGTGTCCTCCTGTTTTCCTTCGGCTGGTGGGGGGACGAGACTACTGTTTGCCTGCCGCTCGGGAGAACCATACTGGGCAGGTATCATCTGGCCTTGCTGTTGTTGCTGCGGCGGATCGGCAGATCGGGAGTACACAAGATTGGAAGCGAAACGGGAGTTGTCAGCGCGCTCGCGTTCTTTCGCAGCGATCAACTGTGCCTGCTGTTGCACCGGCGTGAGTTGCATCTGCATGTTGCCCTGCTGCGCTTGCGGGCAGGGCTGGCCCGGAATACAGGGCACGGCAACGCCCGTCGGTCCATAGGCCGCGGCTGCGGACCGCTGCTGTGGCGTCGCGGACGTAAGCGCAGGATCTCCCAATGCAGCAGCGGCCATTGTTGCCTGCTGCTCTTTCTGACGTTCGGCCTGAAGCTGGTTCTTCAACTCCTGCACGTTGTTGTCGGTGTTGTCCTGCAAGGTCGGTTGCGGGGGCTGCCCCTTCGCGCTGGCCTTTTGTCCAGACGTCTTCTTGCCGGAAGAACTGAAGAGCGCCGCCACAATCACGAGCAACGCCGCACCCAGATAAACGAAGGTCTTGAGGTTCTTTTGCAAGACACCTTTTGGTAGCTCCAGGTTGCGGTGCAACGTTGGCTCGGCTTGCGGCTCTGTGTGGGGCGTAAAGACGTTGTCCGTCATGACGGTGATCCCTTGCGCGTGAATTCCATCCGCTTCTTGCCCAGCTCCACATACCCGCTGTCCATGATCTTCGGGATGATGTACGTCCCTTCCCGGAGGTCGTAGGTGACGAGGTTGGGTTTGCCGTCTTTCATCTCATAGACACTGAACTTCTCAGGCGCATTCGTCTTGATGTAGGTGAACCTGTCGTCGTGATAGATCGACTGAATGTTGAAGGGGGCTTCGTTTGCCTTGTAGGCATAGTCGAACTTGAGCCGTGTTGGATAGGCACTTTTGTATTCATCCACGGCCTGCTCGACGTGCGATTGCAGAGCCGCAAGCTGCTGACGCGATTGTTCGAGTTGGGCGGCGGGCACGAACTGTGGAGGGCCGCTGGCGGCAACGATGGCAGAGCGATCGGCGGGTTCGACGATCACTTTCAAATCAGGGGTGGTCGATGTGGCAGAGATGTCCTGGAGGGTGAAACTGTAGATGTTCCCCTTGTCCGTAATGAGATTCAGGTTGGAACTGATGCCTTGCTTCGCAGGATGCACGAAGCAAAAGTTGCCAACCACATCCACGATCCAGAACTCCTTGTCTCCCGTGGCGGCTTCCATGATCTTCTCGGTCGTGGGTAGTTCGATAAGGGTCGTATATTTCACCTTGGCGCGGATGGCAACGATGTCCTGCGAGTGATACTGCACCGTGCGCGCAGATTCTTGGGCGAAAGCACCGATGGAAGCGAAAACCAAGGCGCAATTGACGACGAATTTCAGATGCCGCATAGAGCTCTCCTTAGCGGTTAGTGTTCGAAGTTGATACAGCCATCGTGCGCGGCCTGAATGGATGATCTTCCGCGAGATGGCGAAGCCCCTCCGCAAAATCGAAGCGGTCGAAATATTCCTGTTTCATGAGGTTGTCGCGAGCATTGTTGGTCGCCATCCAGTGCGAGACCGAATCGACGTTCAAGTGCACTTTCTTGGAGGTCTGCGCCTTGCGAATCAGCATTTGGCCCGGTGGAACAAGGCCGTCGATAAGGTCCAGTTCGGTGTCGTTCAGATGAAACGCCTCGCGGTAAACTTCGCGGTTCATGTCCGGATTGGCGAGGAAGATCTTTGTCGGGCAACTCTCGGCTACTATCGCCAGCATCCCCGATTCCTCAAGTTCTTTGATGGATTGCGTCGCCAAGATCATCGCGGCTAGGTGCTTGCGCCAGGTCTTCTGCGCCTGCACTACATAATTGCGAATGGTCTCGTTCTTGATGAAGAGCCACGCTTCGTCGAGCAGGAAGAACTTCGGGGTTCTGAGGTTCTTCGGGTCGGTAATTTCATTCGATGCCCGGTGCAAAACATAAAACAGCAGTGGTTCTAAAACCTCCGGCGCATCGTTCCAGCCGTGGAAATTGAACGTCTGGAAGCTTTTGAACGAAAGCGTGTCCTCAGCGTTGTCAAACAGAAATCCGTACTGCCCGCCGCGGGTCCAGCGATGCAGGCGTTCTTTTAACTCGCCGATGATGTTGCTGAAGTTTGAAACCGTGCGCTGGTTGGGCTCCAGCACGTAGATGCGCTCGATCGCGTCCCACAATCGGCGTTCCTCTTTGAAGTCGATACGGTAACGTTGCTCGTTACCCTCAATGAGCACGCGGAAGAAGCTGAAGAGAAACTGCAGGTTCTCTTTGGTCTGAGGCAGCGAGAAGGGGTTGATGGTGAAGTCCCGCGCTTCCTGACCCACATTGAGATACGAGCCCTTGAATATCGTCGTAAGCGACTGGAAGCTGCCGCCGATATCAAAGATGAAAGTCAACGGCTTGTACTTCTGTGCGTTCTGCAACAAAAAAACGCACAGATACGACTTGCCACTGCCTGTCATCCCGAGAATCAGGGTATGGGCAACGTCGCGGGTATGCAGGTTGAGAAAGTAGGGCGTGCTGTGGTCGGTTTCGACGACTGCCAGATACTCCGTGCCGAGGTGAGCGTTCGTCTTTTCGCCGGGAAGAATCGTAAACAGAAAAGACAGATCGGCGTAGTTCGTGTTCAGCACATACAACGGACGGAGGTTGAGCGCATAATTGCCCGGCACCGTGGCGAAGTAAGCGTTCAGCTGGTTGTAGGATTCCACAAACAGATTGCCGTCCGCGATGGTGAAGACGCCGGTAAATTCGGCCACGAGCTGATCGAGTTCCGTCCGTGACTGGCCATACAGCACAATCGTGAGAGAGAAATCGCCAAGCGATTGGCCGTCACCCAGGGCGCGAAGGCAATCCCCTAGATTTTCGATGTCGGCCTGCTTGGATTCGTCCACCAGCACATCGCGCGGGTTCGCCTTGGTAGCGTCGCTGCCCATCTGCGAGACGAATCCGGTCTTTGACATGTTGAAGTGGCGGCGGCGCTTGTTCACTTCTTTGCGTGCCTTATCCGCGGGGAGCGGCGTCCACTCGGTGACCACATAGAAGTTGGCGGGGATCTTCAACAGCGCACCCAGTACCAGGGGCCTCGTTTCGGTGATGGCCTCTTTCATCGTCAGCACACGGACGATGTGATCGCCTACCCGCAGATGGTCGCGTTCCGCATCGATGTCGGAGTTGACTACTTGATAATCGAGAAACTGCGTGGACAGCGGCCGGCCGGCAATACGCCGGTCGTCGTAGTTCAGCAAACGGCGGAAAAACCTGAACTGTCCCTGCTGATCCAAGATCTCAATTTGCATGAAGTCCGCGAGTTGCCGAGCGAATGCGCGCACGTGTTGGTCGAGCCGCTGAAGATCGCGCTCGATATGCGTCCGCAACAACTTCTTCATGCTGTCGTTGGTGAACTGCGACTTCAGTTCGGCAATCGCCCCCTCTGGATCGCGAAATAGGCGAGCTAGCGCCGTACCGACGCCGGTCTTCGACCGGGAGCCTTCGAGCAGGATGCAGTAGAAAATCTCAACCTGATAGAGATGGTCCCTCTTTGCTTCAAAGAACTTCCTTCGCTGGTCAATAGCCGCTTCGACAATGGGGTCATCGTATTTTGCAAACGGTATGTCGGGGCGGTTCGATTTGAAGAGGCATTGGTAAACATGGAAGCCTGGGCCAAAGGCTTTGAGCGCTGCCTCCAATCGCTTGACCGCGTACTCCTGTTCCGAGCGGTCCAGACTTTCGTAGTCCACGCCGGGAACACTGAGAACCATGCCTAGATCGCCGCTCTTGGTAAGGAAGGCCGTTTCATTCCAGAAGCCGTAGAGGTTGATGTGGGCATTGAGAGCGGCACTTTCTTTCCAGGGCTTGATGACATCGTCGATACGCAGCATCAAACTACCTCCACGCAGGGAACTTGCTGCTTCGCGGCGTCATAACGCAGCTTGTACCGTTCGGACTTGGCCAGGATGCGGAGGAAGGCTGGATCGCTGTTCGTTACCCAATGGCCAAAGGCAAACCCGCCCACGAAGACAGCGATGCCCGCGAGGACGGAATTGAAGAGATTGAAGGCTCCTACAGCACCGACGCAGACGAAGTAGAACAGCGTGCGCTCCACGCCCAAGTAGGTAAGAGGCTTATGCAGGCTCTTGAAGACTCGGTTTGTCCGATGCTTCTGCTGTGGTTTGTCTGGCATAAGGCCTCGTGTAAGGGTGAATCGAAGACTTCGGATAGGGCTCCTATACGCCCCAGAGCCAACTCAGGACGTTCACCGCGAGTACTGCGATGCCCGTTCCGGCGGCAACTCCGGCCAGTGCCTTTTTTGCACCGGGTTCGCCGTGCGCGAAGCCGTAGCCGCCGATCACGATTGCAACCAGACTTGCAACTTTCGCAATGGTGCCGGTGAAAAGGCTCTGTATTGCGTTAAAGCCGGTGTCGAACGGTGAACCCTGCGCCAACGCAGCGAGCGGCATGATAAAAAGTAGGGCGAGAAGAGTAGTGGTTGGACGCGCCCACTTCGACCGAAGAGGGCACTGGATTTCTCGGATGAAACGGACTGGGAACCCGCGCGGCATTTGCACCTCCAGCAGCTCCTAAAGCGACTGTCTGTGGCGCAAAACTAACCGCACTCAAAGGCGAAGTCCAACGACTTCTCGTCACCGTAATATTCCTGGGGGGAATAACAGCGGAACACTGGGGCAAGTTGGTTGGTGGTCTTGCCTCAGATTGGCATGACGATTACTTCGTGTAGGCGACGACCTGGCAACTGAATGTTTGCGTATCAGAAGCACCTTTATCGTCGCTGATGTTGCCAACAGAGAAGCCTCGACGAGCGAGTGCTTGTCCGCCCATTATTTGCGCCCACGGCGAGCTCGATGCAAAGCTCGCCGCTGCTCCGCGGTTGCAAGGCTGAGACCGAGAAGTGTCTTTAGCCAGTCTTGCACCTCCTTAGTCTGTGCCGCGGCCTCCCTCATCATGGCCGGGATCCGCGAACCCACGTGTTCCAGATATTGCTCAAACTTCATATCAAAGGGTGTGACCGTCTTTGCCATCGAAAGCGTATCGTCGCCAATACGACCTAGAATCTCTTTGACTCCTGGTGCTACCACCTCCAGTTCGATGTCTCCCCGTCTCTTGGATAGAGCGGCTCGTACGAGACCCAGAGCACGAACATCTGTAGGAGGAAACGAATAGCCGACGATTACGATCCTATCGGCAGTCTGTAGATTTTCTGCCGCCTGTTTCCAGAGTGAACCAATCGTCGAGGCGTACATCTCATATTTCTTCTGTCGCACTGGCGTGATGAGCAACGGAGAAGACGGCACGCCCGGATCTGACGATTCTGCAAATGGCGAAAACAGCCTGAGCGTGTGTGAGACGAAAACTCTTCCTGTACCGGCCGAGATCTCAGCTCGGTTAAAGAGTTTGCCCGGAATGTTCGGGGGATAGTAGCCATAGCAGGTGGGTGCATAGCCGCCCCTCCATCGGCCATGATGGGTCGGGTATGGAAGACTCGAGTGCCAATATAAGAAAACGCGGTCGGACTTAGGCACGATGGAAACGTACTTCAAACTGTGGAAATTGATACCCAGATAGGGGACGAGCCAGTTCGCAGAGCCATGAAGTTTCAGCAGCTTCCAATTCGTCTTGTACTGTGGTTTTCCTGAGATCCTTTTCTTCCAAGTTCCCTCTAACACCGATGTAAAACTGACTCCATAACCATCTTGGGGAGTCCATCCGCCGCTGTCAGTGAGTGCACGGTCGAGGAGGGTGTCCCAATTAAACGTGATGAACGAATCGTTGGGTCCACAAGTCTCGAGCAGCATGTGATATAGAGAGGTAGACGCGCCGTTCTGCGATTCGTTCAACACGTTGGCAAGAATGAAATTCATGTTGTTAAAGACCGTTGCGTAGCTCCACACATCTCCGAACTTCTCGGCTGACAGAGGGCGCCCCTTTTTCTTCGCTTTGAACTCTTCCAATTTCGACTCGATCGACGTCATGAAGTTCTCGATATTCTCATTCCAAGCTGCGACGCGATCCGGTGCGACTCCTCTGTAGTGTTCCAAGAAAGAGATGAGTGGGCCTATGTGAGCACCAAACCCCTGGGATGTCGGTAGGCGATTGAACGCCTCGAAGAATCCGCTTGCCAAAGGGACCGGCACCCCAAAGCGATTCAAATCGTAATGATGTGAAGCACCGGCTCCGAATAGCCATGTGGTTCTGCCCGCGCGCGCCAAGATTTGTGCGCGAGCGCTTGGAGGTAAGCTAAACCAATAAAACCGCATGAAAGCGTCGTCAAATTGAAGCCAGGAGTGGTTTCTTCATCACACACCTTGTGTACTGTCTGCATGGTGGGAGCGTCCATCTTCTCACGGGCAGAGAATCATGCGGAGACGGATCGGTATTCAGAGGCTGGCTTCTGGGGCGTGAATTCTGCAATCTCGACTGCCTGTTGCTCTTGGATGACGGGCAATCCGGGATTGATCGTTTCCTGCGGGCGTGCCAGGCAACTCGATGACCCGGTGACTCTGCAACATTCGCTCGTGTCAGCGAAGCGCTTTCCTCGACGATGACGAATCGGCGTGATGCTGTCTGACATTCCCGGTGGGAATATCTCACGGACGAAAAGTCATTGGACGCGACAACAGAAATGAATCATGTTGGTTAACATCGCCGAACCGGTACGAACTTGACGAACGGAGTACGGAAGGGACAAAGAAGCCTAGTTGATTGGTAAATCTTCCCCGAGGCAGTGGCCGCTGTCAGGAGTCAGTTCAAATGCAAACGCATAGCGATCCACAAACTGCCGAAATCAGGTCAACGCACAAGAAGCAAGTGGTGCGGACCCGAGGCGAGTCCCATTTTGAATCGTTGTTGGATGTCACGGAAGCGGCCAAACTTCTGAGGATTCACCCCAAGACGCTGCGCAACAAAGCGCGCCGCGGAGTCATTCCGGGCGTTCAGGTAGGCAGACTGTGGCGATTTCGGGCTTCGGCGCTCAACGAATGGCTGGATGAGATCGCAAGCTGAGGAACAGCTGTGGTAACAGATGGCTCTCGACCGTTCTTCTCGCCTGGACTATTCTGGACTGGGCTGTCAGTGCCGTTTGAACAAAGGAGGATTTTTGTTTAGACGGACACGCTACCAACAAGGAAGTCTCAGGCTCGAAGAACGTAAGAGAGGTGCCGCAGTATGGGTGTACCGTTGGTGGGAAAACGACATCACCGGAAAACCAATACGTCGCAAGGTGCAGTTGGGATGTTTGGAACGATATCCAAACGAATCAGCCGCATGTGCGGCGGCAGACGCTCTTCGGTTAACGATCAACAATCAATCCAAGCGGAAAGACCTGCAAAAAACAACCGTGAATATTCTCTGGGAGCACTACAGTCGAGAAGAGTTGCCCCTGAAAGAGATATCCACGCAAGATGCATATCTGTTGTATGCCGAGAATTGGGTTCTGCCCCGATGGGGAAAGCTCCTTCTGGAGGAAATCAAGACCATCGAGGTGGAGCGCTGGCTACGAGCAGCACAAATTGCGGACGGGACCAAAGCCAAGATAAAGTGCGTTATGTCGGCGGTGTTCTCGCACGCTGTTCGCTGGGAATTCTGTGGCCACAATCCAATTTCATCGGGAATACCAGTTGGAGCCGGGGGAAAGAGAGGTCCAAGCACTGGCGTGCGCGTCAGTGCGAAACGTCAGAAGTCTCCCTTAGTGCTGTCACCAGAACAAGTCAAACTCGGTTTGGCGGAGCTGGAATTTCGCGACCAGCTTCTCGTGTTTTTGGACGGCGCCTTGGGAATCCGTCAAGGGGAACTTGGGGCACTGCGCTGGCTGGACTGCGAGTTCGAAAACATGAATTTCAGTGTGCAACATTCCTACTACTGGCGTCGGGGTGGGCACCTGAAGAGCACAAAAACGGAAGCGTCGGCAAAGCTGTTGCCGATGCATCCGAGTCTGAAGCAGGCCTTGCTGGAATGGAGGTCACAAAGTCTCTACAACCGACCGGGCGATTTCCTCTTCGCTTCGGAGAGACTGAAGGGGACCAAACCACTCGACTTGGCTTCGGTGTTGAAGAAAAAGATTCAACCGGCCTTCAAGAGGATCGGCATCACCGGAGTGGGCTGGCACACATTTCGGCACACGGTGGGATCCATGCTCGCAGAGATGGGCGAACACCAACTCATGATTCGGGACTACTTGCGTCATGCGAATCTGCACGTAACCAACAAGTATCTTCAGGCAACGACAACGAGCAAGCGTTTGGCACAAGGAAAGCTGGTGGACGCCATTTTGCCAGGGGGCGTGCTATCGGCAAGCAAATCAACTCTGGTCCACTAGGTTTCCCGCGAGGAAATCTTATTGGACCCAAATGGACCCAGATTGTTTTTAGTGGGTCTGCGTAAACCATTCAAAGGAATGGCGGGGACGACGGGACTCGAACCCGCGGCCTCTGCCGTGACAGGGCAGCGTTCTAACCAACTGAACTACGTCCCCTTCTCTCGTTCATCAAGTCAGGCCCAACTTACAGGCTCGCCTGACGTCAATCGATTCGCTGCCGCCATCGGTTCGGCAGCAAACTTTGACGCAGAACATCTGTCCCTGCTCTGTGATTGAATTGTAGCAAAGGAAGTGCACATTCGTCAGGAACGCAGGCCTGATTCTTCGCGCCTATGTGCAAAAGGTTCCCGCAACCGTTAGAGGTCGGCTACTTGTCGCTCGACGAAAAGAAAATAAAGAGCGACCATGGCCAAGATTAATCCGTTGATGCCCAATACCATTGGCGCGGTAAACATCGGAACCAGCCATCCAGATAGCAGATTGCCGATCGGCATGCCGCCGCGGAAAGCACAGTTGTACACGCTCATGACGCGCCCGCGCATCTCGTTGGTGGTAATCAGCTGTACCAGCGAGGTCACGGTCGCGAATACAGCCATCATGGATGAACCCACGACCGCCAGCATGGCATAGCTCAGGGGCAGCCACCGATAAAAAGAAAACACGGAAATCGCGATGCCGAGTAGTGTGAGGGCGGCCAGCGCGAATCGTCCCTTGTTACGCATGTTGCCCATGCCGGCGACCAGCAGCGAGCCGAGGATCGTGCCAATTCCCATGAGGGAAAGCAGGTTGCCATAAGTTTCCGGGCCGCGATGAAAGATGTCCTGTACGAATACAGGAATGTAGGTCCGCAAAGGCGTGCTCAGGAGAGTCGTCGCGAATGCCAAGGCGGTCAGCGACAACATCGATGGCTGGGTACCGATGAACTTGAACCCCTGTTTTAGGCTGCGGAAGATCGAGTCGGTGGTCTTCTCCGGCCGGAATCGTGTCGAGATGATGGAGAGCGAGACGATTGGAGCCAGAAAAGAGATGGCATTCAAGCCGAAACACCATTTTTCACCAAGCCTGGCCAAGGCTTGGCCGGCCAGCGCCGGGCCGACCGTCACCGCCATGTTGAACTGGATCGAATTCAAGGCAATGGCGTTGGGCATATCCTCACGATCCACCAGTGTGGGAATGAGCGCTTGGTAGGCAGGCCCGCCAAAAGCCTGCGCCAAACCGGAAACAAATGACAGACAAAGTATCTGCCATACATGAACAGCACCGCTCGCGACAAGAATCGTCAGCAGCGCGGCGCTTCCCATCTGAATGTACTGAGAGACGAGAAGAATCTTTCTCCGCTCGACGCGGTCGGCGACCACACCTCCAATCAACGAAAACAGGAAAATCGGAATTCCGCCAAGGAACTGGTCAAAGGCCAGGAGAAAGGCGGAATGGCTTAAACGATAGATGAGCCAGCCCTGGGCCACGATCTGCATCCAGGTGCCAATGCTGGAAGTGCAGGCGCCAAACCACATCAACCGGAAGTCTCGATAGTGAAATGCCTTGAATAGACGGCGAAATCGCGAGGTTTCCACCTGCCCGGCGGTGATGGTTTCGGATTCTGAGTTCGTACCAGTTCCCATCGACATTTCGTGACCGCAGGCAGGGGCGCGCCCTGAGAAAATGAGATTAGATTGTGACTGAGTCCGCCATGGGGCGTCCAGTTTTGGGAAGCAGCAGGGTAAAGAGCGACTTGATCTCAGAACTCAGGCCCAGTTCCTCGCTCTCCTTGTCAAGAAGAGCCTGTGGATCGGTCGCGGATTTTAGCTCGTAACGCAAATACGAAAGTCGCATGAGCCACAAGGCGTGCTTTATGTCTGCTCCGTCGCGCAGGCGAAACGTGATCCAGCCCGAGTTCGGAACCCACCTGTGCGGCTCGGCAAGATCTTGGGCAAGCAGCGCATCATGAATGAGACGTGGGAATGGGATGTCGACTTCCCCTCCCGTATGGATGTGGCCGATCTCAGCTGTACCGAAGCGGAATTCCCTGGCCCCAAAGCGGTGAGGACGGCTTGAGACACCTGCCCAGGTCGATAGTTCACGCTCAAGTTTATCAAGGTATGTCACAGGTCAACTCCAGATGTTTCGATGCCTTTACAGGGCTGGCCGATTCACCCGCGTGCAGGACCTGGCACAACTGACGGCCAGGAACCTCGATTCGGCGTGCCTTCCGATGGACGAGATACCGCATCCTAGCTACATGCCAAAATCTGTTAAGGCTAATACCAAATCAGGAGGCTCGGGAGAAGAGCTGAAGGGCTGGAAGCAAATCGCAGAATTCCTGGGTGAACCGGTTTCAGTCGTCAAGCGCTGGGCGGCGGAGGGTATGCCGGTACACGTTGAAGGACGGTTCGTGGCGGCTTCACCGGCGGAACTCAACGCCTGGCTGAGCCGGGAGTCCGGCAGGCCTGTGCAAGTGGCCACTCCCCAAGCAGACCTGACTTCCGAGTTGAAGCGCGGCATTGCATTCTTTCGGGAACGAAAGAAGCAATCTGTCACCTAGTTCTGAATTACCGCCAGGTCCGAATGCTCTTTTGGGGGAGGATCATCGACCCATGCTCGCAACCACAGCTAGCCATGGTTCGGGCCCGTTGAGGATGAAGTTGTAGTCTACATCTGCGAGCTTTGGATTCGCCGGCGGATTGAGCGCCAAAATCTTCGAACTGGGAAAGTTTGCTCTCAACCAGCGAACCATTTTTGCTCTGACTTCACTTGGAGCCGCATGCCCGACTATAAATAGCTCATAGCCTTGGTTCCTCTCGAGAAAGCGCTCTGCCTGCTCATTCCCGAGAGTAGAACTGACTTCATATCCCCGCTCCCGTAGCAGTTCCCTTCTGGCGACAAGCTGTCTCTCATCATAGGCAATTTGAAAGACCTTAATATTCCCTGCGCGATTGCGCAGACCGGCCCGCAGGCGTTTGGCCTTAGCATCGAGCAGGTCATTGATCCGGGAGACAAGCCGCATCAGTTCGTCTCCGTCCCGTTCCACCGAAGCCTGTCTACAAAGCTCCAACCATTCCTCTTCGTGGTCTCTCACAGTCTTCCGATCTCCTTTTGCGCATTGGCCTTCGAAGCCTCGCGGGCAAGAGGGATTCGGGCAGATACGACTGTGCCCTTTCCCTTACTAGCGATTGCCAGCGTTCCGCCGAACTGCCGGATTCTTTCCTGCATTCCTCTGATGCCAACCCCGACTTGTCCACCGGACTCCATGGCTTTTTGTTGCTCGAGGGGTATGCCTTTGCCCTCATCCTCGACTTCCACCCGAACGTGATCGTCGACTCGTCGCACCCGCACCCTAGCCACCGGACTTTCGGCATGGCGATGGATATTGGTAAGGCATTCCTGGACCATACGGAAGATTGTGGTTTCCATTTCGTGGGAAAGCCGGCCAAAGTCATCCGAGACTTCAATATCCACTTTAATCTTGCTGCGTTGAGTGAATCCTTCTACGAATAAACGGAGGGCGGACTGCAGGCCAACGTCGTCGAGCAGCGGTGGATGCAGCAGATGGCTGATGGTGCGCAGTTGCTTGGACAGTTCCTCGACCAGCGCCATACTCTCACTGACTGTATTCGCAGCCGCAGCAGGCAGCTGTCCGTTCAGCGATTCCAAACCGCCCAGATTCATCGCGAGAGCGGCCAGTAATTGGCCGGAGCTATCGTGCAATTCGCGTGCGATGCGGCGTCTTTCCTCATCTTGCGCCTGTAAAAGACGGCCGGAGAGCCTGCGCAGGCTCTCCTCTACTTGTTTTCTAGCGGTAATGTCACGAATCGCGCTCGTCACCAGAACTCCGTCTTGCGTCTGGAGCGGACTCAGGCTGATTTCCACGGGAAACTCGTGGCCATCCTTGTGCGCGCCAAACAGTTCCAACCCTTCTCCCATGGCCCGGGTTCGTGGCTCGGCGAAAAAGCCCTTTCGGTGTCCAGCGTGTCCGCCACGAAAGCGAGGCGGCATCAAGATCTCGACGTCCTGATTGAGCAACTCCAGTCTCTGATATCCGAACAATTTCTCCGTCTGGTCATTGATCAGAAGGATTTTTCCCTCCCGATCGACCACGACCATGGCGTCCGGTGCGGCCTCGAG
>WNFY01000708.1_pt1 | contig 30432 bp, 29 predicted proteins | sample 5400091 | NCBI WGS metagenome assembly WNFY01 (sample SAMN13153364, study PRJNA577476) | soil metagenome | isolation source: 60 cm soil or saprolite under grassland replicate 1 | place: USA:California | collected 2016-06-15 | reverse complement strand
AGTGCCGGATTCTTGCCGAAGGCGCCAACGGTCCCACCACCGCCACTGCGGACGAAATCCTCGCCCAGAAAGGCGTTTTCGTCATTCCAGACATCCTCTGTAATGCCGGTGGGGTCACAACCTCGTATTTCGAATGGGTACAGGACCGCCAGGGGTATTTCTGGAAAGAGTCCGTCGTCAACGAACAGCTCGAGGACATCATGGTCAGCGCCTTCAATGATGTCGTCCACTACGCGGAAATGCACGGCGTCAACAACCGCATTGCCGCGTACATGCTGGCGATTGACCGTGTTGCGTACACCATCAAACAGCGAGGGATTTACGCGTAGGTCTCGTAGATAGAAAAAGTGGGATGCCCCACTTCTCGCCGGCTTTGAAGCTGTGAAAAAACCATCTCTAGGCGGAGGAGAGGAGATGAGTACGCAGCTTTGATTTTGCTGAGGAGGGTAGATTTCTGGCGTAGTGCGAAGGGTTGGGTTGGATTTTTTATCGGCGAAGGGTTCTAAGCCGGGTTGAGCTCGACTTGCCGTTTGCGCAAGCGGATCCACTGTTGCAGATTGTAGGTGAGGCAGGCCCAGAGCATTTCCATCTGCACTTTGGCCAGGCCGCGCAGGTGGAACTGGCGCAGTCCGAGTTTGCTCTTGATCCAGGCGTGGCAGAACTCGATCACCCGGCTGCGTCGACGATATTGTTTCTGCGCCTCCGGCGTCGCCATCTTCTGACGAAAGGCGATCATGGCAGCGGTCTCTTTTGTGCGCAGCAAACCTCGTCCGCGATGCTGATTGCCGGGACAGCATTGCGGCTTGAGCGGACAGTTCTGGCAGTCCTCGGCCCGCGCTTCGTAGCGATAGAAAAAGTTTCCCGACTTGTGTTTGTGCCGTCCTTCGTAGCGCAGATGCTTGGCTCCGGGACAAACATAGTAGTCGTGCTCGGGGTCGTAGACGAAGACGGCGGCCGTAAAGCGTCCGGTGCCGGTGTTGTCTTTCTCCACGCCGCCCTTGCGCAGACTGCCGACATAGTCGACCCCGAGCGCGGCCATGGCTTCGACGCTGCGGCGATTGGTAAAGTCTGCGTCGGCCAGCATCTGCCGCGGCTTGCGGCCCATGCGCTCGGCAATGCGCCGGACTGCGGGTGCCAGCTGTTCGCTGTCATTGGGGGCTTGCGTCACTTTCACGTCCACGATCAGCGACTGCGCCGCATCGGCCGCGATCTGCACGTTGTAGTTGGGCGCGATGTCCGCCGTCGGACTGCCGCATCCTCCGCGCTTCCGGTTCACTCACGCTGACCCGCGCTCGCGGCTTGCTGGGACGCAGTTTATGCAGTTCTTCCAATCCCTGCTCCAGCCGCTGTTGCCGTTCGCGTCGCGCGCGCCGTCGTGCCTGCTCCACCCGGCTCGGCTTGGATTCCTGATCCGGTTCTCCCATTTCTCGAACCCGTCGCGCCCGTTCCAGGTGCTCTGCAAGCTTCGTCTCCCCTTGAAAACTGTCGCTTGCCGCCTGCGCCTTGATCTTGGTCCCGTCCTGCACCACCTGCTCCAGCGTGATCAGTCCTTCCGCGCTCATCAGCCCCAACACTTGCGTGAATAACTCATCCAACTCTCCCCGATGCTCCACCCGGAAACTGGCCAGCGTGGGATAGTTCACCACTTGGCATCCCGTCAGCCATTCGAATGCCGGCTCCCACTCACAACGCCGCGCCACTTCCCGTGCTGACCCAATCCCCCGACTGTAGGCATAAATCCACAAACTGATCAGCAGCCGCGGATCATAAGCGGGCCGTCCGCCTTCCTCTTCGCTGCACTCGATCCCCTGGTAGAACCCGTCGAGATGCATCCGCCCCACCAAATCCCAGATTGCTCGCGCAACGTGATCTTCTCCAATCAACTGCTCCACATCCACCGCCCGCCACAACATCTGCTCGCGATTGATCCTGCGGATTAAGGGCTCGCTCATGCCCAGAGCTTACCCCTCTTTGTTCTTCTGTCAATTGACTTCCAGGATGGTTTTTTCACAGCTTCCGGCTTTGCGAGAAGTGGGATCTGCACTAGTCAAGCAATGAAGGAGAGAAATCATGCGAACAAAATTTCTTGTGTTCCTCCTAACCACAGCTCTTGTACTTAGCGGCACCTTCACTTCCGCCGCAGCGCAATCAGCCCCAACTGGTACATCTCAGTCTGCGAAGACGAAACCCGCAGCCGCCGATAAACTTGATATCAACTCCGCGACGAAGGACCAGCTGCGGGCGCTGCCCGGCATCGGCGATACCTACTCCGAAAAGATCATCGCCGGCCGCCCCTATCGCACGAAACGAGATTTGGTCACGAAAAAGATCATACCTGCCGCCACATACGAGAAGATCAAAGATCAGATCATTGCCCATCAGGCTACCGCGACAAAGGATTCGACGAAACACTAACCTAGGGGAATTCCCGACCGTGAAGGCTAAACCCGCCCGCATTGCTTCCCCCCTTCCCGCTGGAGCATAATCTAATCAGTCCCTTCTGCGGGACTGACGGGCCTTCGCAGGTGAATCTACCCAATTCCATTACGCTCGTCCGCATCCTCAGCATTCCGGTGCTCATCTGGGTGCTTTCAAGCGCGCGATTCCCAACGGTCAACGGAGAAAAAGAGCTGCTGGCAGCGGCATTGTTTATTATCGCTTCCATCACCGATGGCATAGATGGATACATCGCACGCCGCCGCGGTGAGATCACCACCATGGGCATACTGCTCGATCCTCTTGCCGACAAGCTTCTCATCGCCGCCGCCTTCATCACGCTCGTGCAGTTCAATCCACGCATGGTTCCTGCGTGGATCGCCGTCGTGATCATTGGCAGGGAATTTCTGGTCAGCGGACTGCGCTCCATCGCCGCATCTGAAGGCTTCACCATTGAAGCCAGCGATCTCGGCAAAGTGAAAATGGTGGTCCAGATTGTTTCGGTGGTCGCAGTCATTCTGGACCATCGCTGGCCGCAATTCACGGTTTATCGTTCTTATGTTTTCTCGCTGGACTGGATCGCGCGCTTCGCCATTTGGTTTATGGTCGCGCTCTCTCTGGTTTCCGCCGGGGATTACTTCTACGCCTTCTGGTCCAAGATTGACCGTCATGTGGTAAAACGCCGGCGCCGCGCGTTCATTCTTAGCCGGCGCAAGAAGCGCGATGTCGCCGCTATTTGAAGATTCGCCGCTCGCCCTTTCCCATCCCCACGCACAGCCGGAATATACCCAGCAGGAGCGAGCGTGGTTGTTAAATGTTGCGCACGAGGCAGTTCTGTCCGTGCTCGAGGCCCGAGAGGTGTTTGCCTTTGCAGCGTCTGAGCACCTTTCTCAGCTGCGCGGAGTTTTCACCACTCTTTATTTGGACAAGAAACTACGGGGCTGCGTAGGATATCCAGCCGCGGTTACGCCGCTGTACCGCGCTGTGATTGAGACCGCGAGGGGCGCGGCGTTCGACGATCCCCGTTTTGCTCCGCTGACCCTCACGGAAGCGATACAAACGCAAATTTCGCTGAGTGTGCTTTCAGCGCTCGTGCCAATTGCCGCCGAAGACGTTGAGATCGGACGTCACGGCTTGCTGATTTCCGAGGGCTCTCGCCGGGGTTTACTTCTGCCGCAAGTCCCGGTCGAGCACGGCTGGGACCGCATCACTTTCCTGGAACAAACCTGCCGCAAGGCCGGCTTGCCGGTAACCGCATGGCTGCACGGCGCAAAGATTGAAGCCTTCTCCGCCGAAGTTTTTGCGGATGGAGATATCGCGGAGATCAGAATGCAGAAGTAAGAAGTCAGGAGCGCAGGGGTAGCGATGCGTGATTGTGCATCTTTCTATTTCTGCATTATTAGTTCTGATTTCTGCATTATTAGTTCTGATTTCTGCATTCCTAGTCAGTGCTGCAGGCTCACCGTACCCGACGTCACCAGACCGCCGTCCGTCTGCAAAACGTAGGCATCTGAGCCTGACACTGCATACATAGCCAGATCCAAGCCACCCGACGAGTTGGAAAGTGTTCCTACTATCCTTCCGGTGGAACTGTCCACTTGATAAGAGCCAGTCAGGCCACCGCCCGGAGGAGGCTGAGCTCCAACCCCGCTCGACGAATCATTGACCAATTCAGCCAAAGTTAATTTCCCTGAGCCATTGAAATTCATCGGCCCGATACGCGCGAAGTCCCCGACAAAATTCACGAAATTCAGGTTAATTCCGCCCATCACCATGGCGAACTGACCATTCATAGTAGAGTTCGAGAAGGAATTGACAGTCTGCAGGTCTGCGGTCCCGTCCTCAACTTCGTTTCCGCTGTCGATCAGAAAGAACGCGCGTGCCGGACTGACCATCCAAAACACCTCTGGTGATCCAGAATTCAAGCTAACCGATACGCGTCCATTTGCGGTTGCCGTGTAAGTTCCGGAGTCCGTGCCGTTCGAGTACGAACCGTCCTGCATTGTGTCGAATGTAAACGGATTGATTGCACCTCCACTGGCCGTGAAACTGCCGACAGTAGCGCTCCCGGCAAAGAACCCGCCACTGAATGCATCGTCTCCCGTGCTTCCAAATGCATAGTTGCCCGAGAGTCCGCCGCTGACTGCTCCGGTTTGCGCTTCGGCACTTCCGGATCCCACCGCGCTATTGTTGCTGACAAGCAAAATCAGTTTTCCGCTGTTAGCCACGTAATAGACCAGGGTCGTCGAAAAAGGGCCGTTGTCGGTGATGGTCGCCGTGCCGCGCCCGAGTGTCCCTGGCGCGTTAAATGTTCCTCCCGTGATGGCGAACTGGTTGCTCGTGCCGCCGAGGTTCTCATCTAACATTCCGGCGCTTACGCTACCCGCGGAGACTGTGAACACTCCTACATCCGAAGCCGATAGTGTCGGCGAGGGCGCGGCTGCTTCCTGATGCAGCCGAAAAACGAAAGTGCCAGTCGGTGCGGCTGTGGAGGACTGCAATTCAGCCGTGCCCCCGCCGAACGCGAGGGCGTCTGCCTCCATCAAATCAACTTTCGAAGAACTTACCAGCGTTATGGCCAGCGTGATCGCTCCTCCCTGAGCCACCGCGCTGCTATTGAAAGTGACAAACCCGGTTCCATCGTTGCCAATCGTGTAGCTTCCAGTGAAGTTCACCGGCAGTCCGCCCGAATTAAAGCTCGAATCATCGCTTCCGGCGGTGATGTTTCCGGCTCCATCAGCAGTAAAGGCCCCAACTTCTCGATAGAAACCGCCCAACGAGTCACCGTGGACTTCATAAACATAGGTGCCGTTCAAGCTCGCATTCGAGTAGTTGCCGGTCGTATGGATGATATTTGTGCTGCCGTTACCGCATCCGATGGCTGCGAAAAGCCCGAGCACGGTTGCTCCCAGGCCTGAAGTGCGGATCAGAATCCGAGACAAGTTCAAGGCGCACAGCTCCTGACAACCAGAATGATGTTGCGTTCAGAAAAGAGAATGTATCGGCGATTCTAACCCGGTCTTGGTAGGAAAGTTGTTTGCCGAACGTAAAAGATCAGCAGGGCTTGGCAAACGAGTGCAGTGCGCGTGAGAACTACACCACCTGGGACAGGCGGCCCGCCTGTCCAGAGACTGTGTCGCAACTTCTCTTTCGCACCTTCGATGCTTAGTCTGTTTACCACCTTCTGCCCGCCGGTTGAGCAGTGGGCTGTATTCTTGCACCGCTTTGCGGCTAGAATCGTGCCGCGTGGTCCACTTTTTGTTCAATCCGGAGGTTGTGACACACGCGTAGGGCGAACGAACTTAGCCCAGCGCTTCAGCGCTGGGGGGATTCGGAGGATGATGGAAGTCCCCGTAGGGACGACCGAACAGTATCCCTTAATGAGCAGCCGCCCCATCCCTTGCGGTTTTCAAAGGATGGGTAGAATCAACTATGCTGCGCCGGTCGGATCGAGCCAGCCACCACTCCACTACACGATATCCGAGCAAGACTGCAAGCACCGCACCATATTCCAGCGGTTCACGTTTGTCGGCCTTCACCAGCCACAAATAGTGGATCACTCCCGCAATCGCCGCCGCGTAAATCAACCGGTGCAATGCCCGCCAGCGTTTTCCACCCAACCGCCGTATCCAGCCCGCGGTTGAGGTCAGCGCCAATGGAATCAACAGCACGAACGCGGTAAATCCCACGGTGATGTACTTCCGCTTGGCCACGTCGGCGAGGATTTCATGCAAGTTGAAGAATTTATCCAGCCAAAGATAGATCGTGAAATGCACACACCCATAGAAGAAGGCAAACAATCCAAACATGCGCCGGAACTTGATCAGCGAAGGTGTCCGCAACAGCTTGCGCAAAGGAGTAATGCTGAGGGTTACCAGCAGAAAGCGCAGAGTCCAATCGCCGAACCCATGCTCAAGCGCCTCGATGGGATTCGCGCCCAGGCCCACTCCCCACCCGCTCATGTCAAACGGATGCGGCCCGAAGAACTTCCAAAGAAGCACGCCCAGAGGAATCAGGCACGCTACGAAAACAACGACTTTGATCCAGCGAATCATGAGGGCAGCTGTTGGCTGTTGGCTCTTTGCTTTAAGTCCGAAACTTGAATCCAAGCCCCGGAGGGGCGAACAAACCTAGCCCAGCGCTTCAGCGCTGGGACCGGTGAGAACTATGACCAAGTCCCGTAGGGACGACCGAGCGACGCGCGAAGTCTACTTCAGTAATTCTTCTTCAGATCCATCCCCGAATACAGCCCCGCGACCTGGTCATATCCGTTGAACATTTGCGTCGGACGCGGACGGAACTCGCCCAACCTCCGTTCGTATGCTTGGCTGTGATAGGTCTCCACGTTCGGGTTGACGTTCGAATAAAAGCCAAACGCCGGTGGATTGGCCAGATTCCACGAGGTCATTGGCTGGGAATCTGTGAACCGGATTCGCACAATTGCCTTCGCGCTCTTGAATCCATACTTCCACGGAATCACAACTCGCAGCGGAGCGCCGTCTTGGTTAGGCAGCGCTTCTCCATACATGCCGAAGCAGAGCAGCGCCAAGGGATGCATCGCTTCATCCATCCTCAGGCCTTCCACATAGGGCCACTGCAGGACCTCACGACGCTGCCCCGGCATTTCGTTGGGCGCATATTTCGTGGTGAATTCCACATATTTCGCTTTGCCCAGGGGCTCAGCTTTCTTGATCAGCTCACTTAACGAGTATCCCACCCATGGGACGACAATAGACCAACCCTCAACGCATCGGTGCCGATAAATCCGCTCTTCTGGGGTGGCAAGCTTAATCACGCTGTCCACGTCCAGTTCCAGTTTCTTCTTGACCGCGCCGTCAATTTTGACCGTCCACGGCCGGGTCTTAAAATCCTTTGCCAGACTGGCCGGCTCTTCCTTCTCCGTGGAGAATTCGTAGTAATTGTTGTAATGGGTTACGTCGTTGTACGGCGTGATTTTCTCGGTTGTGGAGAACTGGCTCTTCTGTATGCCGTCAATCTTCTGTCCGGCACTCGCCCGCATGGAAGGTGCAAGCAGTTCCTTGATGCCTAGCCCCGTTACTGCTGCGGCTCCCGCCATAGCCGTTCCCGCCAGGAACTTGCGGCGATTCAGATAGAGGTCTTGCGCTGTGATCTCCGACGAGCGAATGTCACTGGCTTTTTTAATCAACATAGGCAAAACCTTCCCCTAGATGTACGGGACAACACGTATTTTAGATGGGATTCCGCCCCGCAGGAAAAGTTACGAATATGAGATTCCGCTATAAGGCGGCAACTTTCAAGTTAAACCTGGAGACAATGGAGAACAGCCAACGACCGCTCTTCTACCTTCCCACGGCCAGCAGCTCACAAGTTCTGCGGATCGTATCTCGCTGGATTGTGTCTCGCGCCAGAAACTCGAATCCATGACGCAGACCGTCGCGATAGCGCACCAACGCCCGCAACTTCAGGGGAGCGCCGCCGCTCGGAAGTGTCAGTTCCAGGGTCGCGACTTCCCCCGGTTTCAACTCGCCAGTCAAGGTAACCCCGATGCCGTCTTGCCCGAACTCGATAGAGCGCCCCCACAACTCGATGGGGGCCTCTGCGCGGAATACCTTTGCGGACACTCGGACGTCCAGCGGATAACGGGGAAAGCGGCGCTGCTTGGAAGGGTCAACTCCTTTGGCGGAGTCAGGCGGGCTGACGCTCATTCAATCTCTCTTTCAGAATGAACTTCGGAGCGGACGTCCATTCCAGTCTATTTTTACCCGTCCTTAGCTCACCATCTCAATGCCTTCGCACCAGCAGAGTAACACGATGAACCGGGGCGTTTTCGGATTCGAGCCCCCACTTCAACGTTCGGACAATCCCTAAGTGCTGTCATTCCGAACCGCTTCAGCGGTGAGGAACCTGCTGTTTGCGCGCCGTGCACCCGGTCGCGTGTGTCACGAACGAACTTCGCCAAGCGCTTCGGTGCTGGGGAATATCGTTGGGGACGACCGAGTCCCCCGCCCCAAATCCCAAAGCCGTCTGCCAGGAACTTTACCCGAGTTTGTGTCGTATCCTATTCGAGGAAGGCTTATGTTCTGCAATCGCTGCGGCGCTCAACTTCAACCCGATTTCAACCTTTGCCCAAAATGTGGCAATCCGCTAGCGAATAAAACCCCTGTTGCTCTGCCTGCATCAAGAACGCGCTTAGAACGCCATTTGCGCCCAATCGGCATTTTGTGGATTGTGGTTGGGGCACTTTGGCTGATTCCATCAGCCCTCCTGATGGTCGGCAGTCGCGTCCCACATCTGATGGCGATGATGGGTGACGAAATGTTTACCCGTGCGTTTATGCCACATGTGCTCTTCTCGCTAGGGTCTGTATTCTTACTGGTCGCCGCCGGAGGAATTCTGGTCGGCTGGGGTTTGATGAATCACGAGCGCTGGGCCCGGACCACGGCCATCGTTCTTGCAGTCCTGGCTCTCTTTCATCCGCCGTTTTTTACTGCGCTCGGCATCTATACGCTCTGGGTGTTGCTGCCCGCCGCATCGGCCACAGAATACGAGCATCTCTCAAGGATCTGAATTTCTGGTGGGGGCCTGATCTGCCGCAACTTGCACCGCTGCGGCACCGCATCTAACCTCTGCGCCGTTCACTTCGCAGTTTCCATGCCGACAGTCCGCTTTTCAACTCCGCTGTTCGTGCTCATTGTCTTCTGCCTTCCGGTAGCGCCGCAAACGCCATCGGCCGCGCCTGGCGACGCTCATTCGCTTACGGTTGCAGTTCTCGATGAAAATGGCGTCGCGGTGCAGTCCGCTGAAGTTCAGCTGCTCGGCCCGACTCTCGGCCCGAGTCACGGCCCGGTCGAAGTGCAGCGCTGCGTGACTGATCCCACCGGCCGCTGCCGATTCGCAAACCTTAGCGCAGGTCCTTGGGGGCTGCGGATAGAAAAGGAGGGATTTTACCTGCTCACGATTTCCAACGTTCAAACTTCAGGGACACTCGAACTGAGGATCGCACACCAGCAGGAAGTGAAAGAAACAGTGAACGTCGTTGAATCGCCTCCCGCGATTGATCCGTCGCAAGTGGCGGCGCAGGAACAGCTCAGCGGACTCGACATTCTCAACATTCCCTATCCCAACACTCGCGATTATCGTTACGCTCTGGCTTTCATACCCGGAGTCGTGCTCGATCCCGGTGCTCAGCCACACATCGCCGGCTCCGAAACTTATCAGGCACTCGTCTTGCTCGACGGATTCGATGTGACCCAGCCCGCAAACGGCCAGCTCCTGGCGCGGGTCAGCACTGACGCGCTGCGTGCAGTCAAAGTAGAAACCAGCCGCATTCCCGCCCAGTACGGAAAAGGCCCTGCCGGCGTTCTCGGACTGCAGACCGGCATCGGTGACGATCATTATCGCTTCGCCGTTACGAATTTCATTCCTTCTGTGCAGGATAAGAAGGGTTTGGCTCTCGACAAGGTGAACCCACGGCTCACCTTTTCCGGCCCTTTAGAAAAGGGAAGAATCTGGTTTTTCGATGGCTTGGACGGAGAATATGACAACGTAGTTATTGTCAGTCGGGAACTTCCTACCGGTGAAGACACTGACCACATCTGGCGGCTTGGCAATCTCGCCAAAGTGCAGGCGAATCTCGCGGCGCGCGACATCGTGACTACCAGCTTCCTGGTGAATCGTCTGCACGATGATCACTTCAAGCTTTCGCCCGCCGCTCCCGCTACAAGCACTCCCGAAGACTCGGAGGACCTGTATGCAGCCTCAATCAAAGATCAGCACTCATTCGGCGCGGAAAAGCTGCTGGAATTCGGTTTCGCCCTCAATCAATACGGCTTTCGCCAAACTCCACTCGGGTCGGCGCCCTATGTCCTCACGCCGACGCAAGCCCAGGGCAACTATTTCCTGACCGCCCACACCACGGCCAGTCGCTGGCAGGCGCTCGCAAACTTCTACGCAGCGCACGAGTGGCATGGCCGCCACGATTTCATGCTGGGCCTGGACACGGACCGCCTGGCATTCGACCAATCTTCCCAGCGAACGCCAATTTCCTCTCTGCGACCAGGCCAGACGCTCGCGCCCGGAACCAACTGTCTGTCTGCCTCGCCTTCTCCATGCGCGCGCTACTCCACATTTTCTCCAGGCGCTCCATCCGCGACCTACAGCAGCGAAGCCAGCGCATATCTGCAAGATCGTTGGAGCTTGTTTCCACGTTTTCTGATTGAGCCAGGTCTGCGCTTTGACTGGGATGAGATCGTCCGCCGGCCTCTGTTCTCGCCTCGCCTCGCGGGAACTTATGTCCTCGACAATGCCGGCAACACGAAGTTTTCCGCGGGCGTTGGCGTCGTCTATGAATCCACAAATCTCTTTCTGATTGGCCAGCCGCTGGCCGGTTCCAGGAACGACACGTTCTACGATTCGACCGGACAATTCGTTACCGCGACAGCACTCACCACATTCACGGTAGATCGAAGTTCTCTCTTCGCTCCGCGCTTCTTGAACTGGAGCCTGGCCATCGAGCAAAGACTCCCGCGCCAGGTGTTTCTCAAAACCGAATTCATTCAGCGCAACAGCAGCCGCGGATTCGTCTATGACAGCAGCGCCTCAAACGCAACCAACTTCGTGCTCCAAAACAATCGTCACGACCGCTATCACTCGCTCACCGTGGATCTACGGCATCCTTTCCGGGAACGATACATTGTCACCGCGTCTTACACTCGGTCCAGTTCGCGTTCAAACCAGGTGCTCGATTATTCCCTCGATAATCTGATTCTCAGCCCGCAAGTTCCTGGGCCTTATCCCTGGGACACTCCCAATCGCCTCATCTCGTGGGGATTGCTGCCCTTTGTCAAACGTTTTGACGCGGCCTACTCGCTCGAGTTCCGCACTGGCTTTCCTTTCGCCGTCATCAACAGTCAGCAGCAACTTGTGGAACCGCCGGGCGCACACCGCTTCCCCAATTATTTTTCCTTGAATCTTCATTTGGAAAAACGATTTGACGCACTCGGTTTTCACTGGGCACTGCGCGGAGGCTTCGACAACATCACCGACCATCGGAACCCATATGCCGTCAACAATGTCGTTGGCTCCACAAGTTTCCTGACATTCAGTGCCTTCGATAGTCGCGCGTTCACCGCCAGAATAAGAATCTTGGGACGGAAGTAGCAGCTTCGGAAACCCACGCGCAATGGGTGTCCCTTCTAGTCGCGTTTTTTGCGACTACGGCGAATCGCTGCGGGGCCATCACCCGTGGGGTGCCCCGTTCTAGTCGCGTCTGTTGCGACTAGGGCGGGTCTACCTAAAACCTCCCTGAGTGGGGAGGCGGACACGCGTTCTCTTCCACAATCTGGAAATTTTTACTCGACCAACCCCTGTCACATCCCCCCGGTCCCGCTGTTAACCAGAACAAAATAAAACATCTCGAACTGTTGGCAACGTGAATGCTCGAATATAAGCAAATTCCCGCACGTGGAGGTGTTCTGTGGAAGGTCATGTAGAAGATTGGCAAACCCTTTCCCAAGCTGCCAGCCGTGAACAGGATCCCGAGCGCCTGATTCTGCTGGTTGAGCAACTAAACCGCGTTCTGCTGCACCGTGAGAATCTGAGAAAACAGCGTCTTTCCACCAACTAAGCCCGCGTCTGCACCTACAGCCGCACACCTGGCCACTTCGTCTGCAAGCCCGCCCTCATGTCCTGCGCCTCAGGATGCAAATCAACCCAGATTCGTAGACAATAGATAATAGTGGTCAGTTGCCAGTGACCAGTTGGCAGCTAAAATTGACGCCTTGAGCTCAGTTGCCTACCGACCACAAGCAACAAACAACTAGCCACCGACGGTGCATCGTTCCGCCCGCTGCCGTCATCTTTGAAACCGGAGGAAGAAGATTTTATGGCACACGAATTACCTGCCCTGCCTTATGACTACGCCGCGCTCGAGCCCATTATTGACGCGCAGACAATGAAGCTGCATCACGACATGCATCACGGCGCCTACGTAAAAAATCTGAATGCTGCGGTGGAGAAACATCCGAATCTCGGCTCGAAGAGTGCCGAAGATCTTATTCGCGATCTGACTTCGGTTCCCGAAGACATCCGCTCCGCAGTTCGTAATAACGGCGGCGGACACGTTAATCACACCATGTTCTGGAAAATTATGAAACCGAAAGGTGGAGGCGATCCCACCGGCCCCGTCGCCGACGCGATCAAGAAATCTTTCGGCAACTTCAACGACTTCAAAACCAAATTCAACGACGCCGGCACCAAACAATTCGGCAGCGGATGGGTTTGGCTCGCAGGCAAGCCCGGCGGCGAAGTACAAATCATCTCAACGCCGAATCAGGACAACCCCATCTCCCAAGGCTTGTACCCGATCTTCGGCAACGACGTCTGGGAGCATGCCTACTATTTGAAGTACAACAACCGCCGTCCCGAATATCTGGCCGCCTGGTGGAACGTAGTGAACTGGGAGGAAATCAACCATCGCTACGAAGCCTTCAAATCGGGCAAGCTGGAACCGGCACTGGCCGCAAGATAACTTCTTTTGATTTTGGGGGACGGGCGTCCTCGCCCGTCCCACGCTTTCTCGTCCAAAGAGCACAGACCACGTAGGGGCGGGTGCCCTCACCCGCCCTTTTTGTCTTCTCTCCTACCGCAATGGTGTCATTCCGTCTCCAACGACGCCGGCTCTGCAGCATGACGTGGCTCCGCTCGGTGAGCCTTGGTCGTATTTTTCGCAACCAAATCGCGAGCGATATCGGTTAAGTGTGGTGGGACAGACTGGGGTGCCCCATCCTTCCCGCGTTCTGTGTGGAAGAGTGGGGATTTTGATTTTTGCTATCGAATCAAAGTCAAAATCCCCGCCCTGCCCCTCCAAAGAACGGAGGGACAAGGGACGGGGCACCCCTTGTGACTTGTCCCCAAATTTCGTTTTACATCTGTCATTTCGAGCGGAGCGGATCGTGAAACGATCCGCGTAGTCGAGAAACCTTGTGGTTGGTTCGGGAAGACCGACGATGCACGGAGTCGTGGTCTCCCACCTTCTATGAGAAGGCGCTTTAGAGTCAACAACATTTTTTCTTTGTTGAGCGCCCTCGCTTTGTGAATGGGAGGCGCAGAAGGGACGCGCGCGGGTTCAGTCAAGGTCGAGCGCAGCGAGCCGGAGGGGAACCTTGACGGGTTCCGCGCTCGTCCCGCACAAAGCCGCAGAAAGCGAAGGCGCTCAAAGAAAAGAGAAAAAATGTGAAACCACCGAGAATTTGCAGTTGCGCGTTGTCACTGCCCCGAACAGTGCTGAATCCTGATTCGCACGCTTCCATCCGCACTTGCTCCAGCTTTGTAGCTTGGGGTGCACTTTGGGGTCCTCAGTATCAGTTCGGCGCTGCAATCTTTCGCTCGGCTCCAACAGCCTGGGAAAAAACACGCAGTCGCCGGGAACACGCTGTTCGGTCAGTTCAAAGTTGAAGTGCTGCAATCTTTCGCACGGATTGATACTCCGGGTGGGAGGCGCAGTCACAGAGTTATGGCGAACCTGCGCTGTTGAGGGCTGCCATCTGTAAAGGCCTATAGGGATCTCCCGTCACCCACAGACGATGAAGAAGAACGGCGAGCTTGCGAGCCACCGCGACAATCGCACGCTTTTTCCCACTCTTGCCTCCGCGGCGCGCCAAATGCACTCCCCAGCGCTTGAGATCACTATCGGGGCCGAATCGTCCCATCACGTACTGAGCACATTGAACGAGCAGAGCCCGTAAGGATCTATCGCCCGCTTTTGCTGATTCGCAGATGCTGCTCGATCTGGCCGGACTGATGCCGGCGCGGCGTAAGCCCCAGGTAAGGACCGATAGCTCGGGACTGCCGGAAACGGTTGGGGTCACCGATGGTCAGAACGAACTGCAGGGCAGTAATGGGTCCAACCCCGCCGACCTGGCGGAGCCTTGCAGTTTCGGGATAACGTTGGGTGGCGATACGCTCAATGGCTTTGTCGAAGGCGTAAATTGCTTGTTCAATGAGCGATGGTTTCCAGCAGCGGTGTCTGCCGCTAGTTCTTGGGCTGCGTCTGTCACTGGTGTTGTCGGTTGGACCGGCCCATCATGCCCTACCCCACATCCTCGCTCCACCCCTCCAGCGTGTTCTTCACAAACGCCATGAATTGGTCAGCGACGGCGCCGTCTATCAGGCGGTGGTCGTAGCCTAACGTCAGGTGGACAACGGAGCGGATGGCGATGGAGTCGTTGCCGTCTTTGTCGGTGACGACCAGTGGCATTTTGGTGATGCCGCCAACGCCCATAATCGCCGAGTTCGGCTGATTGATGATGGGCAGGCCAAACACCGCGCCGAACTGGCCGGGATTCGTGACCGTGAAAGTCGAGCCTTCAACTTCTTCCGGCTTCAGCTTCTTGTTGCGGGCGCGCGCGCCGAGGTCCGTAATGCCGCGCTGCAATCCCAGGAAGTTCAGCTCATCGGCGTTCTTGAGCACGGGCACGATCAGTCCCCAATCGAGCGCAACCGCGATACCGACATTCACATGCCGGTGATAGCGAATGCCTTCAGCTTCGAGCGATGCATTGACGATCGGAAACTGCTGCAGGCCGATGATCGCCGAGCGCACGAAGAACGGCATGAAGGTCAGGCGCGCCCCGTTGCGCTGCTCGAAACTCGACTTGAGTTTGTTGCGCAGATTGACGATGCGCGTCAGGTCCACCTCGAACATGCAGTGGACGTGCGCACTGGTCCGGCGCGATTCGATCATCCGCTGCGCGATGATCTTGCGCATATTCGTCATAGGGACCAGGTCGCCGGGAATGGCGGCGGCAGTGGGACGGCTCGGGGCTGTTGCAGCCGAGATTGTGGGGCGCCGAGCGTCCTCGCTCGGCTGGACGGGTACCTGCGCGGGCGAGACGCCCGCGCCCCCACTACCCGATTCAAGGAACGCCAGAATGTCTTGCTTGGTGATTCGTCCACCCAGGCCGCTTCCCTCAATCTGAGATAAATCCACATTGTGCTCGCGCGCAATTTTGCGAACTAGCGGCGACGACCGGGCGTGTTCGTCTTCTTCGTGCTTCGGGGTCGCGGGTGCAGATGGAGCGGGTGCGCTGGGGGCAGGCGCTGCGGCTTCCGCTTTGGGCTCCGGTGGTGCAGGCGCCGCTTTCTTCTCCGGTGCAGCGGGTTTCGCAGCCGCGCCTTCGCCATCACTCGAGATGGTTCCTACCACCGTGTTCACTTGAACCGTCGTGCCCTCGGTGACCTTGATCTCCGACAACACGCCGGACGCGGGCGCGGGAATCTCGGCGTCAACCTTGTCGGTCGAAATCTCAAACAGCGGCTCATCGCGCTGGATCTTATCGCCGGGCTTTTTCAGCCATTTGGTGATGGTCCCTTCCACAATGGACTCGCCCATCTGGGGCATAACAATGTCAGTTGGCATGATTTCCTTCCACTTGGCTCGCGTGGATGAGCCAAACGCAACCTGTAATTATAGCGAAGCGCGGCGACCACCTCGCGGCAACACAGCGCCGGAGCTTTAACCGGAGCTTTAAATCGAAACATCCGCAAGAATCCAAAGCAGCCGCGGGAAATCTCGGACACTCTTCGAATCCGGCCGCTTTCGCACTGTTATAATCAGCTCTTGCCTAATGCCCCGATTTTGATGCCTAAGCGCCTGATTCGTTCCACTACAGTCTTATGTGTCCGCCGCAACGGCAACGTGGTTATGGCCGGAGATGGCCAGGTCACGCTCGGCGAGGGCGTGATCAAGCACTCGGCCAAGAAAATCCGCCGCCTCTATCAGGACAAAATTCTGGCCGGATTCGCCGGCTCGACTGCCGACGCCTTTTCGCTTTTCAGCCGGTTTGAGTCAAAATTGGAGCAGTACCACGGCAATCTAGGACGCGGCGCGGTCGAGCTGGCAAAAGATTGGCGAACGGACAAATTTCTTCGTCATTTGGAAGCGCTGTTGCTGGTTGCCGACAAAGAACAAACATTTCTGCTCAGCGGCCAAGGCGATGTGATCGAGCCCGACACAGGGATAGCTGCAATTGGAAGTGGCGGCCCTTATGCGCAGGCCGCCGCCCAAGCGCTGGCCGAACATACCCAGCTTTCTGCACGTCAAGTGGCCGAGGAAGCAATGAAGATTGCGGGCAAAATGTGCATCTATACCAATGATAAGGTGACGATAGAAGAACTGTAGCTATCAGGCATCAGCCATCAGCCGTCAGGAAAGACGGTTTGGCTGAGGGCTGACGGCTGAGAGCTGATCGCTAAATGGCTATTTACCTCCCTGCTACTGCCGAAGAAGAACAGCTTGCGCTGGATGAACTGACTCCGCGCGAGATTGTTGCCGAGCTCGACAAGTACGTTGTCGGGCAGAAAGATGCCAAGCGTGCCGTCGCCATTGCTCTGCGCAATCGCATGCGCCGCCAGAAGCTTCCGCCCGATATGGCCGAGGAAGTTATTCCCAAGAACATCATCATGATTGGGCCGACGGGCGTCGGAAAGACCGAGATCGCGCGCCGTCTGGCCAAGCTGGCCAACTCGCCCTTCTTGAAAGTTGAGGCCTCGAAGTTTACCGAAGTCGGATACGTTGGCCGCGACGTCGAATCCATGATTCGCGATCTGGTCGAGATCGCGATTGATAACATTCGCGCGGAAAAGCTCGAAGACGTCTCCGATAAAGCAGAATTGAATGCCGAGGAGCGCCTGCTCGATATTCTTCTTCCTCCAGCGGCACCGTCGCATCCCGAACCAGGATTCACGCTCGAAGCTTCGTCCGGCGATTCCTACTCGCGAACTCGGGAAAAACTCCGCCAACAGTTGCGCGAAGGCAAACTCGACGACCGCACCGTCGAAATTGATGTTCGCGAACGTAATTTTCCATCGTTCGAAATCATCAGCAATCAGGGCGTTGAGGAGATGGACGTCAACATTAAAGACATGTTGCCCAACATCTTCGGACAGCGCACCAAGAAGCGGAAGATGAAGGTCAATGAGGCGTTCGAGTACCTGATCCAGGAAGAAGAGCAGCGCCTGGTTGACATGGACCAGGTCACGCGCATGGCGATTGATCGCGTAGAAGACGCCGGAATTATTTTCCTCGACGAAATTGACAAGATAGCCGGCCGCGAAGGCGGCCACGGGCCCGATGTTTCACGCGAAGGTGTTCAGCGCGACATTCTGCCGATCGTTGAAGGCACCACCGTCAACACGCGATACGGCATGGTGCGCACCGACCATATTCTGTTTATCGCCGCCGGAGCGTTCCACGTCTCGAAGCCGAGCGACCTGATTCCCGAGCTGCAAGGTCGCTTTCCAATTCGTGTGGAATTGCAGTCGCTGACCATGGACGACTTCATCCGCATTCTCACCGAGCCGAAATCATCGCTGACCAAGCAGTACACGGCTCTGCTCGACACCGAAGGCGTGAAGCTCGAGTTCACCAAAGACGCGCTGGAGGAAATCGCCCGATTTGCCTTCCGCGTAAACGAAGGTACAGAAAACATCGGCGCAAGGCGGCTACACACCATCATGGAGCGCGTGCTGGATGAGATCAGCTTCTCTGCCCCTGAGAAAAAAGGTGAGCAATTCACTGTTGATGCCCAGTACGTGGGGAAAATGCTGACGGACATTGTGAAAGACCAGGACTTGAGTCGTTACATTCTGTAGTTGTTTTTCCCGATTTGAAACCCAGAACGGCTCGTGTGGGCGCGGGCGACCCGCCCGCGCGTATTTCGGTGCTATTGTGTTTCAGTGCAGGGGAGATATGTATATCGCCGCTGTCTTCCGCACTATCAGAAGGACAACCGGGTATGGTTCATCACCTACGCGACGTGGCATCGCTGGCTCCTGCCAGATATTGCGAGACGCTTAGCCCTTGATTCTTGCCTTCGAGCAAACGGCAGGAAATATGACCTCTACGCAGCAGTTGCGATGCCGGATCATGTGCACCTAATCTGTCTACCCCTCGCCCCAGAAATCACGCGCACAATTAAAAGCGAGGCTGCTCACCGCATCAATGAGGCGTTGGGGAGAACAGGTCGGGTTGGGCAGGATGAGTCATTCGACCATATTCTGCGTGGGAAAGAGAGTCTCACGAAGAAAATGCGTTACATTTTGAAAAATCCCGTTCGAGCGGGGCTTGTCCTGGAGCCACAGGATTATTGTTGGTTGTGGTGGGATCGAAGCATCCTCGAAGGCTGCGCGGGCGAGTCGCCCGCGACCACACGGTCTGCTAAGCTCCCTCAGGCTCCCCACTAAGAATGAATTTTCAGAAATCAGTTCTTTGCCTTTTCGCAGCTGCGCTGCTGTGCTCGTGCGGCAGCCCCGGTGTTCCTTTGCCTCCATCGCTGGAAGTGGCAAAGCCTGTGACCGATCTGCGCGTCGCCCGCAAAGGTGACAAAGTTTATCTCACCTGGACGGCTCCTACCGTGACCACCGACCACCACAATATCCAACATCCTGGAGCGACGGAGATTTGCCGCAATGTGAACTCGACGATGGCCGAATGCGGCACGCCGATAGCAAAGGTACCACCCGTGAAAGTGTCCGAGAGCAAGAGCACGAACAAAACCGAAGCCACCTTCACCGATGACTTTCCTGCCACGCTGCAGTCTGCAAATCCGACTTCGAGCGTCGCCTATGCGGTCAGTGTGTTGAACTCCTATGGCCGGAGTGCGGGACTTTCGAACAAGGTGCAGGTTCCAGCGGCACCGACGTTATCTCCGCCGAGCGACTTTCGCGCAGAACTCACTGCCGACGGCGTGCCGCTCGCATGGACGCCGATTCCACCGCCTCCCGAAATTCCTAGTCTCCGATTTGTGTATCGGATCTATCGCCGCGAGCAGGGAACGAACAAAGATGCTATCGCGGGAGAGATTCCCATTGCGGCCGAAACCGCATCAACCCTGCTGGACCACAGCTTCGAATGGGAGAAAACTTACTCGTATCGCGCAACAGTCGTGACGTTGATCGCCGCGGCAGATGGCGAACAAAGAGTCGAAGGCGACGACACGCCGCCAGTCTCGTTGGTTGCGCACGATATTTTTCCTCCCGCAGTTCCCGCCGGATTACAAGCCGTCTTTTCTGGCCCGGGCCAGAAACCGTTTATTGATCTGGTTTGGACTCCGAACGCTGAGTCTGATCTGGCGGGATACGACATCTACAGACACGAGCAGCGAACCGAGTCGGCCAAGATAAACTCGGAATTAGTCAAAGCGCCCGCATTCCGAGACACCCAGGTGCTCTCGGGTCACCAGTATTTCTATTCGATCGCCGCGGTTGACGTGCGCGGCAACGAAAGCCAGCATTCGGAGGAAGCTAGCGAGACCGTACCTTGAGCCGTCTCCCGATGCCCCTCGTCAGTTGGCGGCGGAAACGTTGAGAGTATCGCCTGTGCCGCGAGTTCCCTAGTTGCAACAGGCTATAATCCGAACCCATAGATGTCCCTCACCTCTGGCACCAAGCTTGGTCCTTACGAAATCCAATCTCCGCTCGGCGCGGGCGGAATGGGTGAGGTGTATCGCGCGCGCGATACCCGCCTGGGGCGCGATGTCGCGCTGAAAATTCTGCCCGAATCCTTTGCCCGCGAAGGCGACCGGCTGCATCGCTTCGAACAGGAGGCGCGAGCGGTTGCGGCGCTAAACCATCCCAACATTCTGGCGATTTTTGATACCGGGCAAGACAACGGCTCCCCGTATCTGGTTCCGGAACTACTGGAAGGCGAGACGCTGCGCACGCTGCTCGATGGCGGCGTACTGCCACAGCGCAAAACAATTGAATACGGAGTGCAGATCGCTCAGGGACTCGCCGCCGCCCACGAAAAAGGCATCGTTCACCGCGACCTGAAGCCCGAAAACATCTTCGTCAACAAAGACGGGCGCATCAAGATATTGGACTTCGGGTTGGCCAAGTTAGCGCAGAAGTCCGCGGTAGCTGACGGCGTCACGCTGACCAGTTCTCACACCGCAGCTGGCGTCGTGATGGGAACCGCCAGTTACATGGCACCCGAGCAGGTGAGGGGCGAGGCCGCCGATCCGCGCACCGATATTTTCGCGTTCGGCGCGGTGCTGTACGAAATGATGTCAGGAAAGCGGGCATTCCGCCGCGACACTCCCGCGGAAACGATGACAGCGGTCCTGAAGGAAGATCCGCCGGCGTTGTCCGACCCCGGGCATCCGATCTCGCCCGCGCTCGACCGCATCGTGCGACGCTGCCTGGAGAAGAATCCTGAACAGCGTTTTCAGTCAGCGAAAGATTTATCTTTTGCGCTCGGTGCGTTGTCGGGAACGGATTCCAGCGCAAGACCTCACATCGCCGGAGCGCCGCGTAAGTTGCCACTGTTGCTCTGGGCTTCCATCGCGGCTGGGCTATTGCTCGCGGTTGGCCTCACCTGGCTGTTGGCTCGCCGTCCTGTGGTCGCGGAACGTATGCGATTCGCTATTTCAGTTCCCGGCGAAGTTAGCCATATGGCTCTATCCTCAGACGGCTCCACGTTGGCCTTCGTCTCTCCGGATGAGAGTTCTGGGTTGCCCGTTGTCTATGTGCAACGGGTCGGATCATCTAGCCTAGCAGTACTGCCCGGGACCGAAGGCGCGAGTTTTCCCTTTTGGTCGCCGGACGGCGTGTACGTGGCGTTTTTCGCCAACGGCAAGCTGCAGAAGGTGTCGGTTTCGGGCGGTACCCCGCAGGCGCTCGCGACCGTTCAAGCCGCTCGCGGGGGTAGTTGGGGCAGTCGGGGCGTGATTATCTACGCCCCTGATTCCGGAAGCGCGATATGGCGGGTCAATGCCGACGGCAGCGGCGCGGCCCCGGTCACGGACCGTATCTATGCTGAGCAAGACCAAACCCACCGCTGGCCGCTCTTTCTCCCGGATGGCAATCACTTTTTGTTTTTTGTTGGCAACTTTGGAAACCTGAAAGATGATCCCTTCAGCGGAATCTACGCCAGTTCTCTCGATGGAAAAGAGAGAAGGATGCTGATTCTCGGCCACTCGAGTTTCAGCCTCGATTCCACCCACTTATTTTTTGCAGATGAACAGCGGCACATGGTCAGCGTGGCATTTAACACTACCAAGGCTGTTCTTGCGGGCAATCCTGCTGTGGTCGCGAATGCGGTGGGATTTCAGCCATCCACGTATTGGGCGGCTCTAACCTCTGCGGAAAATGGAACGTTAATCTATAACACCAGCACCGGAGCGTCGCTGTCTGCACTGACATGGATGGACCGTTCAGGCAAGGAGTTGGGGCGGATTGGTGAGCCAGCGGTCATGTGTAATCCCACGTTTTCGCCCGACGGTAGCCGAGTCGCCGTGGATGTCAGCGATTTGAAAGCCAATAATGTTGACGTGTGGATAGAGAGCACAACCGGAGCTGGCAATTCGCGTTTCACGTTTGATCCCGCTGAGGAAGTCACGGCAGTATGGTCGCGGGACGGAAAGACGCTAGCGTACCGCTCGGCCGGGGGAAGTGTGGGATACGGGAGCATCTTGGTGAAGCCCGCAACCGGACTGGAGCGCGAAAAGCAGGTGTTCAGGGTCCAGAATTCGGACGATATTATTCCAAATTCCTGGGCCCCCGGCGACCAGCAGATCTTATGCACTCACAAAGGCCTAAATACTGATCACCTGGAGTTGGTGCCATTATCGGGCGGGAATCCCACGCCGTTTCAAGCCAGTTCAGCCAACCTCTCTAACGGTCAAATTTCTCCGGACGGGAAATGGGTCGCGTACGCATCCGATGAGTCGGGAAACTGGGAAATCTACGTGACCACGTTTCCTGGCGCGGCGGGAAAGTGGCAGGTGTCCCGCGGTGGCGGAACCGAGCCCCGTTGGCGCGGGGACGGCAAGGAACTTTTTTATCTCGGACCAGCTGGCATGTTGACCGCGGTACCAGTCAGCACCGTAGGCACGTTTTCCACGGGTACGCCTACGCCGCTTTTTCAGTTCCACGGACGAGCGCCGATCTCTTCCACCGACGTTTTCAGCTACGACGTGACCAAAGACGGCAAGCGCTTCCTGGTAAACCGTTACGTGAAGCCGGAGAGAATTACCCCGCTGACGATAGTGCTGAATGCCTCAGCAAAATCTCCCAACTAGCCCGTATCTTTTGGCTTTGCCCGGAATCCAAGTCCAGCATGAAAGCGATTCAAGTCAAGCAAACCGGCGGGCCGGAAGCGCTCGAGTATGTTGATCTGCCGGTTCCGGAGCCCAAACCGAATGAAGCCGTCGTCAAGATCGCCGCCGCCGGCGTGAATTTCATTGACGTCTACAACCGCGAGGGGCGCTACAAGCTGCCACTGCCGTTCGTCCCCGGGCAGGAAGGCGCGGGCATAGTTTCGGCGATAGGGGCAGAGGTCAAGTCTTTAAAGCCGGGTGACCGCGTTTGCTTTACCAGCGTGATAGGCAGCTATGCCGAGCACGCGACGATTCCTGCGGACAGACTGGTCCCAGTCCCACAAGCGATCAGTGATCGCGAAGCTGCAGCCGCCATGCTGCAGGGAATGACGGCACATTATCTGCTGCATGATTCATTTCCGCTAAAGCGAGGACAAACTGCGCTAATCCATGCTGCGGCGGGTGGCGTGGGTCTTCTGTTAGTGCAGATGGCACACAACATCGGCGCGCGGGTGATTGGGACCGTGTCCACAGACGAGAAAGCAAAACTCGCTCGCGATGCGGGCGTAGACGAAATCATTTTGTACACACAATTGGATTTCGAAACTGAAACCAAGCGCATTACCGGTGGCAAGGGAGTGGATGTTGTTTATGACTCGGTGGGCAAAACCACGTTCGAGAAGGGCCTCAATGTTCTCCGGTCTCGCGGAATGATGGTGCTCCTCGGCGGCTCAAGCGGTGCGGCCCCGCCACTCGATCCCATCGTGCTGACACAAAAAGGGTCACTATTTTTGACGCGTCCTTCTTTGAATCATTACATCGTCACGCGCGAAGAGCTGTTCACGCGTGCTGAGGCAGTTTTCGGAATGATTGCAGCAGGAAAACTCAAGCTGCGTATCGAGCACACCTACAAACTGGCGGACGCCCAGCAAGCGCATCAGGATTTGGAAGGAAGAAAAACAACCGGCAAGCTGCTGCTGATTCCGTAGTTTGTCGAGGTCTAGCAGGAGGAAGAGCTCCAGCGTTTTTTTCAGCGCTTCACTCGGACCTGTACCCGGCTTCCTTCTGGGAAAGTGCCATCCAGTAGCTCGACCTTTCCTCCGCGGACCACACCTTCGAGCTCCTGCTTTGGTGGAGTCGGGGCGCGGAACGCTGGCGCCCCAGAGCCCTTGTCCATGGCCGCATTCGCCAGATCGTCCGCCTCTCGGTTGTGGCCACGCAACACATGCTCGATTGAGAACCACTCCAGCTTCGAGCTGAGTTGACTGGCGCGAGCATGCAAATCGCGCAGCGTCGGATCTTTGACCTTGTAGATGCCCTTCATCTGCCGCACCATCAACTCCGAATCTGAAACTATCTTCAGAGCTTTAGGCCCATGCTCGACGGCATACTCCAGTGCCGCGATCATCGCCTGATATTCCGCAAAATTGTTCGTCTGGCGCCCTAGATACTCGCTCAATGCAGCAACTTTGTGCCCGGCTGAATCGCGAATAACTACGCCGTAGCCCGCGGGTCCAGGATTGCCGCGAGCTCCACCGTCAGTGTGGGCGATCAAATAATTGGTCGGAGGAGCTTTCATACTCAATGGCAGATTTCAGATTCTAGATTTCAGATTGAGCATCCGACAAACTCTGCAATCTAAAATCTGAAATGAAGTCACCTTCCCGCCGCCAGTCTCGTTGCCAGTCGTTGCGGAAGATTAGCGGTCAGAATGCGGTCCTGCGCTGCCCTCACATCATAAGGAACGCGGCAGAATGTCACGATTCTCTGATCTGAATCGAATACCGAAAAAGCCGCGCGCCAATCGCCATCACGCGGTTGACCGACTGATCCCGGATTGATCATGTAGTTGGCGCCAGTCTCCAACTTGAAGTCGCAAGTCTCGCTCTGTCCGATGCTGGAGTAGGCCGGGTGTAGCGTCTCGCCAAATCCGGCTCGCAAAACGAATGTTCCCTGTATGTGCGTGTGCCCGAAGAACGTAAGGCTTGCGCCGGACTCGATCAGGGGCTGCAACGCTTCCTGTATGGAAACCACATACTGATCCTCGTCGCGCGGCGCTCCATGCACAAACTGGATGCCCGCCAATTCAGGAATCGCAACCGGCCCTTGCGGAAGCGCCCGCAGCCATTCCAGGTTCTCTTTCGTGAGCTGCCCGCGGTTCCACAGCGCTGCGAGGCCTGCAATGGGGTTGAAGCTTTCCACATCCTCAAGACCCGCCACAACTTTGTCGTGATTTCCACGTACAAAAGTTCCGCCCAGCTCGCGCGCGCGTGCCGTGACTTCGTTTGGGCTGGCGCCATAGCCGACGATGTCGCCGAGATTCACCACGGCGTCGTGCGAAGGCGCTGCCGCAATGCAGGCTTCCAGAGCTTCCAGATTACTGTGAATGTCGCTGAGTAGAAGGAGGCGCAATCGTCACCGGAAGAGGGATTATAAAGCCAAGGGCGTGGATTTCAGATTTTAGATCTTAGATTTCAGATTGCTTCGAACCAATCAGCATTTTTGAAATCTGACATTTGAAATCTGCAAGCTCGAATCCTGAATTCCTAGGTTGGATTTACAACTGGACATCGTGCCCAGTGTCCAGGAGCTACTTCAATCAACGGAGGCAGTTCGCGGGCGCAGTCTGCGACTCGAAACCCGCAGCGAGTCTCAAATGGACAGCCGTCCGGAACTGCATGCAACGGCGGGACCGTCCCCTCGATTGTTTGGAGCGGACGCTCACGATGGGTAGCTAGTGTCGGCACTGCGTCCAACAGTCCGCGCGTGTAGGGATGAGCCGGCGCGCGGAAAATGTCGTCGCGCTCACCAAGTTCCACCAGGCTGCCCGCGTACATGACGGCAACCCGGTCTGCAACTTTTGAGACTACCGCCAGATCGTGAGAGATGAACAGCATGGTCAGCCCAAATCTTTGGCGAAGGTCTGCGAGCAAGTCGAGAATCTGCGCCTGAATGGTCACATCCAGCGCCGTCGTAGGCTCGTCGGCGATCAGCAGGTCAGGACGATTAACGATGGCCATTGCGATCATCACTCGCTGGCGCATTCCACCCGAGAGTTGGTGCGGATAATCTCGTGCCCGCCGCTCCGGATCACCAATCGCAACTTCTTTGAGGGCTTCTACCGCGCGCTCCCAGGATTCTTTCTTCGATACCGCATTATGCGCACGCACAGCTTCCGCAATCTGCTCGCCCACGCGCATCACCGGATTGAGCGCTGTCATGGGCTCCTGAAAAATCATTGAAATCCGCGAACCGCGAAGACGGCGCATCGCCTCAGCGTCAAGCTGCAGCAGAGTTTCGGCAGCGCCGTTTCCGTTTGTCCCGAAGAGGATCTTTCCACCGACCCTCGCCTGTGAAGGCAGCAGCCGCATGATCGCCAAAGAAGTTACCGATTTCCCCGATCCGGATTCGCCAACCAGGCCAAGAACCTCGCCTCTCTGTAAGCTAAATTGGACCGAGCGCACGGCGGCAAGAGGACGAGGAGTCGCGGGAAACTCAACACTCAAGTCTTGAACGTCAAGAAGCACACCGACATGGTAGCAGTGGCCGCATCTTGCGGGATGCTCTACCAGATTGTGGGCAGAGCCCTCGACCGCCGGATTGCTTCATCGGCCGTGATCAGCGGAACGCTTTCAACGATTTGCCGTCGCGGCAATTATGCAGCTAACCGACGTTGCCCCACTCCCTTTTAGAGAGTGCCGGGTTAGAGAGTGCCGGGGAAACGAGATCGCCAGTGATAGTGCCTTTGCCGCGAAAGAATCCAAAAAGTTCATCGGGTTCGCAATCTGTAGGAACTAGCTTGGCCAAGGGCTTTCCCTGGTTGGTAATGAGGACGGTTTCTCGCTTGGTACTCATTCATCAATCAGCGCGAGACAACGCCTCTTAAAAATGCCCGCAGGGATCTTTTTCATGCCTTCACCCTTTGCTAAACATAGCTCGATATACACGATCGGCCTAGATCAACATGCAACACGCCTCGCCACTCTCTTACAGCTGAGGCAATCGGGAACAGCGTTGATGTTGTTGGCGTCGGGATCGAGGAGCGGAATCTCTCTAAACAGGCCGGGATTCCAGCGGGTCAATGTAGTCTTGCCGGAGCCGTTGGCTCCGGCGATGTGGGACGGGTCACGGCGACGGAGCAGGCTTCTTTTGGCGCTCGGATAGAATCTGTTACAAGCGCTTTCTCTCGATGGCGACTCCAGCGCGCGCAGCTTGCGCCATCTTTTGCGCCAGCTCGATCAGGTTCACAGCCATGCTTTAAGGATACTCCAACGCGAAAAATTTCGAGCCAAATCAATATTTAGCATGATTGAATTTGATCTGCGGAGGCGTCGGAAACAACCTCCAGCTCCTTTTCATCAATCCCCACGCACCGAGGTATTTGGGGTATTTCGAGTTCTGCACTGCCGGACGCAGGGCGACGCTGGCCTGACCGCCAAGAACGCTCTTGGGAATGGTGTACCAGAGGTCTTCGGGCAGGATGTAAACGGCGAGGAAGGCGAAAGCATCATCCGCATAAGGCCAGTGACTTCCTTTGACCGCGCAGGGATAGCAGCCGCGGTCAAAGGCATACGTGCTTGGAGCGTTGCTGGAGTCAGGCTTGGAGGAGATGAGGATAGGCCGCACAATCGTGAGACCCAGCCCCTACGACGTGATCTTAAGCCGTGCACACGCGCGAACTTTTAACTTGCAGAAGCGTATTGAAGAAAGCAGGCCTGAAATCAAGCAAGATAAAGAAATCGCTGAAGTGTTGGAAGAGTCGCGACTAGACTTTGAGAGGCTCGTCGAAAGTCAACTAAGCGATGAAGCGAATTGCAAGTTGTTCTGATGCTCAACAACTCGCTGAGAAACTGATGGTGAGCGAGTTCTCGCGTCAGCTAGGTAGAGACCTTGCGAAAGCAACGATACCAATCGGGAAAGCCAAGGTTGCAGTAGATGGCTTTCACAAAGGCAACGACTGCGTGACTCTCGTAGAAGCGTGGGCACACGTCGGGAGCGCCAAGTCGGCACAGAGAAACAAGGTCCTTGGAGACATACTCAAGCTCGCTCTCGTCACCGCAGCTCTGAAAAGGTCTTCCCCCCCTCTGAAGGTGGAATCGTACATTGTCTTCGCCGACAGTCCAGCTGCGAATGTGCTGAACGGGAGAGGCTGGGCATCGCTTGCGGCGAACGAGTTCGGCATCACGGCAAGAATCCTCTTACTTCCGGATGAGGTTGTCGAGACGATCAAGGAAGCTCAACGTAAGCAAGACATTCGGATTACCGACGACTGCGACGCGGAAACCGCGTAACTATACGAACGTCCTGGCCGCCTTGATGCGAGCTATTCCACTCTGCAGAAGCAATAGAGAAACTGCTGAGTGGTGCCAAGCGGTGTGTGGTGCAATTCCTTAAAGCTGTCCAGTAGGCGAAAGTTTTATCCCGAACTCGTCGTGCAAGGAATCCGCATTGTAGCGGACAACGTCAAGACCGCTGCACTTAGTTGGCCCCTCCGGGCCGAAAGTGCTGACAATCACATGGCCTCCAGGTTTGACCGCGTGGGCGACCTGGCGGACATAAGCGATGCGTGCATCTGTGTCTGTCAGGAAATGAAGTACCGCGCGGTCATGCCATACGTCGTAAGTACCAGCCTTCAGTTCCGTATTGGTAATATTGGCGACGAGCCAATGGACCTGCTCCGACGCTGGCCCTAGCCGCTTCCTGTTCGCGTCAATGGCGGTCTCGGAAATATCAAGAACGGTGATGTTCTGGTATCCGCGAGCCAGGAGGTCGTCCACCAGCGTCGATTCGCCGCCGCCAACATCGATAATGGAAGCAGAATGCTGGGGCGCGGCTTGCGTTATCAACTGAAGAGACGTCTCCAGATGAGGACGGTACCAACTGACGGCGTCGGGCGCCTTCGTACCGTAGATTCGCTCCCAATGATTCTGCGCGTCCCTTTGATAGACTCTGGCTCATCGTAAGTATGTCCTTCTATAGAAACCACGTCTATCCCCATCTTGTGACCATGTTGGGAAACCCGAAGCCGATCCAGAAAATTCGCGAGCGCATCATCCCTTTGGCTGATGGGAGAGTGCTTGAAATCGGCGTCGGCCCGGGTGTGAACTTCGTTCACTACGATCCCGCCAGGGTAAGCAAGCTGTATGCGCTCGAACCCAATCCGGGGATGATTCCGCGGGCAGAACAACAGCGGCGTCGAACACGGCTGGATGTTGAATTTCTCGATCTGCCGGGAGAACAAATTCCTCTGGCGGACGGTAGCGTTGACACGGTTGTGAGTACCTTCACGTTATGCACGATTCCCGGCGTGGTTGAGGCGATTCGAGGTGTTGGACGAGTGCTCAGGCCCGGCGGCCAGTTCATTTTCTTTGAGCATGGGCTTGCGCCTGACGCTGCGGTACGACGCTGGCAGGTGCGGACAGAGCCGTTTTTTCAATGGGCGTTCGAAGGCTGCCACGTGACTCGCGACATACCGGGTCTGATCAGGGACGGCGGATTCGAGATCGAGCAGATGGACACAGGGTACCTTGCCCCATTTCCTAAGACAGGAAGCCACTGCTTTTGGGGCGTCGCACGGCCAGAATCACAATAGCGGGAACTCATCGCTGCCATGCTATAGTTCCTCCCCGGTTGAAAGAAGTCCTTACTTGAGGAGGATAACTATGCGAAGGATATTGTTTGTAACTGCAGTACTGTGCGTGTGCGCTTCCCTGGCTGTAGGGCAGGGCAAGACTGGCAAGACAGCGAACGGATGGGCCTGTCCCAAACCGGCCAATGCGCACAATATCGAGATAGGAGATACGGCCGGCCACGCTTACTCGATCGACCAGATCACGTGCACTTCAACCAAGGGTGAGATCGCGGGGGTGCGAGAAAAAGAAGGCACCGGCACGGAGTTCGCAGAAATCACCGGCAATAACATGAAAGGCCACGGGGTCTTCGTCGAAACCATGAGCAACGGAGACAAGATCCACTTCGCTTATCAGTTCACCGGGACAACTAAGGACGGTCAGCTTCAGTCGGCTACTGACAATTATCGGGCCGTCAGTGGAGAAGGAAAGTTCAAGGGAATCAAGGCGAGCGGTATCTGCAAGGGAAGCGGGAAGGCGGATGGATCGGTGGAGTGGGCTTGCAATGGGAGTTACAGTGTTCCGTAAACACAAGGTTTCTCGACTAAGCGGATCGTTTCACGATCCGCTTCGCTCGAAATGACAGGGCTAAGGGAGTTCCGCTCTATCCATGCTCACCGTTGCAACCGAGCTGCGTCTAAGCATTCGGTTATGCACGCGGCATCTCGCCCGGTAGCCAGCTAATCGCGAAAAGCTCCATCTGAACGGGAAAATCACCTCCCAAGCGAAGTGAGGTCCCTCGGCTTCGCTCGGGATTTCGGCAGGGGGGCCCAGACGCCCGCTGAGCGCCTCAACTTGAACGAGGCACCCAGGGGGCATTTCGCGCCCTAACAGGTTAGCGACCACTAGTCGATGGCTAAACTTCGTGCTCCCCCTCTACCTCAGCGATGCCATATCAATCACAAAGCGGTATTTCACATCGCTCTTGGCCAAGCGGTCGTAGGCTTGGTTGATGTCCTGAATCTTGATCAGTTCTATGTCGGAGGTGATGCCGTGCTCGGCGCAGAAATCCAGCATCTCCTGCGTTTCGCGAATGCCTCCGATGGCGGAGCCAGCCAGACGGTGCCGTCCAAACAGCAAATTGAAGGCAGCCACAGGAGCAGGCTTTTCGGGCGCGCCTACCAGCGTCATGGTGCCATCAAGCTTAAGGAGAGGCAGGTAAGCGTTGAGGTCGTGCTCGGCGGAAGCTGTGTCGAGAATGAAGTCGAAGCTGGCGGCGTGCTTTAGCATCTCGTCCGAATTGGTGGAAATAACTACCTCATCAACACCCAGGCGCTTGGCGTCGGCGA
>WNFY01001812.1_pt1 | contig 30445 bp, 13 predicted proteins | sample 5400091 | NCBI WGS metagenome assembly WNFY01 (sample SAMN13153364, study PRJNA577476) | soil metagenome | isolation source: 60 cm soil or saprolite under grassland replicate 1 | place: USA:California | collected 2016-06-15 | reverse complement strand
ATGCGCCTCCCCAGGCACTCGCGCCTGGGCAGACGCAGAGCGCGCCCGGGAACCTCGGCGCCTCGATCGCTGACGCGCCTGCCTTCAATTCGGTGGTACTGACCTGCTCAACAGATCCAACGCCGAGGATACTCCGTGTGAATGGTGGACAAGCGCCGGGTATTTTCACTCCCGAAGCGAAGTACAACCAGTACACGATTGTGGGGTGCAGCTTTGGTCAGTCCCAAGGTACCGCGCACATTTTCGGATCCGGCGGCTTCACGGCAAATCTCAACATAGATTTTTGGAGCAACAGCGGAATAACGGCGCACCTCGATCCCTGGTTAGCGGGCGTTCTCGATCAAGATAATGTGACTCTTGTCGTCGTTCCAGCAGGCAAGCAGCAGCTTGAGAAGTCTGGACTCAAGTTCTACGCCGCGCGCGGTATGCCAGGGCCGGACGGCAGCGACCAAGAAGTTCCCCTTCCTTATGACTCCATGGCGCAGTCGAGGGTTGGGCTGTTTAGCGTGAATAACTTCTTGGCCGGATTCGATCAACTCCCGTCGAACGCCCTTTCCAGCTTTCCCTCTTTCTCGTTTCAGGGTACACCGGTGGCCGGCTGGGTGTTTCGTTATTTGTACGGACACGCTGACCGTATAGCCACGCTCCGGAGCCATGACTGCTTCATAAATGACGTGGGGTATGACGGCAATGCCTGCAATTTCGATCTACAGCAGCAGAATCCCGACACATGGGACTTCAGCGGGTTGGTGTCGGGGTTCGCAATCAGTTCATACACGCTCTATTACGAAAACATCGATCCGGCTACGCTATGCGGAGCCTGGGCTGACATGGATCACAGCGGCTCCGTCGTTGGGAATTGGGATTTCAATCTGAATCAGCAAAATCAAATTACTGTCACCTCGCCCGTTTACTCCTGTCACGACGTGGAATTTGGTACACGGGACAATTTTGCGGATGAGTCTTCCTACGGGCTCGCGGTTTGGGTCCTTGGCCCGCGTTGCATGGATCCGTGGACGGGACAGAAAGACCAGAACTGCATGAACAAGGTCAAGCAGAACCTGAGTTGATCGCTAACCGCCAGGATTTCGGCCCAGTGCGTGAAGCTGCACGAATGAGGAGTGAACGACATGAGACGACTAATTGAGTTGGTGAGAACTCTTGAACTGACAGTGCTTGCTGTGGTGTTACTGAGCAGTTCCGCAATCGTGATTGGACAGCAACAGCCGCCCACGGTTACCCATCCTTCGACGTCAAATGTGCAGGTCTCACCGCAGAGAGGGCCTTCCCCGTACGGCAATGCGCCGAACCCCGCTGTCGGCGTACAACGCGCGCAGGGCGCAATCACAGGCTTCGTGTACTGGCAGATGAATGTGCTTCAACCCAGCTCCAGTTGTAATGGACTAACGGTGAAGGTGGTTACAGTCAGCAAGTCCGGAATGCCGTTGCAGCTTCTCTCGAGCTCAAACACTTTTACTGCGATGGGGCCGGTGACGGACACTTCGGCGCCGGGCACTCCGAAATACATGCTTTGTTCCTATGCGTTCCAGAGCATGCCCGAGAACGTTGCCATGCGGGTGCTCTTGTATGGGGCGCCGTCTTCGTCATCTGTTTCAATGGTGTTAGGAAACCTGGTATCCGCTCAGCATGCCCAGAAACCCCTCACCAACGACGACGTGATCGCCATGGTGCACAAAAGACTACCTGAATCAGTGATCGTCTCCGCGATTCAGGCTGGGCCGAGCAAGTTTAGTACTTCGACCAACGAGCTTATCCGTTTGAATGCCGCCGGCGTGACAGAAAAAGAGCTGAACGCAATCCTTGCCGCGTCGGGAGGTAGTGCATCGAGCGGTGTCTCGGCAAACGCGCCAGGCAATTCCAACTCCAGCGCCGAAGCCATGCCCCCGTCGAAGTCCCGCATGCCCAGACTCATGGTCACTCAAGGTAGTTCCACACAGGAGTTGAAGCTTGAAAAGACGCAATTGGCAGAGACAAAGACCAAGCCTTCTTCAATGAAGGCACTGGCGGCCGATTCTGCCGTCACCCAGGCAATGCAAGCAGGAGTCAACACTGCCACCTACAGCGCGGCAACGCACATGAACTCTGGAATCGGAGGCTCCGCTGTGCAGCAAGCGGGCAGCATCTTCTCCGGCGTCATGTCGCACCGTACGCCCACCGTAACGTACGTTTGGGGAGTGCCTAGTCCGAACTCCAGCAACATCCTGCAGAACGCGAAACCGAGTTTTACCCTGGATTTTTCCCGAACGATTGGCGTAACGGCTGATGAATACGAACCTGCCATCGTCAAACTGACTCCCGCGCAGAACACCTGCCGCATTGTGGGAGCGACACAAGGCAAGGAAGACGTCCGCTCAACTCCGGCCGCCGACTGGCAGATGTATTCCCACTTTCTCGAGGAACGCGTCTCCAGCACTCCGCAGAAACTTGGACCCGGCAAATACAAAATCGCGGCAAATTCCGAACTGGTGCCGGGCGAGTACGGCATTGTCCTGCGCCCAGTTTCAAAGGGAAAGAAATTTTCCGGCGGTGACGTCGCCCGCGCCCAGGGCGACGGACTCATGTTTGATGCGATCTGGACGTTTCAAATCTCAGAGGATGCCGAGTAAAGAACTCATGGTGAGCAGCGTCAACACTGAAGAAATCAGAAGGAGAAACGATATGCGATCTTCCGTAACGACTTGGATTTGTCCAATGCTTGGCCTCGCACTGGTCGTCACCTCAGCTTGCAATTCAGGTTCGGGTTCGAATAGTGCAGCGGTTGCCGCAGACGGCCCTGGCAGTCATATCGATGTATTGTGCATCGGCGACCGCATCAACAATCCGCCGGAATCATTCCACTACTCCTACAAATATTCGGATATGTCCGGCTCTGCGCAAAAAGACGCCGACATCACACCCCAGGTCATGGACATCACGATCAAAGACAAATCCGGCTCTCATTCGTTTCACGGCGTGCATTCGAATGAGGCTAGCTGGAACAGTGCAGTCGTGGACCTCTCGAACCTCAACATGACTGCCATGTCCAGTCGGCTTGACAGCCTCAACAACACTTCTGCAATTGTCCGACAGAGTTCAGAACCGATGAACGGATACGACACGACCAAGTATTCGATTGATACGGCAAACGCGAGCTCATCAGACAAAAAGAAATTTGAATTCTTGTTTGGCACGGGCAGCTTTGAGAAGGGCACGGCTTGGGTTCCTGGGGATGGCTGCGCGGTGAAACTCGTCCTGGACGAAGCTGTTCAGATAAATGGCAGCCTGAAAAATGCGCATTACGAAATACAGAGGATCAAGAAGTAGATCTCACGTGAGTAGCAGATTCTAGAAAGGAGTTATGACTATGGCATTCTGTGCGAACTGCGGAGCGGCATTGAGTGAGGGACCAGGATTTTGCGCAAGTTGTGGCAGGCAGATTGGCGGAGCAAGCCAGGCGCCGCCTTCGGGGCCTCAAGTGGGAGCAGTCGGTGGCCCGGCAGCCAGTTCTGGGCTGGCGTCGAATTCTGCTGCTGCGCTTGCGTATGTCCTCGGATTGATCACTGGGATCGTCTTTCTTGTGCTGGAGCCGTACAAGCGAGACCGCTTTGTGCGCTTTCATGCCATGCAATCGATTCTGTTTTGCGGTGCAGCCATTGTGTTCAGCATTGCGTGGAGCATCGTTTGGGGAATTCTGTTCAGTATCAGTGGATCGCTGATCTTCATCGATGTCCCGCTGCGACTCGTGATCTCACTGGGCCTGTTTCTATTCTGGCTGTTCGTCATGTACCAGGCTTATAGCCAGCGAGAGTACCGCATTCCGATCATCGGTGCGATTGCGGCAAAACAAGTCGGCTAGCGTGTCAGGGGCGTGGTGCCACTTGTTTCAACTATTTGGACGCGAGGAGCACAACTATGGAGCAAGGCAGAACACTGAGGTTCGTTTACGCAGCTTTTGCCACGGGGGCGATTGCTATGGTTTTGATGTCCGCATTGGCGTGCAGTTCTAACCCAAGCTCCAAATTGTCAGCAAAGAAAACGGCCGATGGAGAGCCGGCAGCAAACGCGCCAAACGGTTCTGCGGCTGCGCAATCCAAGCCGGATCCAGGGATTAACCTCAACTGCGTTTACGACCGGCTCCAAAATCCACCGGAACCGTTCCACTACGTTTACAAAAAGACGGCGTCGGAGGGTCCTAAGGTAGATCAGGAAGCCGATGTCACGCCCCAAACCATCGATGGCTTTCGTGGCCAGCCGGATGGATCGCAGCAGCTCATCCACGCAATGCGCTCCGACTCGCAGGGTTGGCAGAGCGCACTCGCAGGTCTGACGGGCATTTCCGGAATCTCAGGCACCGTTAGCACCTTCAATCACAGTTCTGCGATGCAGCGCGAATCGGATGGCGGCCAGGTCAATGGATACCAGACGATTCATTACTCCATTGATACAGCACGATGGGACACGACGACGCGACAGATGCTCGGCGGCTTCACTTTGGGCCCGGGCGGATTTGACAAAGGCGACGCATGGGTAATGGCAGACGGCTGCCCGGTGAAGCTCGTTCTGGATGATGAGATGCACAACAAGGATGGCAGCCTGCTCGAAACGGTCCATTACGAGGAGTCAATAGCCAAAAAATGACTCTCCGTAAACATCTCGTGACAGAATTCGCTCTCATGCTCGTGCTCGCGTCCGTGGCTTGCGTCAAACATGGCACGCCGCCTCTTGCGCTCGAGGAGTGCAATCCTGCCGGTTACATCTCCTGCATGCAGGCGGCAACATTTGTCTCGCTTCCGATTACAGATAGCAATCTCTTCCTCACATATTCGAGCAGATGGACGCCAGGTATCTCCGGGCAGCCCGGGTGGGACGCACGCTCTTTGGGCTTGGGTGGTTGGTCAATAGACGTGGTTCAAAGATATGACAAGGCAAGTCGTCTGCTGATCAGCGGCGACGGTTCGTGGCGCTTGACTGATGGCGTCAAGCTCCCGTCGGGCGAAATAGCAGTGCCGAATTTTGACGCAAGTGTTGCCTACGTTTTCGATTCTGCCGGGCGCCACGTTCGAACCGTTGACGGGCGCCTCGGAACTGATCTCATCCGAATCAGTTATGACCCCGCCGGAAATCTTGCAGGTCTGGAGGGATCTGCCAACGGCCAGCCAGTGCACATTTCCGTTAAACGCGACTCGCGCGGCGTGGCCAGGGCCCTCTCTGGAATCGATGGCGGCACAACCACTCTGGGGATCGATGACAGCGGTCGTTTGGCGAGCCTGACTGATCCTGCGGGAAGTGCGACCCGAATTACATGGAACAACGCAGGACTAGTTGAAACCCTGACGGATCCCGCGGATGCCGTCACGCGATTCACTTATGACGAGTCTCACAGGCTTGTAACCACCACCGATCCAGATGCTGTTGTGCAAACCTTCGAAACCAAAGCCAGCGCAGATAGCCTCGAAATTCGCGCTTCAACAAAACTTGGGCGACATTGGTCTTACCGCGCTGAAACTACTCGAGGTGGCATTCGTCGAACGTTTACAGCTCGAGATGGCACAACGAGCAGCGAGACCGTCGATTCGAATGGCGCTCGCGAAATCGAGTTAGCCGAAGGCACACGCTTCCACATCGGCGTTCTTCCGAATCCAGTGTGGCGGATGGCGGCGCCCATCTTGACGCCCGTAGTGCAAACCCGTACGGACGGCGTCAGGTCGCGGCGTGAGATCAAGTATAATCTGCAGCCTCAGCGCGGCCTTCCCTACCTGCTTGCCGGTTCTGTAACGACGGTCATCAACGGCCAGCCTTGGACGCAAAACTTCGATCCAACACAACGTACGACCAATCTCACCGATCCCGTCGGCCGCATTTCGAAGGTTAGTTATGACGAGCGTGGCCGCTTGCTCGGCTACTCCGCGCCCGGTTTGGCGCGAATCAGCTATGCCTACAATTCTGACGGCCGCAAAACTATCGAAACTGCTGGAACCGCAAAGCTTGCTCGGACCACGCGATATTCTTATGACCCAAACACCGGCGAGATCGCTGCGACACTTCCTGACGGTTCCACCCAGAAAACCAAGTATGACAAAGCTGGGCGAGCAGTCGGCGTTTCCTCCGATGACAGATCAACGGTTATCGCCGGTTACGATGCCGCCGGCCGAATCGTACATATTCAGCCGCCCGGTGGACTGAATTTCACTCTCGGCAATAGTCCTGCCGGCCGCCCCACGGCGTTTATTCCTCCGATGGTCGAAAGCGATGGTTCTGCTGAGACAAGCTCCTATGACGCCAACGGACAGTTAACGGCTGTCTCTGGTCCCGGCAGTAGCGTCATGAATATTTCCTACGATTCCGAAGGCAGACCCAGCAGTTGGACATTTGATCAAGGCAAGCGCACCGCCTTTTACCAAGCACACTCGGGAGTTATGAGTGAAGCAAACGACCCTAGCGGGGTTAAAACCAGCTATAGCTATGTGTCCAATGTGCCTACTGGCTTGAAATGGTCGGGAGAGATCAACGGTTCCGTCTCGGCCTCGCTCGACGCAGATGGACGAGTGGCGCGCGAATCGGTGAACGGCTCCAGCAATCTGGATTACAAATACGATCCGGCCGGCAATCTCATTGGGGTGGGTCCGCTTTCATTGGTCCGCGATCCCGCCAGCGGTCTCGTGACTCGAAGCATCGTTGGAGTCATCGAGACCCAGCATGAATATGACGCGAACAATCAATTGATTCGCACAACCACCACCGCATCCGGCAAGCTTCTGCTGGATCGGCTCTACGCCCGTGATTCGCTGGGCCGCATCCAGAGCGTTGCTGAAACAACCGGGGACAAGAAAACTAAAACGATCAGTTATACCTACGACCGTGCAGGCCGCCTGGCTGCGACCCGCGTCAATGGCGTTGCTGAAAACTATACTTACGACTCCGCTGGCAACCGCATAGGCATTTCACGCGCACACGAAAAAGTGAATGCCGTATACGACGACCGCGACAGACTGATTATTCAGGGTGGGATGAAGTTCTCGTGGGCATCGAACGGCAGCCTAACCCAGCGCACCGAACACACTGATGCAACACAGTTTGTCTATGACGACCTCGGCGCTCTGCGTCGCGCAAAGCTCGCCGACGGCCGCGAAATCAAATATCTGGTCGATGCCGATGGGCGAAGAGTCGGACGCGAAGTTGCGGGTAAACACGTCGGGTATCTATACCGGATTGATGGTTCGCTCGCCGCCGAAATAGATAGCGCGGGAAAAATCATCTCACGATTTGCTTACGACGATTCCGACCACCTTGCCCTGGTCGAACGCGAAGGCGTGACCTATCGCGTCGTGACCGACACGGTCGGCAGTCCACTGCTGATCATTGACTCCCGTACCGGATCCGTTGCCGAGAGCATTAATTATGACGCGTGGGGCAGCATAAAGGAAGACAGCAGGCCGGAGCTGATATCGATCTCTTTTGCGGGGGGCCTTCGTGATCCGGACAGCGGATTCATTCTCTTTGGTGCACGTGATTATGATCCCGCAATTGGTCGCTGGACCGGGGCGGATCCAATTCGATTTGCGGGCGGGGATGCCAACCTTTATCGCTATGCTGCGGCGGACCCGGTGAATGGCGTAGATCGAAGTGGCCTTAATTCCGAAGGCACAACCAATCTCGGTACTCCAATGCCGATGGGGCCGCCAGGCCAAGGGATAACAGTCTATCTGCCGGAGGGCCCGGGTACTCCAATTAACTACCGGCCACCGGGAGCTGGTCCGAAAAACGGGGGTAACGGTGGCCGAAGCGGGCCGGGGGGCGGAACAGGTGGAAATCCGGTGCCAATGGGAAATCCACCGCCGCCTGGTGGCCGGAGTTGGAGTTGTAGGGGCTTTGGTTGTGCTCCTTTCGGACCCAACAAGGGTGGGTGTTTTATGGGGAGTTGCTCTGGAGGTCCAAACGGATTTCACTGCATGGCGATATCTTGCGACGATCCAGACTCAGATGCGAAATGTATGTTTTGTTCGATTGGCGACCCGCACTTCTTGGCTGCCGAGAGTCTTCATTTCGACTTCCAAGCTGCGGGCGAATTCCTCGCCGCAGCCACGCCGGATGGCAAGATCACCGTCCAATCCCGCCAGGAGCCTGTACTCGGTGGAACCGAGGTCACCTTCAATACTGCGGTGGCCGCAAATGTAGATGGTGACCGAATTGGCGTCTATGCCAAGGAACCATCGTTCCTCATGGTCAACGGCACCGCTATCGACGACGCGGATGTGGAGAAGCGTCTGCCACACGGCGGTAAACTCCAGCGGCATGGCGGGGTCGTAAACATAAGCTGGCCCGACGGTACTCGACTCCACGTCACTCGACTCGGATCGACACTGAATTACGGCATCAATTTTTCCCCGAATACGAAGACATTCATCGGCCTGTTCGGGAACTCCAGAAAGGCGGACGAGTTAACCGGGCGCGACGGATCGATCCTGAGCCGCTCCGATCCCGCATTTCAGACGAAACTCTACCGCCAGTTCGGAAGCAGCTGGCGCATCAAGCAATCCGAGTCGCTCTTTCACTACTGGCGACGCGAGAGCACGGCGACGTTCACCAATCTAAACATCCCTTCAAAGGAGGTTCGCGCGGTCTCGCTTCCAGCATCAACGCGATCGAATGCCGAGTCCGTCTGCCGCTCCGTGGGCGTTCGCAACCAGCCGGCACTCGACGATTGCATTCTGGACGTCGGCATCACCGGCATGCCCGCGTTTGCGGCAGCCTCAGTTGGATTCGAAAGCTGGCACGATCAGAGCGCGCCGTCCGCCTACACCACTGCGGCACTCCCTGGCGGCAACTCCTCTACAACTAATGACTCGCAACCGGCTGCGGACCAATACAACATCCACATCGGCGATGCCGTTTCCGCTGATCGTCCAGCAAAAGGCGCAGGTGCGATCGTGAAAGCGGGACAGAAGCAGATATACTCTTTCTCCGCCCACGCCGGAGACAACATCTACGTTGCAGTTGGTCCGTGCAGCGGCGGCACGCCCAGCTTCAGTCTAGTCAAGCCCGATAACGGTGTAGTCGATGGCGTCGGCGCCTGTCGCGACTTTGGTCCTGTGACTCTGCCAGTCATCGGAACCTACCGCATCGTTACGAGAGCCAATGCAGCTCCTGCGCATTATGGTTTTTCGCTGCGCGCGGCAACACTGAATCAGTTTTCAATAAAGGTCGGTGACGCGGTCTCCCCAGACCATCCTACGGGCGCCGGAATTATTACCCAGCAAGGACAACGCCAATCATTCGGGTTCGCCGCGCGTGCGGGAGATATCGTGTACGTCGGCATTGGCCCTTGCGATGGCGGACTGCTCTCATTTGATCTCAGAAATCAGCACAACAGTCTTCTTGACGGCGCATCAGGCTGCCATGATATCGAGAGGCAGGTGCTGTCCGAATCCGGTACCTATCACATCATCGCCAGGACTGATCAGCCGCCTGCTCGCTACAGCTTCTTCGTTCACGAAGCCCCCGCTGACCAGCGCTTCGCCGTGCGAATGCCGGTTACGGTCTCTCCGGATTCTCCTGCAAAAGGCGCCGGACACATCACCGCTCAGGGCGCACAACAGTTCTATGACTTCGCTGCCACCCCAGGAAGCTTTGTTCACATCGAGGGCAAATGCATTCCGGCCTGCTCAAATCTGGAAATCAGAGCAACGAGCATCGGCGATCACGGCCGCCTGGGTTCTCTCGGCCTAGATCACGTGAATTTCGATTGGAAGTTGCCGTCCGGCGGCAGATACACGATTCAGGTTCGTTCGAACGGATACGTGGGGAGCTACGCCTTTAGCGCTTCCCAAACAAAGACCCAGCGCCGCTGATTCGTTCGTTTTTTGTCAGAGTGCCTCGACAAAGCTCCCGCTCCGACGCGACGCAGATCTCAGTGCGGATGTCTAAACGAGGAAGAAGCCCCGCACCCGCCCCTGGTAGCCAGTCAAGAAACTTCCGGCGGTCTTCTTCGCTCCCAACACCGCATCGATCTGGCAGGCGATGAACACGCGGGCCCTTCCGCGAAGCCGCTGCAAACTACGGCAATTCGAGGCAGGGAATTCTTCCGCTTGTACTAAAAGGGCTGATGTTTCGCGTGTCGGTTGCGAGGGTAGGTTTGGTTGTCCTAAACAGTGCATGACGAAAATCCGGTGCAGTCGCTCGCGGGCCAGCATCCCTCGGGCGCTCGGTCTGCGCGGCGGGCGATTCGCGTGAGAGGATCATATTTTCCAATTGGAGATCGAGCGCTCCCAGCGGTAAGACCGAAGGAGCTGGACTATATTTTAGGTCGTCGGCGAGGTACCACCATCGATCTGTTGCATTCCGTGCTGGTCGTCAAAGACCGCACGATCGCACACGGTTCCCTCCCAACCGATTGGCACTTCTCGGGATTGTGCCGCTATTACCGGCAAATCTGGAAACCGTGAGACCGGCGATCTCTCTGTCGCACAACTGAGGCTGGGAAAACTGGCGAGGACGACGGGACTCGAACCCGCTCCTCTGCCGTCACACGCATCCTGCAGACGAACTACTGTGCTATTTGTGGGTGACTCGTTCAAGGTTGCGGGTTCAGCGATTTGCCGTCCACGTTCCGCCTCACCCGATGATCGAAATGCGGTCTGCGAGATTCGGAAAGGGGCAAGAAATTGACCCATTAGTGCGCAGCTGAATCGAATGCTGGACAAATTGCGCTGCTGCGCCGCTCTCAATCCACCAGGTCGGCATCGTATGCTTTCAAGCGAATGACACCTTCATACGAGGCGCCACTAATGAGGCCCCGTTTGCTTCCGTTAATGGGTACCGTTTTCTCTTCGTCGGTTGTATTTACGTACAGCGTTCTGCCGTCGACCACACGCGCGTAAACGCCTGGAGGAGTTTCCGGTCCCCTTTCGACTCCTAAGTCGGCGTACATACCGCGCACGAGCGGACCAATCACCGAGATTTGCGAAGGAACCGCGACGTAGATAGCGCGCCCCTTGCCAAAAGCGTTGACCGTGACGGCCGGCGACTTGTCCGGAGTGTTCGTAAACATGGCTATCGGCTTCGCCGTGCGAGGCTCAAGAACCTCATAGAAACTGATGTTTGCTTTCTCAGTCTTGCCGTTCAGACTTATTTCCGGAGGCGTGCTTGGCCGGTAGAACTCTTCGGTGCGAATCCCGAACACGTCGCTTACCCTGCCGGGGAGTGGGGTGTCGAACCACTGATTGTTTTCATCCACCTTCGCCGACATGGCGGTCATAATCACCGTGCCCCCATTTCGAACGTAGTTGCGGATGGCCTCGGCGCTGGCGGTGTCCATCAGATAATCGGCGGGAATGACCAGCAATTCATAGCCGTCCAGGGAACTGTGGCCGATGTTGATGATTGCGACATCGATGTTGTCATCAAAGAACGGCTGCAAGGCGCTTTGGACCTGGTCGGTATAAGCAACCGTGAAATACTGGCGGACTGTATTGCTCGGGCCCGGCGGATGAGAGGCCATCTTGCTTTCAAATGAGTAAGCGATGGCAACATCGGGCTTGTGATAGCGGGGGAAACCCAGGTGTTGCAGCTTCGAAAACTCGCTCGCGATCTGCTTGTACTCCGCGTATTTCCAGGAGGGTGTGCCATCGTGATCGAGTAATCCGAACAGCGCCTGCTCTTCTCCGCCCCGATGCGTGTTGAAGGTCCACGCCAAGAACGTCTGGCCGTAATCCATCAGCGCCAAGTAGGCCCACATGCGAATAATGCCTTTCGGGCCACCATAAGTGCCTCCACCGCTCGTGAATTCGTTGAACCACGCCGGAGTGGGAAGATCACCTTTTACCAGGAGAGCACCGAATGAGACATCAAGGGGATTGGCCGGGTAGAAACCCTCGGCTCCGTAGCTCACGTATTTCTTGTACGAGCTCAGATAATCGAACCCTCTGCGCCAGGCCGTGTCCCAGAGATTGGAAACCGCCGGCAGAGTAGGAACGTTGCGTTCGCGCACTTTCTCCAGGTCCTCGAGGACAGAAATGGTTACGTCGGACCAAAAGCGCCGCAGGTCAAGATACCTCTCGGGAGGGGAAGGGCCGTTGGCGTAAGGTAATTGCACCTCGTCAAACGAATTCAAGTGCCGTGACCAGCGCTGCGTCGCCCATGCCTTGTTCAGGTTTTCAATCGTTCCGTATTTTCCCTTCAGCCACTCAATAAATCTGTGGCGATCTCCTTCGGAATACGACATCACGCCGTTACCGATTTCGTTGTTGTATCCGATGGCGGCCAGTGCAGGATTATGAGCATAGTGTCGCGTCAACTCATCAGCAAAGCGAACCAGGTGCTCGCGATATGCCGGATCGCTGATGTCGTCCATGTAGCGTTCGGCGGGGTACACGGTGGCGCCTTGCTCATTAACCATGTTCACAGTTGGATACTTGTGATGGAGCCAGATGGGAGCCGGCGATCCGCCAATATCGAGGACCACCTTGATTCCCGTGTGGTTCATCTGCTCGATAATGTTGTCGAACCACGCGAATTCAAACTGTCCTTCCGATGGCTCGAAGGCATCCCAGGACAGATCGCCCATGCGAACCAGCGTGAACCCCGCCTGCTTCATGAGCGCTATGTCCTGGCGGATCTGTTCGGGTGAGCGATCTACGGGCTGATAGCAGGTTCCAACAAACAGCTGTCCCTTGCCGGGCCAATCGGGATGTTGATCGACACTTTGTCCAAAAAGAACTGTGCTGCTCAGGAATAAAGCAATCGCAATTAAAGTTCGTCGCAAGATCATATCCTTTGCTGTGGTATCAATCGTGCTGTGCCTGCAGTCCAACTCAGCTCGCAAGGATTCGAAACGAAAATGCGTACTTACACGGCGGAACGTCTGGTACTTGGATCTCGAGGCCCTGTGTTCCGCGCGTCCACTTTAGCTTGGATTTCGTTCCAAGCAGTCCTACCTTCTTAATTTGGGGAGTGTTTCACCCTTCTTGGTGAATCGTATGTCTGCATGATCGAACTTGAGTTGAGTGAACTGGTAACTCAGCTTCTTCTTTGCTTCTGTCGAAGGGCCTTCCCCATAGATCTTCCACGGACGCGTACCCCTGATTGCATCGCTATTTACCTGGTGCATTCCGCAAGTTCATTCAGGAAGGAAACCTCGTCGCTATCCGGCTCTCCATGACCGGGCAGCGGGATGCTCAGCAGGAGATTTCCATTCTTGCTGACGATGTCCACGAAAAGGGGAATGATCGAAGAGGCTCTCTGATACGTGTGGTGTTCAAACAGGCGCCTGCTGTAGTGCCAGTTCCCGATGCACATCTCTGTCTGCCAGGGTTTTTCCTGAAGTCCTTCTGCCGTGCCAAACTCGAAATCGCGGGTCAGTGTGCCCCACACAGGCTCGGGAACCTCGTTGAGATCAACCACTCCTTCTAAATGACCAGCATGATCCTGCATGTTCTTGTTGTAGTAATGGGCCATGATCTGCGGCGCGAGATCGGGGATGCCCAGCCAGACCTTAAGATCAGGGGCCCATTGCCCACCATCGTCGAAGGTGAACTGCGCACCGTCGTCGAAATTCAATATGTCGGGACCATAGCTGTCGATAACATCCTGCACTCGTAAAAGGAATTGCTGGACGAACTCCGGACAGGGCGTGTTCTTGGCATGGGGTTTTCCGTTGAGCATTTACGGATCCATGCCTTCCCACCATTTCCCCTTGCCGTCGGCGATTGTCTGCATGCCGTCGTAAGGAACTCCTGCCAGCGGTCGCGCCGTATCGCTTTTGTAGCGAACAGGAAGAAACTCATCCCACGTGCGGTGCGGCGTCCCCTGATAGCTCACCCCAAATCGCAATCCATTGGAACGCGCAATCTTTGCCCACGTGCCCACGATGTCACGCTTTGGACCAACGTTAACGCAATTCCACGGCTGATGTTTCGAATTCCAGCAATCGAAGTTGTCGTGGTGGGTAGCCAAAGCTACGAGATACTCCGCACCCGCACGTTTGTAGAGCTTGATAAGCACCTCTGGCTCCCATTTCTCTGTTTTCCACAAATTACAGATGTCCTTGTAGCCGAATTGCGAGGGATGCCCGAAATTCTTTACGTGGTACTCGTATTGAGCCGATCCTTGCATGTACATATTCCGCGCGTACCAATCGCCTTGTTCGGGGACGCATTGCGGGCTCAGTGCGCCCAGATTCCGAATTTGGCGTCACGAAACCAATCTGAGCAGCTGTATGACTTCAGAGACTCCCAGAATGGCAAGAACGGGCCATCCGGAACTTGGCCGCGAAAGAACGGTGATTGCCCGAACGCCTTAGAGGCTGCAGCCAGCGCAAGCGCGCATGCTCCGCCCAGCAGAAGTGATCGACGGTTCAAATGGTCGTACCTTCCCTCAGTGCATTCCGGAGAACTTTTCTTGCTTGATCCTCTCCAGGGTAACCAATACCACGTCGTTGCTGCGCATCGGCAGCGAGAAGTTATAAGAGCCACTCTCTCCAATGCGGATAACCCGATCGGCTTCGGGAAGGTCTCTCGTCGGCAACTGTAGTTGCTCAACCTGCGAAGGTGTCAGATCTTTGGGCGCTCCCATATCAATGTAGGCTGAATACGCGTCATTCGCGCGAAAGCCGGTGCGATGAATCTTTAGTCGATAGCCACCCTGCTTCAGACTGTTGAAACTTAGCGCCACGGCCGGAGCGGGCTCGGCCGGAACGATGCGGCTGTAAAACGGCCGATTGCTCACCTTCTGCTGCGGTTGTTCAAAGTCCCAGATAAGGGCCGAGACGTTGTCATCCTTTTCAGCGGCGAAAACCTGTGAGTCCTTTGCAGAAATCTCATCACCCTGGAGCTCATGGAGATACTTGTAAGCGAAGTATGCTGGCTTACGAATGCCTTCGCGATTCAACAGTCCGAATCCTCCGTGGAACGGGGTTGGCGGCGGGCCGGGTTCTTCGAAAAGATCCGTGTACGTCCAGTAACTCATGCCTTGCGCGAGGCCTTGGGTGGCCTTGAGCTTGCTCACAATATACGGCGCGCTGATATACGAGTCATGCACAAGATCGCGCGGGGTGTAGCTTGTGCTCCATTCAGTGAAGTAGAGTGGCAGGTCAGGGAACTTCGATGCCCTGATCTGCTCACGAACCCTGCGCACGTCCCCGACAATCGCGTCCGAAGAAAGTGAGAGTTTGGTGTCCTCGTGACCGTTCTCGTCAAGAAAGCCTCCATCAACACCATAAGCATGGGTGCTGACAAAATCCACCGCAGCACCGCTCTTCGCCACATGATCAAGAAACTCAGGTACCCAGGCGGCGTCGGCCGTTGATGGCCCGCCAATTCGCAGCTTTGGGTCCACGGCTTTGATCGTATTCGCCGTCAGATCGTACAGCTCAAAGTACGTGTTTTGGTCTGCGCCTTCCCAGAAGCCGGAAAGGTTCGGCTCGTTCCAGACCTCGAAAAACCATGTCCGGACCTCGTCCTGACCGTAGCGTTCCTCGATGTGGTGAATGAACGCGTCCACCAACTGCTTCCAGGCCAGCGGCACTGGATGAGAGGTGTTGCCCTGCCAATAGAAGATTTTGTTGTCGGATGTCTTCATCGCGTTAGGCGTGAAGCCCAGTTCCACGAACGGCTTGATGCGCCGAGTCAGCAGGTCATCATAGAGCTGATCAATTTTTGTCCAGTTGTAGATCGTTTTATCGTTCTCGACGCGAACCGTACCCAGCACATCGTGGAAGATGGCATGAAAGCGAATGTAGCGGAAGCCGAGTTCATTCACGGCCGTTTTTAATTGCACTTGGTTGTCGTCGCGGATTAATGTTCCGGGAAAATCCGACCGCACACAAAGGTCGAAGAAACGGTCGAGCGGTTTGGACGCTTGCTGAGCATCAAGTTCGATGTGACGCGGAGCTCCCTCAGTTTCCGCCGAAGTCGTGCGTGGAACTCCCATAAATGAGAGCATCACAGCGACACACAATATTCGTTGGGCGAAACCCATGATCTTATGGATCATAAACGGATCATAAAGAAGTACCGAGTTTAAGCCGGCATAGGTTCAAGAGACGAGAAGAGAATTTTCCAGCTCTTAATTGAGAAAAAAGACCGGGCCACAGAAATACTGACCCAGTCTTAGTGGGGTACCAGGGCTGGAGGCACCCGTCTCGAAAAAATCAAAATGTGTACTTGGCAGACATCTCGAGAACACGGTTGCCAAGTTTTGTGCTCGCGTAACCCGTCGCAATATTGGTTCCGGTGAGCTTGTAGTTTCCAGACGCTAAGTTTTGCACGACGTAAGTGCCGGAGCCGAGAGGGCAGTGGTTGCTCCCGCTCGCCGGGGCTCCATTACATTCGTACGCCATACTCAACGCGATGTCCCCATTATTTTGGAAACTGTCCAGTGCATGGTTCAAGAAATTGAATGCGGACAAGCGAAATTCAGCGTTCTGCTTTTCTGCGATCTTGAAAGTCTTGAATACAGAAAGGTCGCTGTTGAAGAAGGCGGGGCCGTGCATATATGGCAGCTGCCATGGTCCGTTCACACCTGGTGTGGGCCCGCTGAAACACGCCGCAGCAAAGTACTCGTGTGCCTTCAGGTGAGCGGTTGGATTGCAGATAACCGTTGGCTGCAGGTTGGGACTCGGAGAGCCGAGGTAGGCGGTATTACTGAGGCCGTACGCACCCCATGAGTTCGCCGTCGGGTCGAACCACGAGGGCCCGCTCCCATTCAGGCTCAGGTTGGTACTGCTTAGAGTGGTCAGATCCGGCCCGCTTTGCCACGTCGTGACGCCGGAGAGATTCCATCCGTTCAACGCATAGCCAATCGCTCCATGTAGAGGGTTGCCCTCTTGGAGCACATAGGAGAGGTTGATGATGTGAGAGCGGTCAATGCTCAGCACACCGTAATCATGATGAAGGTTGGTTGGATCTGGAGCGCTCCCGTTCAACTGGGAAGTACCTTGCGTTCCCAGCGCCTTCGACCACGTGTAGTTCAGGTTGTAAGTAACCCGGCCTTTTGAGCGTACCCAGCTTAGCTGCAGGGCGTTGTAGTTGGTTTTGGCAAGATGTGAGCCTACGTTGACCTGTGCGGATCCGAAGTCAGTGTTATACGGGTACAGGTTTGGTGGCACGGGAATAGTACATCCGTTGCCGGCGGCACCTCCTGGATTGTTCTGTTGCAGCGGAGAGCAACCCGTGGCCGCAAAAACTGCCCCGATTGGAATCACGTTCAAATTTTGTGGACTTCCCTGCAGCATGCCATATAAAGACTCAGAGCCGACGTAGCCCGCTTCCAACAGTGAGTTCCCCGGAAGCTGCTGAGAGATAGTGAGGTTGTAGTTGCGCGAAATCGGCTGATTGTGATCTCTCAGAAGCGTCCCGGCCGTGTTGCCGCATGTTCCTCCGCCGGGACGCTGTGGGCCGCAGCCAACTGAGGGCAGGCTGCCGGGAATGCCGAATCCCTGGGCAAAGGAAATACTAATTGGATAAGTATTGTTATATTGAACGACACCTTGGGAAAGGCCTACACTAGTCGAAGTATCGCGATAGCCGTACTCGCCCCAACCACCTCGCAGGACCGTCTTCCCGTTTCCAAGTACGTCCAGAGCCATTCCAAGGCGCGGTTGCCAAATAATGCTGGAGACGTCTCGACCCGTGACGGGAACACTGGGAGTTTCACCGTGCCACGTGAACCCTGGAACGGCAGCGGTAGCAACGTTCAAATTACCGGTCCAAGTAGGCATGCCGGACCCATCGGCCGTGCGCCAGGCACCCAGATGGTCGGCTCGCAATCCAAGATTCAGGGTTAAGCGTTTAGTGAGCTTCCAGTCATCTTGGACGAATCCGGAATAGTTTGGCTCCCAAAGCCTATCGAGCGCTTGCTTGTTGACTTCGTCGAAGTTACCCGTCCCCAATAGAAGGTTGGCAACTGGATTATTGGAACCGCAGAGATGAGCATTATCGAAGCAATTCGTCATCGGTGTGTTGTTCCAGTTTGCCGCCGCCACCTCGAAATTTCCGTTATAGTCGGTAAACTCGGCGGTGTCGTTTTCGCTTTTTTCGAAGTAAAAACCTCCTTTGATCGTGTGAGTTTTGTAGGCCTTCGTCAAATTGTCCTCAGCGGTGTAATTCCACTTCTTCCAAAGGAATGCACCGCCGCTGCCGGAGAAGATATCCGGCTGTTCCATTTGCGGAACACCTGCGAGCCAGTAGCCATTCCCCAGCTGCGGCATCATTGTGCTCTTGTTTGCGTACGGCCCGTTCGAATATGGATAGGCTGTACCAGCAATGCCCCCTGTCGCCTTTGACCAAGCGTTCTTTTTCGTGCTCGTGAGTGGGTAATTCACATACCCGAGGGCGCTCTGCAAATCGTTCGTCAAGGTTGGATTGATGATTTTTACGTAATGGCCTGAGACAGTTTGGGAGTTGTCTCGGGCTGCCAGCCCGCCTGGAAACGGTATTGAGTTGCCTGGCTGCCACCAGAGGTGGATTGGCACCTCGTCCGTCTCTTTCTGTATCTGGTAAGTGACATACAACTTACTGTTCTCGCTGTAGTTATAGTCTGCCCGTGAGCGCCACATCCACCCATTCTGACTTTGGTTTACAGGCTGGATGTAGTCGAATCCGCCGGTGGCAGAAGGATCGGCGTTCGGCGAGGGAATGTTGGCCAGGTAAATCGCGCCGCCTGGGTCGAACGAAGCCGTGGGAATATTCTGAAAGGTAGCGCTTCCACCCAAAGTCGCAGTGCTGTCGGTCCAGCCGAAATTAGAACTATTGGGACCTGGGAGCTTGGGGTATGGAGCGACTCCGCCGACCGGGCTGTTGAACGTTGGGCTGGTATTAAAGGCCTGCGTGCAAACCGGAGCAGTCGTATTTCCTCCGGATGTACAAAACGCTGTGTTATCGGGAGCAACTGCCGGATTTATGTCGAAGATACCATTGCGCATGCTCGCGGTGGGCACTGTGTCGGTGATCAACCCGTTGATCGATCCGCCGCTTGAGGCCGCAAAGCCGGCCTGGTAGTAATACTCATACGCGGAATCGAATACCAGCTTCTTATTGGTGTGCGGAACCGGCCCGCTAAATTGCACTCCGGGATAAAGGAAGCGGCCTGTTGGAGGAGAGATTTTGAGCGGATTGGTGGCGTTGTTGATCAACATCTGATTCTTAAAAGCCCAGTCCAGAGAATTGAGACTGTTATCGCGCGCATGCAGGTAGGCCTCACCGTGATAGCTGGTTGTGCCGGATTTCCCAATTACATTGACGACAATCGGACCCTTGGCGCTATCGGCTCCGAAATTCGAGGTTTGGACTTTGACCTCCGAGACCATGTCGCCATTCACCGTGGCGGTAGCGCCACAGTTGCAGCCGGTATCAATAATGTGCGCGCCATCCATGGTCAGGTCGCTGCCACCGCTCCGATAGGGTGACCCATTGCCCACGTAATTCTGTCCAACCGTGCCGCTAGTGGGAGAAACGATGCTATTATTTCCAGCCGAGTTCTGAATGGAACCGCCACCGAACACGGCGAAGCCAGGCAGCGTACGGACCAGTTCGGTCACGTCGCGGCCTTGAAGCGTGAGATTTTGGATTTGCTGGGCGGTGATGACTGCGCTGCGTTCACCTGAGTCGACAAGAGCAATTTCGTCCGCGGTGCTCACCACTTCAACCGTTTCCGTATTGGCTCCGACTTGCAGCGCTGCTTCGACCGTACGCACGTCGCCGGGAAGAAGCGGGATGCCCTTATGCTCCCAAGCCTTGAAATTCCGCGTTTGGACCTTCACCGTGTAGGCGCCGGGCGTAACCGCGGCAAAGGAAAAGTAGCCCGTCCCGTTGCTTACAGTTGCGCGATCCTCGCCAGTGGCTTCGTTATGCATCGTGACATTCGCGCCTGCCAGAGAAGCACCTGATTGATCAGTCACAGTGCCGGTTATCGTGCCCAGAGATTGGGCGTTCGCCAATGTCGATAGAACTAGGAAGCTCAGGAGGAAGCCCGTAAAGAGCTTCGCGCCGCTCCAGAAAACTCTGACTCTCACCTTAGAACTTGAGCTGTTCATATGCCTCCACCCTGGGATATTCAAAAGATTGGGATCGACAAATTTCATTCCATCGACATCGCTCTCAATCGGCCCCGTGCTTTCACCTAACCGCGCTGGTGAAAGCGAGGGCGCGCGCAGAACACCTAAGTTGATGGAAGATTCTGGAAAAGCTACGCAACGCGCCGCCGCACGAACGAGGACAGGCTCTGTATTGCTTCCGTCTGCTCGATTGCGTTTTTGCCCGGAGACGATAAATGTAGGCCGCTGCGCAAGCGCTTAAATACTGTGCGGTTCTGGTACTCGGGCATAGCTCATCGCGGAGCATCATTCCAGTGGTATGGTCCGCATGAATTCTGCACATACCGCAGAAATCGGTGAAGTTCAATGTTGTACGGAGGCTTTCAGCTGTGTACGTGATTTAAAACAGGCAACGTACAAGCAGACAGGAACTTGTTACACGGGACAAGAGGAAAGCGTGGTGGAAGTCACAACCAGCAGTGCGTTCGAATGCTGGAATTCGTGACTGCAAAATACCTGGTTCTTTTCGACGATTCCAAAAAATGTAGGCTTTGAATGCGATGTCAGTCTGCGCACGTTTCAGCGAAGAGCACTACTTCACTGGTGATTCGTCCAGAACCTCGATGCCTGAAACGGTCGCGTTGTTCACACTTGGTTCAAAGGTGAGGTTCAGTTTTCCTTGGGGACTAGGCTTCAGATGATAAAAGGTCTTTGTAAGCTCATGCAGGCTTCCAGCTTCCTTGAAGATATCGAAGTTGTCGAGGAGGGTTTGCCCATTGCAGATGACCTTGAACAACCTGCTACCAACTCCTCCATTCCCCGGTGCATTGGGACCGTAGTAGAACTCAGCAAAGTGGAGGACGAGGGTATATCTGTCCCGCGTATCTACGGGAATGGCATAAGTAAAGTGGCCAAATCTCTCACCTGCGAAGAGATCGGGGGTCGCGGAATCCAGAAGAGGATGTGTTGGAGAGGATAGTCGCCCATTCATGAAGTAGTTATCAGGATGCCAAAGCCGGTGGTTGGGGTCGCTGAAGGGCGTAGTTTGCATGGTCAACCGTATGGGGAGCTGCGCGTGGGGCGTTCCCGGCAGAACTTCCAGCGCGTTCAGCGTGGGGATTCCCATTACATTCGTAAAAGCGATTTGGAGAAACCCGTCCTTGTCAGGGTACACATCCCGGAAGACACGCTCGTCGGCAATATCTTCTCCCAAGGCATCGGAATTGACATCGAATGCTTGTAGTTCGTACTCCCCGTTGATCGCTATATTGAAAGTCGTAGAAATCGTGTCACTCGATCGAGTGGGCGTCGAAAAGAATAGGTGGAGCTCGTAAGGACCTGGCTTAAGCGGGATGCTATAGGAAAAGAGGCCTGTCCGCCAATGTTCGAAGATAAACGGATCACTCGTTCTGGCGATGAATCCCGGAGTGCGCGGCCAACTACCGCCACCAGAGAAATACTGATCAGGCCCCCACATTCTTCCCGCACTGTCGGTTCTGGGTGGACCGCTATATCCAGCCAGTAAGCGAATCGGTGCTGCGGAGGCTGCGGACTGAGCAGGCGCCGTAATCGTGACAGGTACCGGAGTCGCATCCCGCTTTACCCGCGCGGAAAAGGCTCCATCACGTAAATATAGATAAGCTCCCGAAGCCACCAGGACAATGCTTACCACCAGTGCGGAGTATTTCCACCTGCGGGTACTCCAAACGGACTCTCGCCGGAAGTCTAATGAAGTTACGTGCGATAGATCCGATGCAGCCGACAAAGGTAATTCTGGGGCTTTATGGATGAAAACAGGGACGTAACTCCCCGGAGGAAGAGTGACCTGGACCCGATGACCTCTGCCCTCGCTCTCGTAAAACTCCGCCAGACGTTTCCGCAGTCGGTGGGTTTCGACCCTGGCGATGGCGTCTTCCGCAGCATTGAATACCGTCTTGGAGCGGCCGAGGACCTCGGTCGCGATGTTGTATTCATTGAGCTGGTCGACTTCGCCGCGAAAGAGCTTCTCTCCCATATAGCGGAGCAGTTGCGACAGTCGCGGCCATCTGGCGAGCGCTCCTACAACGCGCTCCAATTCGGCCCGCTCTGTTTCTACAAATGGGGCGCTGGCATCCTGTGGCATTGCTGAGAATCTGAGCTCAAGTCTTTCGCGAAGCTCGACCGTACAACAATTCTTTCATCCTTGGCAATCTTCAGCAAATTTGCGGGCCAGTTCCCCTTCAGGGCCGAGGCCGCGCCTGTGCCGAAATACCTTTGCCATCGTACTCAATGATGGCGTCCGGCTCCGAAGTCGCCGATACTCCGGTTCCGTGTCCATCTCGGACGACCACAGCATGGAAAGTCCTGTGTTCCAGCACTCCGGGAAAACCGCCACGGCGATCTCCGATTGTCAGTGTTGCTGTTTTGTTGTCCCAGTGAAGGCGGATCAATGAATAGGCCCCATGCTCGTAGTCGTAATTGTCCCCTTCGTCTTCATACAGCGTAAAGTCCGCGTTGCTTCCGGCGTAGATTCGCAGCTCAATCGGATCTGCCTTGGCCGAAGCCGATTCGGCTCGCGGTCCAAATGGAACAATTGAGCCGGCTCTGACATAAATTGGCATCTTGTCGAGTGGAGCGTCTGCTGTGATGCTTTGACCGCCCTTAATATCCTTGCCTGTCCAGAAGTCCACCCAATCACTTCCGGCTGGAAGATAAACCCTTCGCTGAGTCGCTGCTTCGGTGGTCACGGGATTTATTAACAGGGCATCACCGAACATGAACTCGTCGGACACTCCTCGTGATCCCACGTCCGAAGTAAACTCCAGCGGCAGCGCCCGCATTAGAGTTTCGCCCCGATTCGTTACTCCCCAGGCTGAGGAATAAATGTACGGCAGCAGGTAATACCGCAACTCATCGTACTTTGTGGCAACGTCGAGGACCTTCGGGCCATAATTCCAAATCTCGGCATTCGAAATCCATCCATGTACGCGGAAAATCGGGCAGAACGTGGCGTACTGAAACCAGCGGATCAGCAGCTCATGGTAGGCCTCATTTGTGTATTGATCTTTGGGCCGGAAGAAGCCGCCACCATCGGTCGTCCAATAGGGCAAGCCGGACATGCTGAAGCTCAGGCCCGCAGGGACTTGGCGCTGGAATGTAATCCAGTTCGAAGAGATATCACCAGACCATGAGATCGCCGCATATCTCTGTTGTGCAGAAAAAGCTGAGCGAGTGAATATTACTACCCGCTTGCGGTCCGTGGTTCCGCGCTGCCCTTCATAAATGGATTTCGTTACATAGAGGGGGTAAGCGTTGCGCACCGACTCTCCGCTGCCCAGAAAGGTCTGGCGTCCCTTGAGAATGTCGAACTCCGGCTCGGATGCGTCCATCCACCAGCCGTCGAGCCCGTAATCGAAGATCCCCTGCTTGAGCTCCGACCAGAACGCTTTTTGCGCTTCGGGGTTGAAGAAATCTGTCCAGGGCGTTCCCGGAACCAGCAGGGACTTGGCGCTCATGCGCTTATAAACATCCGAGTCTTCCCCGAACCTCGACCACACGGAAATGGGCACATGCTCGTTCATAGCGTGAAATTGGTCCATCATTCCCTTGGGATCGGGATAGTTGCTCTCGTCAAACTTCATGGCATTCCAGCCGTACTTGCCCCAGTACTGCCAGTCCTGCACCAATGCGTCAACCGGAAGCTTGCGTTTGCGGAACTCAGTCCCAACGTCGAGGATTTCCTTTTGCGTGTGATACCGCTCGCGGCACTGCCAGTAGCCATACACCCATTTGGGAAAAAGCGGCGCTTCTCCAGTGAGCTGCCGGTAATCTGCGATGACGTGATTCAGCTGCGGCCCATAAAAGAAGTAGTAATCAATGGCCTGCCCTACCTGGGAGCGGAACGTGGTCGTATCCTGCGGCGGACGCGCTGCTAACTGGATTCCTTTCGGCCCTCCCTTCGCCGAAACTTCATACTCTTTATTCGCTTCCAGCTCCACAACGCCGGATGCGGAGCTGGGAGTCCACATATTGACCAAGTCAATTACGTGTTGATTGTTCACGTCCACCACGAGCTGGTCTCTGTTATCGCTGCTGAGCAGGAACCCGTACGGTCCCTTTGAACCGGTAGCGAATTTACCCTTGCCTGTCTTCGCATCTATTTCGATGGCTTGGTCGGCAGGGTTGAAGTCAGTGAGAGATGGGTTGTTCCAAAGGACGCCGTATCCCTTGCTCGATAGTAGGAATGGAACCGAAATATTTGTGTTCGCCTGTGAAAGGCGGATCGGAACGCCGCGAACATTGAAGATGCCTTCCTGGTGCTGGCCGAGGCCGTACTGAGCTTCATCTGCAGGCGAAAGAAAGGTTTGTTGCACCTGCCAGGTTTTCGCTTCGAAGACCGAGGGCACGTCAAAGCTCTTGCCGCCTTGTTTGGGTTCGGCCAGCACTACCTTTCCGTCTGAAGACAAGAACCTGATTCCGCCCGTTGCGGTGTCAACGCTGACCGCGAGCACCGCCGTGGAAAGACGGATTTCCTGCTTGGCGATATTGATGTGAACGTTATCAGCTTTGCATGAATCCATGACAACGGGAACTTTTGGTGTGGGAATTTGCGCCTCTGCAGTCGCAACCACGTGCACGACACGATCGCCGCAGAGTTCGACTCGCATCAAACCGGTGGCGGTTCGAAGCGTCACACCATTCGAATCTTTCTGAGACTGCTTGACGGCAAACTGCGGTTGGGCCGCGGACCATACTGCAGACGTGACAACAACCGACACTACAAGTACAACAATCTTATTCTTCATTTAGCTGAGTTCCCTTTTCAGTAGTTGTGCAGAGATACAGCTTGTCGAGCGCAAAGGCGCTCGATTATTGCTGCTCAATTTCGTCATCACCCTGCTGCATTGCGACCGCTGCCCTGGTCAATCCTTCGCGCCTGATTCGTGCCGACACATCAAAGGCCTGTTTAGCCGAGTCTGCATCGCCCACTTTCAAGTAGAGGCGGGCAATCTGATAGTGCAAATGGCCATCTTTGTCGCCGGGGAGGGCGACTTTCAACTCTGAAATCGCTTGTTGCGTGCGGTTTGTCTGGGCATACACCTTTCCGAGTAAAGCGTGAACATGAGGAACGTACTCCGGCTTTGTGTTCAGGCTCTTTTTCAGGTAGCCCTCGGCTCCAGCAAAATCACTTCGCGAGCAAAGGATTTCGCCCATGACAGCATTTAATTCCGGATCGGCGGGATTCTTTTCGAGTGCCGCCTGTGCCTGGCGAAGCGCCTCATCAGTTTGACCGTCCGCCAGCAGAGCCAACGACAAGCCGAATAGAGCGCCCGTGTCTTGGGGCCGAAGCGCGAGTGCCTTTCGATACTCTTGTTCGGCATCAGGGAAATTCTTGCGCTGGCGGTAGATGTCCCCCAGCAAGATGTGAAGCTTGGGTGAGCTGGAATCCAGCCGGCTCGCGCGGGCCAGAGCCGCAGTCCCAAGCTTCTGCGCCGATTTCGTCTCCCAGTACAGACCCTCGGGTTCGGTTGCCAGGTTAGCCGCCAGTTTGGCTGCCGCGGCAAACGCATTCTGGTAATCGCCGGTTGAGTATGCGCAACCGGCGAGCAACTGGAGGTCCGGGGGTGCAAGGGCTTCAACTCGGGGCGCCAGCGTAGCGGCACATTGTGAGTAGTTTCCTGCCTTGTAAAATCCCGCTCCATTGCTGGCCGAGGTCTTCTCTGCAGCAATCGGACCCGCGGGCGCTTCGGATGCCCTTTGCTCTGGGGGCACATTGCGGAAGAGTGCTAAAAGCTCTTCGGGAGTTTCTCTGGCTCTCTGGTGTTGTTCCAACGCATGGTCGAGTTCAGCGCGCTTCTCGGGCGCTAAGCCAGCGCTGAATCGCGAGGCGTCCGAGGCGAGGAAGCCCGGATCAGCTTCGAAGACACGCACAATTTCTTTCACGCTCTCTTCTAGTTCACCTCGCTCCAGATGCACCCGCGCAAGGCCCAGCTTGGCCATGAGCGAGCCGGGGTTTGACGCGAGTTCGGCGTTGAACGCTTGCTGCGCAGAGGGAAGATCGTGCCTGCTTACCAATACGAAACCGTAGTTGGCCTGCGTGTCTGGAGGAAATGAGCTAAGGCTCAAGGCCTTTTTGTATGCATCCGCCGATTGAATGAACGCGCGTTGCTCAGCAAAGGTGTCTGCGATAAGCGCCTGCACATAGCCCGAATCTTTGTGCCGGGTCAGAAGAACTCGCGCATTAGCTTCGACCTGCTCGAGGTACAAGACGCCGAGGTGATACCAGGTATCCGCGTTTTGCGGGTCAATTTCATTAGCGCGCAAATAGCAACGGATCGCCAGCCGGGTATTTCCAATTCCTGCGTATGCCTGACCAAGACCTAGTTGGGCTTGAGCGTCGGTTGGCTTCAATTGAACTGCGCGCTTCAGATATGGGATGGCTTCGTTGAAGCGTTTCAGCTTGACGTATTCAAGTCCGAGAAACAGATTCGGAACAAATAGCGCCGGTTTCAGGCGAATGGCTTCGCGGAACGCGCCGATTGCTTTCTCGTCTTTCCCGGTCTGGTAGTACATCAGGCCGAGGTTTGCTCGCAGTTCAGCTATCTCAGGATGGAGCGATAGCGCTTGCCGGTAGAACTCGGCGGCTGACTGGAAGTCACTCCTGGCCTGGGCTTGTTGCGCCGAGGCCAGGAGAGACTCAAATTGCTCAGGCGCTTGCGAGAATGCAAGGCCTAGCAAAACAGAGAAGGTCAAACAACAAACAACAACAGCCGTCGAAAGTTTGCGCACGCATCACCAGTAGAGCTTAAGTGCTGCCTGCATCGTTCGCGGACCCCAAGATGCATTAAGCGTTCCCAAGGTGCAACCTGGTTTCGTGACGTCGCAGAAATTCGTGTCCGGCTTGTAAAAATTCACATGGTTGAAAGCATTGAACATATCTAACCGGAACTGGAAGCGAATACTTTCGTGAACTGGGAAATATTTTTGAATACTCATGTCCCAATTGTTGTAACCCGGGGCACGCAGATCGGAGAAATAACGTGGAGCATTCCCGAGTGTCCATTGCGGTGCCTGAACGAATGCCGCACCGTTAAACCACTGGAATCGGTTTGGATTTGAGACATGGTAGTCACCAACAACGTTCACATTCTGGCCTACACCGAACTCATTCTGGTTGGGCACATTAATGCGCAACGGGAACCCACCTTTGAACGTCGCGATGCCAGAGGTCTGCCAGCCTCCGACAACAGCATTCAATACGCTGTTCATTCCACCACCGACTTTCTTGCCTTTACCAACTGGAAGTTCGTAAACATAGCTCAGAACAAAAGCGTGGGTTATGTCGTTGGGATCCACGGATTTTTCAGCGGCCAAGTTGTAGACGTTCCGAAAGTTTTCCGAGAAGTTGCCGGAGGTATTGGCCCAGGTAGTCGGACCTCCCACGTTATCGAGGAACTTCGAGAACGTGTAGGATGCCAAAAGCGTGAGACCTTGCGACACGCGGTGAGTGTAGTTGAAGTCCAGAGCATCGTAGCGTCCATCGCCCCCTGGAATCAGGTTTTCGTTGATAGTGCAAAATTCTGGGTAAGGCCTGAGTAGTTGGCCTTGGGCAATCGTGGCCTGGTCCAAGTGACAAGGCGAACCAGGCGCGTTTATCATTCCGAAGAATGGGTTTGGAACCGGATCGTCCAAGGCAGGCCCCAGCGTGGCGAAGTATTTTGCATCCAACTGATTGAGGTTAAAGCCGCTGGTGACAACGTGAACGCTGTGGTTTCCCACGTAAGAAAGTTCCATCACATCATTGTGTGTCGGCGCCAACTGAAATCCCAACATCCATTGCTGGTCATAGTAAGTCTTGCGCTTGGGTGAAACCGCGGTAACGTCGTAACCCAGATTGGTTAGGCCGGCTAGTGATTTTCCAACAATAGGCACAAGGCCACCCGAGAACGCATTGCGCAACAGGCATCCAGCGCACGGCACGTTGTTATTGGTTGTGGATGCTAGATAAGGCGTTTCGGAAGAAAAGCCGGGAATAATTGGCGTTCCCGGGTACTGGCGCGGGAAAAATACTCCATATCCTCCACGCGCCACGAGCTTCGGCATCACTTGGTAAGCAAATCCGAATCGCGGGGCAAAGTTGTTGTATCTGGCATCGTACTGGCCTCGGTTATCCGAGTTAGCGAATACCTGCTCGCCGTGGTAGGTATTGCCGAGCGCGCTGCTGATTGGATTGACCGCGTTGTAGTCAAACCGGGCCAGCCGATCCAGGCGGTCCGTCAACGGACGCGGGATTTCCCAACGCAGGCCGAGATTCAGGGTAAGTTTCGGGGTGGCTTTCCAGTCGTCCTGCAAATACACACCATGGAGCCATTGCCGCGAAATCTGAGAAATTGCTACACCAGTCGCTCCGCTAGCGGGCGTACCGAGCATTAAAGATGCCATCGCGTCGCCCGTACCACCGGCAATAAACGACCCGGGATCCGGACCAGCTGTGAATGCACTGTCAAAGTTGAAAGGCGTAGGGTGGAAGCGTCCGCCGTTCTCGGTGAGAGCGATCGCCATGTATCCGAAGCCTAATTGGTGTTTCCCTTTCATCTTAACGAAATCCAGCGAACCGGTGGCATCGCTGCGAGGAAATGCGCCTTGTCCTGCTCCCTGCAGCGGCCCTTCTCCAAGATAGTTTGACACGCTAATCACTGGGAATTGCGGCGAGTAGGTGTCTATAAAACTGGGCAGCCCAAGGGATGAGGACTTAAAGCCCTTGCTCTGCAAGTTATTGCCTTCAACCCAATGCACAAGACCGATATTGCCGCTCATGTTGAACGTCGAAGTGAACAGGTGGCTGAAGCCCAGACCGATACTGTAGCGGTTGTTCGGGTTTGTCTGACCCGGACCAGCGGGATCGGCTGCGCCCCAGTAAGCAGGCACTTCGTCTTTAAATTCCAACTTGCGTGAGTATCGACCATAGAGCCGGGTGCTATCGCTGAGGTTGTGGTCAATGCGAGCGCTATACTCATTCGAGTTGTTAGCGCCAAGGCCCGCGGCACTCCAGTTCGCCGATATCGAATTGTTGATCGTCGGCTGAGGGTAGAAGTTGATCAGCTGCTGCCCAATCGGATCGATTCCATTCACCGCGTTGGTAAGATCGTTATTCGCGAGTGGGTCCCGAATCAAGACCGTCTGTCCCACTGATATCAGGGGGGGACCGCCATTTGGATTGGGAACACCGCAAGTCGCGGTGACTGACCGAGTCGTAAACGGGTCGTAAATTTGTCCTGCCAAGATGGGCCGGCATAAAGCATCTGTTGTCCCAGTATTGCCACCCAACAGGGCTGAAAAGTCGCCGGTGCGGAAAGCACCGATTGGCGTGGTGCTCAGAGGGGCTGTCAGAGGGTCGTTCTCGCGATGGCCCTCATAATTGAAAAAGAAGAATGTCTTGTCACGCTGTTTGTACAGGCCAGGAATGTACACTGGACCGCCCACCGCGAACCCGAATTGGTTGCGGTGCGAATTCGGTTTTGGCGTGTTGCTAATCCCATTGAAGAAAGAGTTGGCGTCGAGCTTGCCGTTTCGCAGGTACTCATACACGTCTCCGTGTATTCGGCTCGTGCCGGATTTAGTAACTACGTTAATGACGTTCCCGGTGCTCCAGCCGTATTGCGATGTAAATGAATGCTGTTGTACCTTGAACTCCTGCACGTTGTCCGGAGAGGGAACGTAAATGACCCCGCCCCAAGTTCCGATGGCATCCCAGGCGCCATCCAGCAGGAATGCGGTGGTGCCAAAGAAACCGCCACCAAAATTGAAGAACGAGACGTCTTGATCCGCGGTACCCTGTGCGCCACCGGACTCAATGAGTTGCCGCTGGGAATTGCTGACGGACGAGTTCAGCTGCACAAAGTTAAACACGTTTCGGAGATTGAGCGGCATCTCCGTTACCATCTTTGTAGAGATTTCTGCTCCGAGATTGGCATTATCCGTCTGAAGCAGCGGCGCCTCCGCCGTTACTTCGATTTGAGTCTCTGAACCAATCGTTAACATTATGGTTTGTGTCGCGGATTGGCCAACCTCAAGCGTGATGTCCTGCTTGAAAGTCTTGAAGCCCGAAGATCCCGCCGTCACGGTATAGCCGCCCGGCGGAAGCAAAGCGAAAGAAAAGTTCCCTTCGGCGTCGGTCTTAAAGGTACGCGTGATTCCTTTTTCCGGGCTGCTTATAGTGACGGTCGCACCGGCAACACGCGCTCCCGAGGAGTCTGAAACTAAACCGGAAAATATCGCCGTGGAAGCGGCCGTTTGGGCCTGCGCGACGGGCACGGCGATGCTGATCGCTACGGCAGCAATGGCAACGGACAGATGTAGGGAGAGACTGCGGAATTTGGGCATCGACTAGGACCCCTCTCGTTTAGGAGATTAGTTACCGCTAACTTTAGCGAAGTGCGA